>OGFK01002153.1_pt1 | contig 10680 bp, 7 predicted proteins | sample 1570931 | NCBI WGS metagenome assembly OGFK01 (sample SAMEA2581935, study PRJEB24529) | metagenome | biome: Human gut stool | place: China | collected 2011
AACAGGTGTAAAGCCAAAAGAGACAAAAGAAATCAGTGAATTACTGGAACAGACAGAAGCAGGAACAAAGGTAAAAGTCAACGGAGCAGTGCATACGATCCGTGATATGGGAATAATTGCATTCATTATTCTCAGAAAAAGAGAAGGACTTGTTCAGTGTGTATATGAAGAAAATATTTCCAAATTTGACTTGAAAGATGTGAAGGAAGCAGATACAGTAGAGGTAACAGGTGTGCTTGCAGAGTCTGCGAAAGCTCCGAATGGGATTGAGATTCGCCTTGGTGAATTGAAGATCTTAAGTGAGCCGGCAGAGCCAATGCCGCTTCCGATTGCAAAGTGGAAGCTGAACACATCTCTAGAAGCAAAATTAAACTACAGACCGATTTCTCTGAGAAATATCAGAGAGCGTGCGAAGTTCAGAATTCAGGAAGGAATCGTAAGAGGGTTCCGTGATTTCCTTTATAAAGAAGGATTTACAGAGATCCATACTCCGAAAATCGGTGCCAAGAGTGCAGAGGGCGGTGCGAACCTTTTCCGTCTGGAGTATTTCCACAGACCGGCGATCCTTCAGCAGAGCCCACAGTTCTATAAGCAGATGATGGTCGGAGTATTCGACAGAGTCTTTGAGACAGCGCCAGTATTCCGTGCAGAGAAACACAACACAAAGCGTCATCTGAATGAGTACACAAGCCTTGATTTCGAGATGGGATATATTGATGGATTTGAAGATATCATGGCAATGGAAACGGGATTTCTTCAGTATACGATGGAGCTGTTGAAGAAAGAGTATGCAAGAGAACTTCAGATTCTGAATATCGAAGTACCGAAGACAGATAATATTCCGGCAGTAAGATTCGACGAGATCAAACGACTGGTATCCGAGAAGTATGACAGAAAGATCAAGAACCCATTTGACCTGGAACCAGAGGAAGAGACATTGATCAGCCGTTATGCGAAGGAAGAATGGGATGCAGATTTTGTATTCGTTACTCATTACCCATCAAAGAAACGTCCATTCTATGCAATGGATGATCCGGAGGATCCGACTTACACGCTCAGTTTTGACCTGCTTTTCAGAGGAATGGAGATCACAACCGGCGGACAGCGTATTCATGATTATCATGAACTTCTTGCGAAGATGGAGAAGCGAGGTATGACAGATGAAGGCATGGAGCAGTATTTAAGTGCATTTAAGCATGGAATGCCACCACACGGAGGTCTTGGAATAGGTATGGAACGTCTGACAATGAAGATGATGAACGAAGACAATGTAAGAGAAACAACATTATTCCCAAGAGACTTAAGTCGTCTGGAACCATAAGAAGAAAATACAAAAAACGGGTCAATCCCCCTGGATTGAACGAAAAAACTGTTGGATGTGAAGGTCTGAACTGAGAAAGAGAACTGCCCACAGGATGTTGTGGTCAGAAACTTAAGGAGTAGAAACGAGGGAGGGTCTTTATGTTTAAGAAAAAAGAATGTTATCTTTGCGGAGGTAAATTGATTGATGGCCGTTGCAGTTCCTGCGGGCTGGATAACACAAAGCTGGAGAAAAAGAATTACAGGCTGAATGAGAGCAGCTTTGATCGCAAGAAAAAAATGACATATTCCCAGAAACGACAGAATGAGACTGGAGAGACAAAAAAACGGGAGAAAAAGCAGGATGCGGGACATCTCTGTGAGAGTCATAACGGACGGAAAAGAACGCAGACAGAATATCAGCAAAAAGAAAATCCGCGGATGGAAATCCCACAGACCGGGCAGATGCAGCTGGGTGGGCCGACGGTATTTAATCCGGCAAGGAAGGTTCATGCAGGATCTTACGAGGAACAGAAAAAGGCAAGGAAAATCAGTGGAATTCTTGCGGGAATCATCGTAGCAATTGTAGCATTTACAAGCATTGCAGGTTCCGTTGGTGATTTCATTTCCTCATTTGGGGATGATTTTCATTCCTTAGATTATGACTGGAATGATGATGGCAGCGAAGTGGATTCTGAGTATGATCCATATATGAATACAACGAGAGAACTTTCTGAGACAGGAGCGACTTATGATTGTGTATTAGGATATGGGGAGTATGAGATCGGAGCACAGATCCCGGAAGGAACTTATGAAGTGGAGCTTGTCTCAGGAGAAGGCTCCATGCAGCAGGATGATCCTGAGAATTCGATTTATTACTATTCTTATTTTAGTGAAGATGAGTCAGATACGGATGCAGGAGATTATCTGGATGATGTGAGACTGTATACAGGAGGTCATCTGAAGATTGATACGGGACTGGTTGTCCAGTTTCATTCTGAGAATGCACAGACGGAACAGATGCAGCTGGAAGAAAATCCGCTGACGGAACAGGTAACATTGAAAGCCGGAAACACTTATACGGCGGGAACAGATTTCCCGCCAGGATGGTATGATGTGACCGAGGCATCAGGAGTCGACTGGGCGGAGCTTCATTACAAGATTTATCTTGGTGATTTTTATGATAAGGAAAACGAAAATCTCAATTATGAAAATTATGGACTCTGGTTTTATGATACAGATGGATCAGAATCTTATAGAAATGCAGTTTTCCCGGAAGGAACGGAGCTGGAAGTGGATGATGGGGACTTAATCCTGACGCCGTCCGGCTCAGTAAAAAACCAGAATTATGACAGTTTCTATGATATGTACCGCTACAGGTCGCAATAAGCTGAGAAATTTATGATACTGATTTTGGAAATTGTCAGGATTAGCAAAGACAGAGTAGAAAGAAAGGATGATTAAATTGGCAAATAAAATATCCGATGAAACAATCGAGTATGTAGGAATCCTTGCAAAGCTGGAACTTTCAGAGGAAGAGAAAGAAGCAGCGAAAAAAGACATGGAACAGATGCTGGATTATATAGATACATTAAATGAACTTGATACAGCAGGGATCGAACCAATGTCTCATGTATTTCCGGTACAGAATGTGTTCCGTGAAGATGTGGTGACAAATGGCGATAACAAAGAGGCAACACTTGCGAATGCACCACTTCGTAAAGAGGACAGTTTTGAAGTGCCGAAGACAATTGGTTAAGGGAGTGAGAGCAGATGGATTTATTAAAACTTACAGCCCTTGAACTGGGCGAGAAGATCAAAGCAAAAGAAGTAACTGTACGAGAAGCAGTCGATGCAGTGATTGGACAGATCAAAGAAGCGGAGTCAGAGATTCATAGCTTTGTGACGATAGATGAAGAAGGTGCTTATGCACAAGCGGAGGAAATTCAGAAGAAAATAGATATGGGCGAACTGACAGGTACACTGGCAGGAGTTCCGGTTGCAGTAAAAGATAATATGTGTATCGAGGGACAGCTTACCACATGTAGTTCAAAGATTCTTTCCAACTTCAAACCGACCTATACGGCAGAGGCAGTTGAGAACCTAAGAAAAGCAGGAGCGGTTATCATTGGTAAGACAAACATGGATGAATTTGCCATGGGAAGTACAACAGAGACGTCTTATTATGGACCGACACGCAATCCGCACAACACAGCGCATGTTCCGGGAGGTTCTTCCGGTGGTTCCTGTGCGGCAGTGGCAGCATCCGAATGTTATTATGCACTTGGATCTGATACCGGCGGATCCATTCGTCAGCCGAGTTCTTTCTGTGGAGTTGTCGGACTAAAACCAACTTATGGAACTGTTTCCCGATATGGACTTATCGCGTACGGATCTTCTTTAGATCAGATTGGACCGGTAGCGAAAGATGTATCGGATTGTGCGGCAATTCTTGAGGCAATTGCATCCCATGATCCGAAGGACAGCACTTCCATGGATCGTGATGATTGTGATTTCACAGAAGCACTTGTAGATGATGTGAAAGGTCTCCGTATTGGAATCCCAAGAGATTATATGGGAGAAGGTCTGGATCCTGAAGTAAATGATGCTGTGATGAAGGCAGCAAAAGTACTCGAAGAAAAGGGTGCGATTGTTGAGGCGTTTGATCTGCGACTTGTAAAATATGCAATCCCTGCTTATTATACGATCGCAGATGCAGAGGCAAGTTCTAACCTGGAACGTTTTGATGGTGTGAAATATGGTTATCGTACGAAAGATTACGATGGACTTCACAATATGTACAAGAAAACACGTTCAGAAGGATTTGGTCCGGAAGTAAAGAGAAGAATCATGCTTGGATCTTTTGTCTTAAGTTCAGGATATTATGATGCTTACTATCTGAAGGCACTTAGAACAAAAGCTTTAATCAAGAAAGAGTTTGACCGTGCATTCCGTAATTATGACATCATTCTCGGACCGGCAGCACCGACAACTGCTCCGGAGCTTGGAAAGAGCTTAAGTGATCCGATGAAGATGTATTTGGGAGATATTTATACAATCTCAGTCAATCTTGCAGGTCTTCCGGGAATGAGCGTTCCGGTTGGAAAAGACAGCAAAGGACTTCCAATCGGTATGCAACTGATCGGAAATGTATTTGAAGAAAAAACTTTGATCCGTGCAGCATATACCTATGAGTGTGCGACAAAGAAGATGCATGAAACACCGGCATCTGTCGGTCTTATGTCAGAAAAGGAGGTGCGTTAACAATGGCAAAGCAGTATGAAACAGTCATTGGACTGGAAGTGCATATTGAGCTGGCTACAAAGACAAAGATCTTCTGTGGATGCAGCACAGAATTCGGTGGCGCACCGAATACACATACTTGTCCGGTATGTACCGGTATGCCGGGATCGCTTCCGGTGTTGAATAAACAAGTTGTAGAATATGCTATGGCGATTGGTCTTGCAACAAACTGTAAGATTACACAAGTGTGCAAATTTGACCGTAAAAACTATTTCTACCCAGATAACCCGCAAAACTATCAGATTTCCCAGCTGTATCTCCCGATTGCCAGAGATGGATATGTAGAGATCGAGAGTGGTTCAGGAAAGAAGAAAGTAAGAATCCACGAGATGCATATGGAAGAAGATGCAGGTAAGCTGGTTCATGATGAGTGGGATGATACGTCACTTGTCGATTATAACCGAAGCGGTGTGCCACTTGTAGAGATCGTATCTGAACCGGATATGCGTTCCGCGGAGGAAGTTATTGCTTATCTTGAAAAATTGCGTATGATCGTGCAGTATTTAGGAGCATCTGATTGTAAGCTTCAGGAAGGTTCTATGCGTGCAGATGTCAACCTGTCTGTCCGTGAAGTCGGATCCGATCAGTTTGGTACAAGAACAGAGATGAAGAACCTGAACTCATTTAAGGCAATCGCACATGCAATTGAAGGCGAGCGTCAGAGACAGATTGAGTTGATCGAAGAAGGAAAACAGGTTGTACAGGAGACAAGACGCTGGGATGACAACAAAGAGCATTCTTATGCAATGCGTTCCAAAGAGGATGCACAGGATTATCGTTATTTCCCGGAACCGGACCTTGTTCCGATCGTGATCAGTGATGAATGGATCGAGAAAATCAAATCTCAGCAGCCGGAACTTCGTACGGAGAAGCTGGAGCGTTACAAGGAACAGTTTGATATTCCGCAGTATGACGCAGAGATCATCACAGGTTCTAAGAAAATGGCCGATCTTTTTGAGGCAACAACAGCAATCTGTGAGAAACCGAAGAAAGTTGCAAACTGGCTGATCGGAGAGACCTTCCGTCTGATGAAAGACAATGGAATGGAGCCGGAAGATTTAACATTCTCTCCGGAGAACCTGGCAAAATTAATTGATCTTGCGGATGCAGGAACCATTAACAGTTCTGTGGCAAAAGATGTATTCAAGCAGATCTTCCAGGAGGATATAGATCCTGAGAAATATGTCGAAGAACACGGGCTTAAGATGGTGAACGATGAAGGTGCACTCCGTGAGACAGCTGCTAAAGTGATCGCAGACAACCCACAGGCAGTCGCAGACTTCAAAGGCGGTAAAGAGAAAGCAATCGGAGCACTGCTTGGACAGACAATGCGCGCCATGAAGGGGAAAGCAAACCCAGGAATGGTGAATCAGGTGTTGCGGGAGTTGTTAAAATAAAATTTGATTTGTTGTATTGACAGTTTTAAGTTTCGAGGTCAATATACATGAGAATTTATTGACCTAATATTGAAATTAAGATTGATATATTGACAGCCTGGAAAATGTCTGCTATATTACAAGTAGAACACAGAGAAATAATAAACTATATATGTTCAAAACAATAAGAGATTCGGAAGGATGTGGAAAGAATGAAACGAGATTATTATGAAGTGCTTGGGCTGTCAAAGGGCGCAGAGGATAAAGAAATAAAGAGAGCATATCGTAAGCTGGCAAAGAAGTATCATCCGGACACGAATCCTGGGGATAAAGAAGCGGAGAAGAAATTCAAAGAAGTGACGGAGGCGTACTCTGTACTGAGTGATCCGGAGAAGAAGAAAATGTATGACCAGTTCGGTCATGCTGCATTTGATCAGAGCGGTGCTGCAGGTTCCGGATATGGAAATGCCGGTACAGGTGGCTTTGGAGGATTCGGTGGAAACGGCGGATTCAAAGGCGGTACTTACCGTAGTTATGGTGGACCGGGAAGTGGATATCAGGAGTATCATTTCGAAGCTGGCGACATGGATGACATGTTTGGTGACATTTTCGGAAATATGTTCCATGGAGGAAGTGCTTCAGGTCGCAGCAGAAGGACATCAGGATTTACCGGAGGATTTGGAGGTGAAAGCTTTAAATCAAAAGGTTCTGATATCAAGGCAGGTATCACTGTAGGATTTGACGAGGCTGCATTTGGTGGAGATAAGGTTATTACTCTGAGTAATCCGGAAAATCCAGGACAACCGGGACAGTCACTGAAGGTTCATATTCCGGCAGGTATTGATAACGGAAAGTCAATCCGTTTAAGAGGAAAGGGAATGCCGGGAACCGGTGGTGGTGAAGCCGGAGATCTTCTGTTGAAAGTAACAGTTGCTCCGAAACCTGGATATGAGCGGAAAGGTATGGATGTATATACAACCGTATCTGTTCCGTATACAACAGCTGTTTTCGGAGGTGAGGCATTGGTCCATACACTGTATGGAGATGTTATGTGTAAGATTAAAGAGGGAACACAATCGGGTTCTAAGATTCGTCTGAGAGGTAAGGGAATTGTTTCGATGAAAGATTCATCCGTTCACGGAGACCAGTATGTAACGATTCAGATTGAAGTGCCAAGAAACTTAAGTCCGCAGGCAAGACAGAAATTAAAAGAGTTTGAAGAAATCTGTCAGGGGAGTTCAAGAACAGCATAAATAAATGAAAAGACCAGAGGCTTGTTTTACAAATTGAAACAAGAATCTCTGGTCTTTTCTGCTGTTTAGAATATTGCTGTAGCTGTTTAGAAGTTACTGTGAGCAGTAACGTTTTGCACAGGTACAATTTATAGCCACTGACTCAGAAATTTGAAGCCAGTAACAAACGAATTATAATTGGGATTCTGCTAGTCACGTTCCCAACGACCGGAAGCACCACATGGAAGAACCAATCCTGAATCTGTAACAGGAAGTCCGATCTCCTGAGAATCTACATGTCCGTTCCAAGGTTTTAATTCAGGTGAGATCATGTAGGTAAGTACGGCAGGAGCAAGTCCTGTTGTATAAGAATTCACAAGGAAGAACAGTGCATCCTTGGAAAGAATCTTTGTACAAAGCTTGATGAGTGGATGGATCATATCTTCAATCTTCCAGATCTCGCCTTTTGGTCCACGCCCATATGACGGTGGATCCATAATGATTGCATCATAAGTGTTGCCACGGCGGATCTCGCGCTCAACGAACTTCACACAGTCATCGACAAGCCAGCGGATCGGTGCATCTCCCAGACCGGAAGAAACCGCATTCTCCTTTGCCCATGTCACCATACCCTTAGATGCATCTACATGAGTAACCTGCGCTCCGGCAGCTGCCGCTGCAAGTGTAGCACCTCCGGTATAAGCAAAAAGGTTCAGCACCTTGACCGGACGTCCAGCATTCTTAATCTTCTCAGAGAACCAGTCCCAGTTAGTTGCCTGCTCAGGGAAGAGTCCTGTGTGCTTGAAACTAAATGGTTTTAAATTAAATGTGAGAGAACCGTAATGGATCTGCCACTGCTGTGGGAGATTAAAAAACTCCCATTCACCGCCACCCTTTTTGCTACGGTGATAATGTCCGTTCATCTCTTTCCAACCGCGGTTCTTCTTAGGCGTATCCCAGATGACCTGCGGGTCCGGACGGACAAGAAGATAATTTCCCCAACGCTCAAGCTTTTCGCCACCTGAGCAGTCAAGAATTTCGTAATCTTTCCAATTATCTGCAATCCACATGAATTAGTTAATCCTTTCTACAAAAAATACTTGTAATCATACAGAGACAATCTCAAAAAACGATACATTTTGAAATTGTTTCGTTTTATATCGTCTATAACATTTCTATTATAATAGAAAGTCCTATGGTAATGCAATGAAAATTTTGTGATTGAGAAATTATTGAAAAAATACTGGAAAAAATGCACTAACAACCCACTAAAATGGTAGGAATATAAAACAAAGCGACGAAATCATATAATACCTATTGACGTAGTAGGTTAATAGGTGTATCATACGCCTATCGAATCTGAGATGCGAAAAAGTAACAGCGTTACATCAAATGATAGATGGAGTGATGAGTATGATAAAAGTAGAACATGCAAACAAAACATTTTCCGGGAAATACGGTACAGTACATGCGCTGCAGGATGTCAGCATTCATGTAGAGAAAGGTGACATCTACGGAATTATCGGATTTTCCGGAGCAGGTAAATCAACTTTGATCCGGTTGGTAAATGGATTAGAGACACCGGATACGGGAAATGTTATAGTCCAGGGAGAAAATCTTGGGAATCTGAAAAAAACGCAGCTTCGCAAGCTTAGAAGAAAAATCGGAATGGTTTTTCAGCAATTTAATCTTCTTGAATCAAAAACAGTGTATCACAACATTGCATTGCCATTGATTCTTGAAAAGGCACCAAAGGAAGAGATTGATAAGAAAGTAAAAGAAGTACTCCGGTTTGTAGAACTGGAAGATAAGAAAGATGTTTATGTAAGCCAGCTTTCGGGAGGACAGAAACAGAGAGTGGGAATCGCAAGGGCACTGACAACAACACCGGACATCCTGCTCTGTGACGAGGCAACAAGTGCACTGGATCCACAAACTACAGAATCCATTCTGAAACTGCTTAAGAAGATCAACCGGGAGATGGGAGTTACAATCCTTCTGATCACACATCAGATGCAGGTCGTTCAGATGATCTGTAATAAAGTAGCAGTTATGGAGAACGGACAAGTAGTAGAGGCCGGAAGTGTGCTTGATGTATTCGGAAAGCCACAGACACCTGTTACAAGAAGATTCGTTCAGACTGTAGTAAATGATCAGATTCCGGAAAGTATTATTAGTCTTGTGAAAGAACAGAAAGAACATTTCCGGGTAGAGAGGCTTAAGTTTATCGGAAGCAGTGTAAAACGTCCGGTAATTTCGGATATCTGTCATGTGGATGGAATTGTAGTAAATATTTTAGGAGCGACTGTGCAAGAATTGCAGGAAAATGTAATGTGTGTGTTCATTTTGCAGTTGATCGGAGCAGAAGAGAAAATACTAGAAGCTGAGAAACAGATTGATGGGAATGGAGTCATCAGAGAAAGAGTGGGGGCGATTTAATGGAACAAGAGGATTTTGGAGTATCACTGGAAAAGTTATTGACCAGTGGGGGACAGACATTATATATGGTTGCGTGGTCACTGATCATTGGAACAATCATAGGAATTATTTTGGCACTGATCCTTGTACTTTGCCGTAAGGGAGGAATGATAGAGAATCTGATCCTTTATAATATTGTAAGTATCTATATTAATATAGTAAGAAGTATTCCGTTTGTGATCTTACTGGTAGCGATCATGCCGTTGACAAGGGCAATTGTTGGAACGACCATCGGAAGTACAGCATCACTTGTCCCGCTTGTTATTTATATCAGTCCATATCTTGCACGCTTGATGGAAAATAGCTTACTGGAGATTAATCCGGGGATTCTGGAAGCGGCTGAAGCAATGGGGGCATCTACCTGGCAGACGATTCGGTATTTTCTGCTTCCGGAAACACTTGGATCTATCGTACTCGCATTGACAACAGGTACGATCGGGTTGCTTGGAGCATCAGCAATGGCCGGATATGTAGGCGGAGGAGGTGTCGGAGATTTGGCATTGACGTATGGTTATCAGAGAATGAATACGCCATTGATGATCTTTACAGTGGTTGTATTGGTTGTATTTGTACAGATTCTTCAGCTGGCAGGAAATATAATTTCAAGAAAACTCAGACAACATAGATAATTGATTAAGAAAGAACGAGGAGAATTATATTATGAAAATCAAGAAAATTATTGCAGGATTATTAGTAGCGACAACAGCATTCAGCCTGGCGGCATGCGGAAATTCAGGTTCAGGAGATACGAAGAAAAGTGACGCGGATACATCAGAGAAAAAGGAAATCGTCTATGGAAAATCCCAGGGACCATATACAGAACTTTTCGAAGATGCAATTGTTCCAATTCTTGAGAAAGAAGGATATACACTGAAAGCTGTTGACCTTTCAGACCTTCAGACAGCAGATGTTGCACTGAATGACGGAGATGTAGATGTCAATGTAGAACAGCATACAGCATACATGGATAATTTTAATAAAAGTTACAATGC
>OGFK01002155.1_pt1 | contig 10661 bp, 3 predicted proteins | sample 1570931 | NCBI WGS metagenome assembly OGFK01 (sample SAMEA2581935, study PRJEB24529) | metagenome | biome: Human gut stool | place: China | collected 2011
AAATCTGGTGTCAAGGTAGCCCAGCGCAGCAGGTTGGCACGCAGGGAGAGATGATAATCAGTTGTGATTTTGGTTTCCGACAGCGTGTCGGCAAGTGTATTTTGTTGAGCGGTTTTCTCGGCTTCTGCCTTTTCAGCGGCAAGTCGGGCTTCTTCCGCCTTGCGCTGCTCTTCGGCAAGCCGTTCCTGCTCGGCACGCTTCTCGGTTTCTAAGCGTTCGGCTTCCGCCTTGCGTCGTGCTTCTGCTTCCGCATCCGTCACGGCTGTTTCCTTTACCGGTACCGTCAGGCGCACGGTGACAAAATCACCCTCTGTCACATGATTGCGGGTAATGAAATTCTCCTCTTTTATTTCCGCACGGATAATCAGTTCGGATTTCACACGGTTGGCACGGATCTTCGCCGTGGCAAGGTTCTCGGCTTCACTGCCCAGTGAATTACAGTAGCCGTCAACCAATAGCGGCAGCTTGCCGTCAAGAATTGTGGTTTTGTTGTTTTCGATACATTCCAACAGACGGGCAAGTTCCGTGTCATTGCCATTCCAAGGCACGTAGAACATGTCCTTCTGCGGAACGAACCGGAAGGTGTAGGTCGTGTCTGCTTTCTGCTGCGCAATGACAGGAAAAGTTACCGTCATCAGCCACAGAAACAGGGTGAGAAAAGTGATTTTTCTGCTCATATAAACTTGAATTTATTATCTTTGTCTTCTCCAAAGGTAATAAATGCCATTCAGCGCCCAAAATATTACAAAAACTTTTTCTGTTGAAATACAGCGTTTTATAAAAATTGTCGTTTGAGCACTTTTCAAATTGTCGTTTGAGCACTTTTTTTGTCGAATTAGCACTTTTTTGTCGCTTGAGCACTTTTTGAAAATGAGCTTCTGAGACCTTTTTCATCGGCTTTTTACCACACAAATTATTCCAGATTTGCTTTTTTCCACTTGCCAGGCGTACATCCTTCCTTCTCTGTAAATGATTTGATAAAGTTACTGCGGGAAAGAAAACCGGAAGACTCAGCCAGCTTCTGTATATTGATTTCCGGATGCTCCTTCAGTATGTTTTTCGCATACTCCAACCGGAGACCGGTTATCCATTCGCGGAATGTCATTTTATACGTAGTCTTGATATAAGCGGAAAGATAGGTACGGTTCGTATGAAGTATTTCGGACAGTTCTTTTATGGTAAGTCCCTGCTGGACATAGCCGTCTGTCTTTATCCAGTTGGCCACTTTCTCTATAATTTCTGTATAGGACACTGGAACTTCTTTCTCAGAAACTATTTCAGGTTCTGTTTCCGTATCTGTCAGAAGTTCTTCTTCAGACTGTATATCTTGCTCAAAAGCATTTTCCACCTGTTCATAGAACAGCAGGTAGTTCTGATAGCTGTAGAAAAGATAGCTGTAGAACGGTATTGACGACAAAATCCAGATAAAAACATATTTGTCTGGCAGAAATGTCAGCAATCCGCATCCGACACCGAAGATAACAGCCCAATAAGTGAATATGGAAAGCCATTCGATATATGTGCCTATATCATCCGCCTGAGTTTCATTGAAAATCCGAATGGCTCTACGATATGCAATTATGACTCTGCGAGCTAAAACGATTCCAAAAACGACTAACCATACAGCTAAAGCAAATAAAGAGATTTTTTGCATGATTCCGCTTGGCAACAGGAACAACACAACTCCGGAAAGAGTTGAGAATATAATCCATAAAATGATATGTGTCCACACACGCCGTTTGGTAATGTAAAAACGATCAAGCAACATTATCAATGCCGAACTGAACAGAGAATAGCACAGGAAGTATGTGGACATGTTCATCAATATGGCAGAATCCGCATTTTTGAATCGGATACCAAAGAAGAAATGTACCGAATAGTTTGCCGAAAGCAGTAGCATAGCTATACCCATAATCTGTCGGGAGCGGAGATAATTCTTGAAAATTTTCTTTTCAGGAGTCTTTGCAAACAAAAAATAAAAGCCGAAGAATAACATCAACGGCAGTGCGGTATAAAGTGAAAAACTGTATATAGATGGTTCCATTGTTATGCTTATTTGATTTTGATACAAAGTTACGTCTTTTTCTTCACAAATAGACACATAATCTATGATTTAACGTTATAGATTCGGTCATATTAGATTGAAAAATTATTAGAATTAAAGCCAGTGGTGAAAAATTCAACCACTGGCTTTTTCTGTCAAGACTTCGATATTAAAGTTTTACACCTTTGGATTCCGATAAACCGGGTCTCCCTATAATTAAATGACTGCGTACAAAGTCCACGTGCGGGCTTTCCGGCTGTTGTTCCGTCTGTTTTTTCTCGTTGCCTTGCCGGTTCTCTTCTGTGTTTTCCTGAGCCGGAGCCAGCTCAAGCTGTATCTTGCGGTCCAGTGCGGCGAGTTCGGACTTCAGCTGTTTCAGCTCGTCCTCCTTCTTCCACACCTTGCCCGCTATCTCCTGCAACTGCGGAATCTCCTTTTCCAGCACTTCGTTCTTAGACTTGTACTGGTCGATGATGGTCGGAATCCTCTCCAATGCGTTCAGAAAGTTTCGTGCGGCAGCAATCGGGTCTGCCATCGCCAGATGCCCGTTGTTGTAGGTGTACTTGTAGTTCCCCTCCACCACGAAGCGGTTGTCGGTGAACTCCAGACCTTCTTTGAGTGTCCTCTCGCTGACCACCTTTATCGGAAAGCCGTAAAGTTCCCCGACAGCCTTGTACAGTCCACCAGTCGTGGCGTTCTTGGCGATTTCCTGCAAACGCTTACCGATGACCTTCTCATCCGTTGAATCCACGCCGTCCACCTTGACAAGATTAAGGCGGCTGCCTTCCTTATCAGTCTGCACAACGGAAAGAAAACGGTTCCAGTCTTCCGTCATGGCTTCGATGAAAGCCGTGTTGTTGCGCAGTTCTCCCGTCTTGGATTCCAGCTTGAACTCCGAATCGCGCTTGCCCTTGTTGAACGACTTGCGTTCCCCTTCGAGCGAGGCGATACGCTTCTCTAATTTCGCCTTATCCAAAAGGTCGGTATTGCCGGAGAGCAACGCCATATACTCCGAGAAGTTCATACCCGATTTTTCGTCCATTGCTCCCTCGTCGATGGTACGTGCGCCCATCGCTCCACTTTTGAGCTGCGATATGAACGTCTGCTTGCAGTGCAGCAGATTGAACTTGTAGCTGTCCAGCGACTTTTCCACCGCGTAGATGATGATATCCACGTTGTTCTCGGCAAAATGCTTGGCAATCTCGTTCCCGGCTCTAACACCCCGTCCGTCACGCTGTTGCAGGTCGGACGGTCGCCACGGTGTATCAAGGTGATGGATGGCGACGCATCTTTTCTGCGCATTCACGCCCGTTCCGAGCATACTTGTGGAGCCGAACAGCACTCGCACTGTCCCTGCGTTCATGGCATCTATCACCGCCTTACGAGCCTTATCCGTCTTACACTCCTGAATGAAGCGCACCTCACTTGCCGGTATGCCGTAATCCTCCACCAACTTGCGTTTTATCTCGCTGTACACGTTCCATCCTTCCCCCGGCTGATATGTACCCAAGTCGGAGAACACGAACTGCGTTCCTTTGTGCGCATCGTATTTGTGGTAATACTCCGCTATCATTTTGGCGCAGTGGCTCGCCTTGTTGTCGGGGTGGTCTTCGTAATTGGGGTCTATCATGCGCATATCCAAAGCCATCTTCCGCGCGTAGTCGGTAGCGATGAGCATCTTAGCCTTCTCTTCCGTTTCAGACAGCGGCAACCTGCCCAACAACGTCGCGTCACCTGTCTTGGCAAATTCCATCAGTTGTTTGATGAAATACTCTTGGTCGGGTGTAGGCGGTATGTGGTGCAGTATCTCGTTCTTGTGCGGACGATCCACACCCACGTCCTCCGCCGTGCGGTAGTCGGTGATTTCGTTGTAAAAGGCGGCAAGCTCCGGCACTTTGATGAAGTAGCGGAAACGCTCCTTCTGCACCACGTTGTTTGTCACGTTGAACTCGAAGTCGGTCGTCTTCTTGGCGAAGATAGCCGCCCATGCGTCGAAACAGCGGATGTCCTGCCGTTCCAGTTCCTTCGGGCGCAGGTACTTAAAGAGCAGGTACAATTCCGTCAGACTGTTGGAAATAGTCGTGCCGGACAGGAACGTAGCCCCTAAGTCTTTGCCCGTACGCTCCTGTATAGTTCGTATGGCAAAAAGCATATTCAGGGCTTTCTGGCTCCCCTCCGAGTTTCCCAACCCCGCCACACGGTCATGCCGGGTGTTGAAAGTCAAGTTCTTGAATTGGTGGCTCTCGTCTATGAAAATGTGGTCGATGCCCATCTGTTTGAAGTCCACCACGTCATCTGTGCGCGACTTGATGGCGTGTTCCACTTTCTCTAACTTCGCCACAAGGTTGTGCTTGCGCTTCTCCAATCCTTTCAGCATCGCCCGCGACACGTTCTTGCCTTGCTGCCGTAAGACTTCGAGGTTTTCCTCCACCGTGTCAAGCTCCGCTTGCAGGATGCGTTGCTGCAACTCCGGTGACTGCGGTATCTTGCCGAACTGGTCATGCGACATGATGACGCAATCATAGTCATTGTTTTTGATGTTGTTGAAGAAACGCACACGGTTGGCGGTCGAGAAATCCTTTTCCGAAGCGTAGAGGATGCGGGCATTCGGATAGGCAGCTTGATAAGTGGCGGCAATCTCCGCGACATTGGCTTTCAGACCAATAATCATCGGCTTGTGCGCCAAGTTCAGACGCTTCATTTCATGCGCTGCAATACACATTATCAGTGTTTTACCTGTTCCGACTTCATGGTCGCATATTCCGCCGCCATTCTGTTTTATCATCCAGACGCAATCCTTCTGCGACGGATAAACGCTTTGAATACCCCGGCTTGCCAATCCTTTCAGATTGAGGTCGGGAAACGTCTGGTGCGAACCGTCATACTTCGGGCGCACGAAACAGTTGAACTTGCGGTTATACATTGTCACGAGCCGTTCCTTGAACTGCGGCGACTGCTCTTCCAACCATTCCGAGAACCCGTTGCGGATTTCGTCAATCTTGGCGTTGGCGAGCTGTATGCCCTCGCTGTCACGCACCTTGATGTCGTTGCCGTTCTCATCTTTGCCAATACTTTTCATCATGTCGGGACAGGTGTTGTGCAAAGCGTGTTTCAACAGGTGCATACCGTCATAGTTCCGGTAATAGCCCTTTACCAGAAACTCGTCCGTGATCTTCATGGTGCGGTAGCCGCACGCCACGGAAAACTCGTCCATGCTGGCGGAATAGGCGATTTTCACGTCCGTGTCGAAAAGATGGCTCATGTAGGCGGCATACACGCCCGTGGGAATCCAGCGTTCACCGAAGTTGAAGTCGAGGTCTTCAAAGGCGATACGCTGCGGCTCGGCTTCCTTCAAAGCCTCCAAAGCCTGTTTCACTTCCGGCAATCTTTCGCTTTCCAGATTATTTTCCATCCATGCCTCTATACGCTCCGCCTTCTCTATCACGTTTCCCGCGATGAAGCGGTCTTTAATCTCGTAACCGGTTACGAGCGGATTGTAGAAGATACGCCCCTTGAGGGCATTGAGAAGCTCCTCTTCCGTACTGTCTGTTATCCCCCGCATATAGTTGAGATTGACCGTACCATACTTGTTGAGCGATGCAGACAAGGCTTCTTCCGGAGAACCGACGTTGGCATGGTTCTCCACCGAGAAGGAAACGGGACGGTCGAAGATGTCCGCTTTGACGAACTTGCCGTCCTCCGCACGTTCCAGCGAAAGGATGTCGCGCCCTCCGGCGTCCATCATCACCAGTTTCACGTTCTGTTTGGCGTTGAGGTTGCCATAACGCATGACAAACTCGTCGTAACAGGTGTTCAGGTGTTCACGCCAAGGTACATTTTCCTCACGTCTGTTCGATTCATAGCGGTACAACCGCTCGTATGCGTCACGGAGCGATACATACAGCAACGCTTTCTCTTTCTGATAACCGGTTAGTCCAAGCGGCTGGAAGGTTGCACCGTAGGGAGTAATGTCCTTCAGATAACCGATGTCGCGTGCCCTGTTTGCCACCAGCGACCCTTCACGCAGGTGCATTTCCGGCGTGCGGTGATAGGGACGCGGCGTAAGGTCGAGGGCTTCTTTTTTCGGCTTTTCCGTTTCAAATTCCGGGAACAGGGAAGTGGCAACCGTTTCGGAAGTAGGCACAACTTCTGCCGGTGTTTCAGGTTGCTTTATTTCTTCCGTTTGTTCCGGCTTTTTATCCATATTGTCCGAAGAAGGCGCAAAAGCAGGGTTCAACGTGTCTTTGATACCCATCTTTTTCAGTTGTTCCTGCCTGTGCCGTTCTGCCTCAAGCCGTAGGGCCTTGCGCCGTTCCGCTGTCAGACTCATCATTGTCTCATAGAAGCCGTTGATGGGAGGATTGGTTTCCCAATCCAGAGTGGCGTAAATGTCGTCCGGGTCGTTTGGCTTTTCGGCATTTTCCGGCTTTTCTTCCTTATTACCGTTTACCGGCTTGGCGGCTTCAACGGGTGGAGTAACTTTGACCTGCGGTTTAGGCGTGGACGGCATAGGCTTCGGCTTGCTTTCCTTTTTCGCTGCCTTTTTCTTTTTTGCCGGTTCCTCTATGGGCATACCCCAAAGGTCGAGCAGGGTAAGCTGCACGGCTGACGAATGGTTGGGTTGGCGCGGCTCAATCTCCGGCTTTTCCTCTATGGGCTGTGCCTGCGGCTTCTCCACTCCCTTGACAGGCTCAATTACAGAAACGGGGGCTATTACAGAAGGTGATACCTTTTCTGTTTTCGGAGCAGGTTGCACTTCCGCAGCCGTGCTTTCCTCCTTTGTCGGATGCAGGCTGTGTTTCTCATACAGTTTCCTGTCAAGTTGTTGCAGTTCTATTTTCAGATGTTCCCGCAAGTCCTCCGCCATTTGCCCGATGCCGCCCCGGTGCAGGAGTTTATAGGCTGGTTTCCCGTACGGGTCGGTACTTCTGATCAAATCCGTGTGTGAAAGCGAGCCGATGCTCCATACATACCCATTTACGGAAGTGCCGATAGGGGTCTGTTCGGTCTGCACGAAGAGTTTTTCGTTGTAATACAGTTCACCATTCTTTCCGCTGTTCTTTTGCAGGATAATCAGGTCGCTGCCCACCTCCGTTCCCGCGTTATCCGTAAAGAGGTTGTTCGGCAGGCGGGCTACGCCCACCAGATTGGTATGGTTCATCATATACTCGCGTATGGGCGCGTTGGTCGGGGCATCCAGTACCCCCTGCGAGGTGATGAACGCCACGATTCCGCCTTCACGCACCGCGTCAAGGCTTTTCAGGAAAAAGTAATTGTGTATCGTCCGTGCCGCCGAGTGCCTTGCAGGATCCTTGCTGCCCGAAAATTCCGGGTCGAACACCGCCACATCGCCAAACGGTATATTGGAGACAGCCAAATCAAAATGGTTCATGAACGGCTTTTCTATCTTCTCGAAGCCCTGTACCCTTACTTTCTGTCCGGGATGCAGGTGCTTCAGTATCTTGCCCGTCATCAGGTCTTTCTCAAAAGCCATGATGTCCGCGTCCGGTCTGTTCTCCAGCACGGCGTCCACGAATGCACCGACACCTGCCGACGGCTCCAGCACCCGGTCGGGACGGATGCCGTGTTCATGCAGCACGTCCGCGATGGTCCCGGTTATCTCCGGCGGGGTATAGAAGGCGGTCAGCACGGACTGCTTCATGGCATCCATATACCGTTTGTACTCCGTCTCGTCTTTTGTGTTCTCCCGCAGCAACCTGTGCAGTTCCACGGTAGGGGCAAACAGTTCGAGGTCGGACTTCGCCCAGTGGACGGCATCCGTCAGTTCCCTTGCAGGGTTGAGTATGCTCTTCAGTCCCCCGAAACCGCAATAACGCTCTAACAAGAGCCGTTCGCGTGCGGTGGGTGTGCGCTGTTCCCTGTCAAGGAGGAATGCCGTCCGTATCGCCTCGATGTTGTCCCGCAGCCTCTGTTTGCGGTTAAACGCCATACTCTTCGATATAGAGGATGACGGCTCCCGTCAGCTCCGTGTAGAGCAGGTCATATTCGGGCGACAGGGCGAAATTGTCGTCCGAGAGGTCATAGATGGAGAATACGTTTCCGACAAGCGGTAGCAGCTTCTGGGTAAAGGCTTCACATTTTTCTCCCGGTACTTCACCCGCAAATTCGTTCTCCACGACTTCGCGCAGGATGGCGTGCCTGGAGTAGCGAAGGCCCTCCGTCAGCACCTTCATCGCCAGTTCCTGCGCCCCGTCGGCAGGATAGCCTTCGAGCCTTGCCCGTTCATACGCTTCGGCGGCACGGTCGGTTCTTTCTCGGATGAAGGCTTCATCGGCTGCCTGTTCGAACTTGTTCGTGGTGAGGTAGTCCAGCAGGTACAGACCGTAATAGGAAAAGTCGGTCCGACCCTTGTTTTTCTTCTTGTTGTTCATTTCTTTGGAATTTAGTGGATTGATAATGATGATAGGGATAATCGTTGGAAAACGAGAAGAAAAAGGCACCCGGTATCCCTCCGAGTGCCACCACTAAATCCAAAGTATGAGTGTAATCCGGTATCGAAGAACAATTCATTACTCTGAACCAGTGGCAAAGTTAAACATTTATTTTCTTCTTTTCGCAGAGGTCGCTTTACTTTTCCTTTCTGGGAACACGAAAACCGTGTTATAGTCCCCGTCAAAGGCGACTACGGCATCAAAACTCTTGCCCTGCTTGCTCTTGAATCCTTTGAGCAGTTTCGTGTGTCCGTCGGTGAGCAGGTTTTTGATTTCATCATCAGAGAGGGTGCGGTTTGCTTTCAGGCGGAACACGGGCAGACCGCACTCCGCGTTGTCGCAGCGGACGACCTTGCCGTAAAACTGCATCGTCCCCGCTCCGCACTTGGGACACTTGCAGCCGGAATCCCTGCGGGCGAACAGCTTGTCGCACGACAGCAGTTCGGAGGTAATTTCCCGTGTATATGCCTCAATCTTCCTGCGGAAGTCATCGGCGGGCAGTTCCCCACGCTCGATGCGTGCCAATTCCTTTTCCCATTCGCCCGTCATGGCGACATCGGCAATACGCATCGCCTTCACGACCGAGTAGAGGGCAAGCCCTTTTTCGGTGGGGACAAGCGACTTCTTGCAGCGTTCCATATAGCCGCGCTTGAAAAGCGTTTCGATGATGGACGCACGGGTGGCGGGCGTGCCGATGCCGCAATCCTTCATAGCCTGCCGCAATGCGTCGTCCTCTATCTCCTTGCCAGTCGTTTCCATCGCGGACAGCAGGGTGGCTTCGGTATGCAGCGGCTTGGGTTTGGTCTTTCCCTCCGTGATGGAGGCGGCTTTCAGTGCCAGCGTGTCGCCTTCCTGCCAACAGGGAATGGCGGCGGTTTCCTCTTGGCTGTTGTTCTCTTCTCCATTCTCCTTGCCATAGACGGCACGCCATCCGGCTTGCCTGATGATGCTGCCTTTTGCCACGAACTCCACTCCGGCACACTCTGCCGTGACGGTGGCAGTGTCCTTGACGCATTTTTCGGAGAAAGCCTCAAGCATGCGCCCGGCTATCATGTGATAGACGGTGCTGTCCTCTTTGGAGAGGAACAGCGGCTTCTCGCCCGTGACGAGCAGGGCATGGTGGTCTGTCACCTTGCCGCCGTCCAGGCTGCGGCGTGTCGGCACGGCTTTCGGCTGCAACTTGCCCTTCCATTCGGGCAGGCTGCCGATGAAGGCAAGCAGCTTGGGGATTTCCGCGAACACGTCTTCGGGAATGTAGCGGCTTCCGGTTCGCGGATAGGTGATGAGCTTCTTCTCGTAGAGCTTCTGCGCGATTTCAAGCGTCTGTTCCGCCGTGAAGCCGTGCTTGGTGTTGGCTTCCTTCTGGAGCGTGGTCAGGTCGTACAGGAGCGGTGTTTCCTCCGTCTTCTCCTTGCGTTCGGCTTTCGTGACGGTGGCTGTGCCTGCCGACTTCACCTTATTATACAGTTCCGTCGCGGACTCTTTCTCTTTCCATTTTTCGGAAGAGGAAAACTTCACCGTTCCTTCATCGCAGCCGTCCGTTGCGATATGGAGCTGCCAGAAGGCTTCGGGGGTAAAGCGGCGGTTCTCCCAATAGCGTGCGCACACCATCGCCAACGTGGGTGTCTGCACCCGCCCGACGGAATACGTGCCGTGTCCGGCGGCGATGGAGAGAGCCTGCGTGCCATTGATGCCCACGAGCCAGTCGGATTCGCTCCGCGCTTTGGCGGCGAGGTAGAGGTTGTCATACTTGCTCCCCGCTTCGAGGTTGCGCAGTCCATCGCGGATGGCCTTGTCGGTAAGCGAGCTTATCCAGAGGCGCACGAAAGGGGTGGCGCATCCTATGTAATGGTAGAGGTATCGGAAGATAAGTTCGCCCTCGCGACCGGCATCGGTCGCCACGATGATTTGCTCACTGTCATTGAACAGGCGGGTTATGGTTTTTATTTGTGCCACTACGCCGCTGTCGGGTTTGTAGCCCTTCTCAGCCTTTACCTGACTGGGTATGAGCGTGAAGGAGTCGGGGATGACGGGCAGGTTGTCACGGACAAAGCCGCGTATGCCGTAACCGTCGGGCATGGCAAGCTGGACGAGGTGCCCGAATGCCCATGTCACGGCGTAGCCGCCTCCCTCGAAATATCCTTCCTCTCTCTTTGTCGCGCCCA
>OGFK01002165.1_pt1 | contig 10621 bp, 7 predicted proteins | sample 1570931 | NCBI WGS metagenome assembly OGFK01 (sample SAMEA2581935, study PRJEB24529) | metagenome | biome: Human gut stool | place: China | collected 2011
TATAATACTCCTTATTTTCCTTTGCCATACGCCGATTGCTGCCATCCACGCGGCTTTTCAGGCTTTCCTGCACACATTCCGCAAGGATTTTGCCCCTTTCACTGCTTTTATGATAAAACACCTGCGCCCCCTTTGCCTTCGCAGAGGGGAAGGCATTCTGATGGATGCTGACGAGGATATCCGCGCCTGTTTCATTGGCAATACGCTGCCGCTCTGCCATATCCGCGTGCTTACTGCCGCCCAGCGCCGTATCCGCATTACGGGTGAGAATGACCTCCGCGCCGCCCTGCTCCAGATATTCCGTCAGCTTTTCTGTAACTGCGAGGTTCAGTATTTTTTCATTTTCGCCGCCTGTGCCTGTTTTGCCGGGGTCCCAGCCGCCATGCCCTGCATCCAGAACCACCCGCACGCCCATCATGGGAAAAAGGGCTTTGGTTTCCTTCCCCAGCGCAGTATGCACGAGGCAGACCCCGATGATGCAGAAACAGCAGACAAGGCTCACCCATTCCCTTCGTAAAAAAATCCCCTTCATCCTACCGCCTCCTTTGCTATTTAAAGGATATGTAGGGAAGGGGGAAAATTTGCGTTATTCTTCCTCTAGCATGGCAACGGCACGCACAGGCGCACCATCCGCATTTTCATACTTCAAGGGCAAGGCTGCAAAGAGAAACAGACCTTCCCCGATTTTATCCAGATTCGTGAGGTTTTCGATAATCACGATATCTCTTTGGGACAAAAGCAGGCGATGGCGTGTCAGCCCTTCATCTGCGATGGGATCAATGCCGATGGTATCGAAGCCAAGCCCCTTTTTGCCGCTTTCCAACGCATAGCGGCAGACCTCCTGAGAGGGAACGGGATAGTCCCCGAAATATTCCGCTTTGCCCCAATACCGGCTCCAACCGGTATGGAAAAGAAGAAAATCCGCCTCATCCGCAAGCTGACGGACGGGAGCAAGGGCTTCCATGCCGATTTCCTCGCCTGCGCCATACTGCATGCAGGGGATGACAAGCGCCTTGCCGACAAACTGCGCCGCAGGCATTTCATTCAGCTTTGTTCTATCTCCAAAGAGATGAAAGGGAGCATCCATGTGGGTGCCTGTATGGGAAAAGAAGGAAAGCAGGGTTTCCCGAAAGCCATCCGTTTCATAGGTGCTGGCTACCGTCAAATGCGGCGGCTCCGTACCCGGATAGACGGGCATGGACGCTGTAATCAGCTGTGTCAAATCAATCATCTTCATCCTGCTTTTCTCCCTTCGTATTGTTTTTTCAGCTCAGCTTTGATTTATAAACATCGTAGATATCAAGGGTGGTGCCATTCATGAGCATAGTATATTCCTCCCACGCCAAATCGTAGGCATAGGCTGCGGCGGAAAGCTCCATTTCGGTCTGCTCATACTGCAGCTCGAGCGCCTGCAATTCGACTGCGGAAACAAGCCCCAGCTTTGCGGATTTCTGCTGCTGCTCCCATTCAATTTTTGCCTTGCTGTTGGCATCCTTTTTATTCTGATATTCTGCCGCGGCGGTATTGATGGCATCCAGCTTCTTCTTTAAATCGTTGGCGATATTGACCTTTTCCTCCTCAGTGGAGACATCCGCAAGCTGCATATCCACCCTGCTTGCCTTCAGCTGTCCGTCATATCTGTCATTCTTCTTGGAATCCGCTTCCGCCTGCTGCTTATCCCTGCGAAGGGTTTTCAGCTTATAATTTTTATCGGTGGCGGTTTTCAAAAGCTCCTCGCTATAGGCAGGGGCGGTTTCGATGGTGCGTGTCAGCTCGGGGGGTGTGATAATGAGCTCCTCATCAATTTCACGCCCCATAAGGTCATTCAGTTGACGCTTGAGCAGGGTTAAGCCGTCCTTGGCACTTTGCAGCTCCTTCGCGCCCTCGGAAACGGCAAGCTTTTTCTCGGAAAGGTCGGTGCCTGTGCTAAAGCCAAGCTCCTGCTTCTTTTCCTCAATCCGGCAGACACGTTCCAGAAGGGACTGCTTCTGCGTGAGCAGGCTGACACCCTTTTCGACCTGTACGGTTTTGGTGACGAGAAGCTGTGTGACGGCAAGGGATTCATTTTCCCAGTCCTCTTTGGTCTTATTTAAGTCCATTTTTGTATTTTTCAGCTCTGTCTGCTGATCCTCCAGCGTATCGCGCTGCCTATCGGCAACATTATCCACAAGGGTTTCCATGCCGCTTGCGGTTTTGACTGCACCGGAAAGGAGACCCTTTGTGATGTTTCCCCAAAGTGGATCGGTAGCACCAGCTGCCGAACCCAATTTACCCAGTACATAATCAATCGATGCTTGCCCTTGGCTTGCAGAGGCGCTTGCATCCCTTCTTGCGTGCGCCGCCTTATCCTGCGAATCCTTCAAATCCTTCAGACCGTCATCAATGGCACTTAAGCCTGCAATGACCTTTTCCTGATTCAGCGTCAGGGTGGTTTTCAGACGGTTATTTTTCACAACAAGCTCCTGAATTTCCTTTAAGGTCATGGCTTTTGTTTTGCTTTCCTCGGCGTTCTGCGGTGCTTCCGTTTTTGCCTCCGCCGCGAGGGCAGGCACTGCCGCACCTGTTGTCAGTGCGCCTGTAACGAGAAGCGCACATGCTTTTTTATATGGATAGAATTTCATATTCTGCACTCCTTTCTTATGCCTGTAGGGACACAGGCTCTTCCTTCTCTGCAACGGTCCCCTGCTTTTTCTTCTCAATGCGGTTCAGACGCAGCTGCCAGATGACGCAGCTCAGCGTAAGGCAGACCACGATGATGCCGCCGAGAAGGAGCAGCTCCTTTTTCACTGCGGAAAAGCCACAGCCCATCAATGCCACATTGCGATAGCCGATGACAAAATGCGTCAGCGGAAAGACCTGCCCGATTTTCTGATAGAACGCAGGCAACGCCATAGTGGGCCAGGTGTAGCCACTCAGCACCAGAGAGGGCGAGGTGAACACCAGAGAGATAGAGGTTGCCACAATGGGATTTGGCATGACTGCGGAAAAGAACTGCCCCAAGGCAACAATCGACAGCAGAAAAAGACTGCTATAGACAAACCAGAGCAGAAGGCTTCCCCGCATGGGAATCGCATAGCCCCAACGGATGATGGCGGAGCAGATCGCCCACGCCGCGAGGGAAATCAGGAAATAGACCAAGCATTTCACAAGCACCTGCAAGGGGGCGCTTTTGGAAATGCTTTGTATTTCATCCAGATGGTCGCTTTCCTTCTCCCGAACGAGGGAGATTGCCGCGAAATAAATCAGCACCTGCTGAACGGTTGCGGCAACGAAGCCATACACCAGAAAATACGAGAAGTTATTCGTCGGGTTATACCACTGACGGGTATAGAAGCTGACGGGGTTCATGGCCGCGAGGGCATCCTCCACGGTTTTGCCCTTTGCCACAAGGCTTTTGACGGCGATTTGCGTGGAAACCGTCCCCAGAACCTCCGAGCCCTTGAGGTTGATGGTACTGCCATAGCCCATATTAACGGCACTGGAGCCGAGCAGCACCTCTGCCTGCTGTCCCAGCTGCATTTTTCTTGTGAAATCCGCAGGGAAGATGAGACAGCCGACGATTTCGCCATCGCGCATCGCCTCGGCAATTTCATCCTCATCGTTATAATAGCCGACCACATCAAAATACGGGGACTGGCGGAAGGCTTCGACCACCTCTCTGGTCTGCTTGGTATAGCTGTAATCCACCACGCCCATTTTCAAATCGGAGAAATAGCCCTTTCCATAGCCGCTGCCGCAGATACAGGTGACGAAAATCGGCACAAGCACCATCAGCACGAGCGAACGGGGGCGTTTCAAGAGATATTTCCATTCCCGAAGAAATAATTTTACTGCGTTTTTCATGCCTGCACCCCCTCTGTCTGTGTATTCTTCTCTGCCGCCTTCTGCTTCTTTTCCGCACGGCACAGCTGCCACGCAAAGACCACGAAGCTGAGCACAAATGCACCTGAGCCAAGGGTTAAGAGCATAGCCCGATTGTGTTGTAGGGAGGTGCGCTCAAAGCCGATACCCATCAGAATGATACTGCGGACGGGGCCGAGATAATGGGTGACGGGCAGATAATTTGCAATCCGTACCAGAAAATCCGGCATTTCCGTATGCGGCCAGGAAAAGCCTGCCAGCACGAAAAACGGATAGGTCAGTGCCATGAGCCACTGCATCGCATGCAGGGAATTTTTGCAGAGCAGCCCCAAAAGCGCACCGAAGCCGAGCAGACAGAACACGAAGCAAGCACTGAAAAGCAGGAAATCCGCCTGTGCGCCGCGCATGGGGAAGCTGTAGATTTTCATAATCACGGCATAATTCAGCAGGAGATTGAAAAAGCCTGCAATGCCGTAGAAAAGCATTTTATCGAAATAATAGAGGATTGCATCCCGTTTACGGAATTTGCCCGAAAGGATGCCTTCCTTCTTTTCATCCGCGAAGGAGCCTGCCACCGCAGAAAGAAAGAGCTGATGATAGACCAGACCGGTCAGCCCAAGCCCCAGATACATCAGATAGCTGAACTGGGGGTTAAACCACGGGCGAAGCACGGTCGAAATCGGCATAACCTTCGCCGTACCCTCCGCAACGGTGCTGCCCGATGCCACATAGCTTTTGACCGCAATCTGGGAGGAAACGGTTTTCACGACCTGCATGACGGAAACAACCGCACTGTTGCCGACAAGGTTATTCGCACTATTGATACCGACAAGCACCTCTGCCTGCTGTCCCAGCTGAAGGGAACGGGTATAATCGGCAGGGATGACGATAATGCCCTGCACCTCGCCCTCCTCCATTTTCTGCTTTGCCTCATCCAAATCCTGCAGGACAAGGGTGACATCAAAACGATCGGAGACATCGAAGGCGCGAATCAGCTCTCTTGTTTTTGCGGAGGAGGACATTTCCACCGCTGCCAGAGGAATATGGTTGACAATGCCGTTTTGGAAGGCACCGCAGACCACAATATTCATCAGAAGCGGGGCAACGAGAAACATAAAGATGCCCCGCGGATCTTTCACCAGAAGCCAAAGCTCCCGAAGAAGCCCCTTGAAAAATGTCAGAATCATTTTTTCTCACCTGCTTTATCCAGGTCTACCTGCACCAGCATTCCGGGGTAAAGCATGATATCATCCTTCTCGGAAAGGGCGATTTTCACCTCGTATGTAACAACATCCTGATCATTCAGCTCATTTGTGGATTTTTTGGTTGCAAAATCGGGGCTTTTGCTGATATTGACGATTTTGCCATGAAAGACGGTATCGGGGTGCGCCTTACTGGTCAGAGGAATCTGCTGACCAACCTTCAGCTTGCCGACTGCGTATTCATCTACATTTGCCATGACCCAACGGTCGCTGTAATCTGTGAGGGTAACGATGGTGGTGCCTGTACCGATGAGCTCCCCAAGAGAGGAGGAAATCATAGTGATGGTGCCGTTGCAGGGGGCATACTGAGAGGTCTGTCCCAGATTGAGATTGACTTCATCCAGAACGCCCTTTGCTGCCGCAAGCTGTCCGGTTGCCGCTTCATACTGCCCCTGCGCCGCCTGCTGCTGTGCCGCTGCCGCCGCGGCATCCAATCTTGCCGCCTCCAGCTGGGTTGTCAGCTTATCCATATTATCCTGAGAAACGGCATCCATGGCGTAGAGCTCCTGATATTTTGCATATTCGGTTTCCAGCAGCTTCACATTTGCGTTTGCCTTTTCCACCACTGCCGCTGCCGCCTCTGCGGCATTTTTCGCCGCCTGGACCTGCCCTGCGGCTGCCTTCGCGGTTGCGGATGCCTGTGTCTGCTTTACCTCTACATCGCGTCTGTCTGTGGAGAACAGCAAATCCCCCTCCTTGACCTCCTGCCCTTCTTCGACGGGAATATCTGTCAGATAGCCTGCAATTTTCGCACGGACATAAACCTCCTTACATTCCACTGTGCCGGTGACAAAATTGCCCTTCTCCGCTGTTTTTGTATCGTCTGTTTTTGTGCCGCAGGCGCTTAATACGCAGCAGCCTGCCAGAAGCAGCGCCAACACCTTCTTCTTTCCGTTTTGCATCTTTTTACTCCCTTCCTTTTCTGATACTTTCTTATAATGACAGAGCCTTCTTTTGCAGCCGTAAATTTAAGCCACAAACAATAATTGAAAAATGGGGTGCATGATTTTTTCCGTTAAATCCATCATTTCTGCCTTGGAGAGCGGCATCCCCTCCGCAAGCCACCGCTTTACCATCCCCATGGCACCACAGGAAATAAAATGGCGGATATAATCCGTCTGTCTGGAGTCCCTTTCCAAGCCGCGCTCCTTCCGGATTTCCTGTCCCTTCCGCTTCATAATCTCCGTCAGCTTTTCCGTAAAGCAATCGCTGTGCGGATTGAGGAACAGACAGCGGCAGAGATCCTGATTTTCGGCGATATAATCACAGATTTTTCCGATCAGGACAGACTCCCATGTGCTGTTTTCAAGGATGGGGGTTTCCTCCAGCATGCGGGCAAATTCGCTTACGGTTTCTTCTTCCAATTCCTCCAGCAGATCGAACACATTATTATAATGAAGATAAAACGTTGCCCGATTGAGATCCGCCCTATCGGTAATATCCCTTGCGGTGATTTCGGGAAAGAGCTTTTCCTGCATCAGAGAAATGAGTGCTTCTCGCATCCGCATTTTACTGCGGATGACTCTGCGGTCCTGTTTTTCCAAGATGATTTTCCCTCCCTTCTTTCTCTATATTTTTTATATTCGGTTTCGTATAATTTTCCTCTTTAGGATAACACGAAAGCACGAGATAATCAACAATTTTCGTTAAATAGAATATTTTTGATTATTTTTTCTCATGTTTACCATTGTATACAATAGACAAAGTACATTTCTGTTTTCGGGCGAAAGACAATATTACGTCAAATTTAACAGACTTTTCTTTTCTCTTTCAAAAAATTTTGCTTCATTCTCCAAAATTTCGGGGTGGGACAAAAAAAATCCCATTTTCAGTTGACGAGAAAAATGAAAGTGCTATAATTTCCCTATCGACAATGCCCGTTTGATGCGGACATGTGTCCATATCGTTAAAAGTTAGGAGGCTTATCTATGGAAAAAAGAGTATACAACTTCTCAGCAGGTCCTTCCATGCTGCCCTTGGAGGTTCTGGAACAGGCACAGCGCGAACTGGTCTGTTACCCTTCAGCAGGCATGTCAGTGATGGAGATGAGCCACCGTTCAAAAACCTTTGAAAATATTCTGGAGAAGGCAAAGGCTGATCTCAAGGAACTGATGCACATTCCCGATAATTATAAAATTCTGTTCTTGCAGGGCGGCGGCTCAACGCAGTTTGCGATGATTCCCATGAACCTGATGAACAAAAACAACAAGGCGGATTATGTGATCACAGGTCAGTGGGCGAAGAAGGCGGCGGCAGAGGCAGAGCGTTACGGTAAAGTGAACATCGTTGCTTCCTCAGCAGACTCAACCTTCGACCACATCCCCACACTGGATCCTTCCAAATTCGACCCCGAAGCGGATTATTTTTATATCACACTGAACAACACCATTTACGGTACACGCTGGACGGAGCTTCCCGATACAGGCAATGTGCCGCTGGTGGGCGATATGTCCTCTTCCATTCTCTCGCAGGAGATTGATATTACGAAATTCGGTCTTTTGTTTGCGGGGGCGCAGAAAAACCTCGGCCCCGCAGGCGTAACGGTTGTTATCGTGAGAGAGGATTTACTGGGCAACGCCATGGATTTCACACCGACCATGCTGCGTTATGATATTCACGCAGAAAATAATTCTCTTTACAACACACCCCCGACCTACGGCATTTACTTCATGGGTCTGGTATTCGACTGGGTGAAACGGCAGGGCGGCGTTGCTGCCTTGCAGAAAATCAACGAACGGAAAGCGGCTATCCTCTATGATTTCTTAGACCAATCCGAGCTGTTCCGCGGCACTGTTGTAAAGAAAGACCGTTCCCTGATGAACGCGCCCTTCGTACTGCCTACGAAGGAGCTGGATGAAAAATTCATCAAGGAGGCAAAAGAGCATGGCTTTGAAAACCTGAAAGGTCACCGCACCGTTGGCGGCATGCGCGCAAGTATGTATAACGCAATGCCCATCGAAGGCGTGGAAAAATTAGTGGAATTCATGAAGAAATTCGAGATGGAAAATAAGTAAAATCCAAAAGGGTCGTGGCACACGACCCTTTTCTTATATCTAAAAAGGAGAGACATTATGTATACCATTCGCACTTTGAACAACATTGCAAAAACAGGGCTGGCAAAGCTGCCCGAACAGAATTTCGTGATTGATGAAAAAGCAGAAAATCCTGAGGGCATCATCCTGCGCAGCTTTGATATGCACAAGATGGAGCTGAACGAAAACCTGCTTGCCGTTGCCCGTGCAGGCGCAGGCACAAACAACATCCCCATTGAAAAATGTACACAGAAGGGCGTTCCCGTATTCAATACGCCGGGGGCAAATGCAAACGCCGTAAAGGAACTGGTTCTGGCAGGACTGTTTGCATCCTCCAGACGCATCATTGCAGGGGCAGCTTGGGTACAGGGGCTGAAGGACAACTGCGAAAACGTGGAAAAGGCAGTAGAGGCAGGCAAGAAGGAATTCACCGGTCCTGAAATTGCGGGCAAGACCTTGGGTGTCATCGGTCTGGGTGCGATTGGCGTACAGGTTGCCAATGCGGCACTGGATCTTGGGATGGAGGTTATCGGCTACGACCCCTTCCTTTCCCTTGAAAGTGCATGGCACTTATCCCCCAACGTGGTGCATGAGGAATCCATGGAGGAGCTGGTGGCGAAAGCAGATTACATTACGCTGCACATTCCCCTGAACGATAAGACAAGAAACACCTTTGATGAAAAGCTGTTTGCGGCAACAAAGCCCGGCGCACGCCTGCTGAACTTTGCACGCGGCGGTCTGGTGGACAATGCGGCACTGAAAAAAGCCATCGCGGACGGCATCATCGCGCGCTACATGACGGACTTCCCTTCCGAAGACCTGCTGGGCGACCCTGCAAACATCATCGTAACCCCTCATCTGGGCGCATCCACACCGGAATCCGAGGAAAACTGTGCAATTATGGCGGCGCAGGAAATCAGAGAATACCTGACCTACGGCAATATCAAAAATTCCGTAAACTTCCCCAACTGCGTGGTGCCTTATAACGGCAAGCCCCGTATCACCGTATGCCACCAGAATATCGTAAACATGATTGGGCAGCTGGGTGCTGTTTTCACAAAATACAGCGTGAATATCGACAAGCTGGTAAACAACTCCAAGGGCGACCTTGCATATAACATTGTGGTATGCGACAGCCTGCCCGAAAACATCGATGATATGATCAAAGACCTGTATGCCATCAATACGGTATTGAAGGTTCGTATTCTGGATTAAGAAACCGAAAGCAGCAATTCCAAAGGAGGAAAATTATGGCAACCATCAGACCTTTTATGGCAATCCGCCCGGCAGAGGCTTACGCAAAGGACGTAGCAGCCCTGCCCTATGACGTAATGAACAGCGAAGAAGCACGAGAAATGGTGCAGGGAAAGCCCTGGTCCTTCCTGCATGTTGACAAGGCAGAGGTAGACCTGCCGAAGGATATTGACGTTTACAGCCCTGCGGTTTACGCAAAGGCAAAGGAAAACCTCGAAAACATGATTCACAACGGGATTCTGGGACAGGATTTACTGCCCAACCTGTATCTTTACCGCATGACGATGAACGGCAGAAGCCAGACGGGTCTGGTTTGCTGTACATCTGTAGACGAATATATTAACGGGACGATTAAAAAGCATGAGCTGACACGCGCAGACAAGGAGGCTGACCGTATCCGCCATGTGGATACGCTGAACGCAAACACAGGCCCGATTTTCCTTGCCTACAAGGAAAACAAGGACGCAAAGGCGATTATCGACGGCTGGACAGCGGCAGTGAAGCCGATTTATGATTTTGTTTCCGAGGACGGCATCGGGCATACGGTCTGGGTGATTGACAGCGATACGGAAATCGGCATGCTGGTGGAATCCTTTAAGCAGGTGAAGAATCTCTACATTGCGGACGGACACCACAGAAACGCATCCGCTGTGAAGGTGGCGCTGAAGCGCAGAGAGGCAAAGCCGGATTACACCGGTGAGGAGGAATTCAACTATTATCTGTCCGTACTGTTTGCGGCAGAGGATTTATATATCATGGATTACAACCGCGTGGTAAAGGATTTAAACGGCTACAATACAGAGGAATTCCTGCAGGAAATTCGCAAGAAATTCGACATTGCGCCTTACGCGGGCGAAGGCCCTTACCACCCCGAAGCACTGCACACCTTTGGGCTGTATTTGGACGGGAAATGGTTCAAGATGACGGCGAAGGAGGAAATTATTACAGACGACCCCGTTCTGGGACTGGATGTTTCCATTTTGCAGAAGGAGCTGCTGGAGCCTGTGCTTGCCATCGGCGACCCCAGAACCGACAAGCGGATTGATTTTATCGGCGGAATTCGCGGACTGGGTGAGCTGGAGCGCAGAGTAGACAGTGGCGAGATGAGACTGGCGTTTTCCATGTTCCCCACCTCCATGGAGGAGCTGATGGATGTGGCAGATGAGGATATGACGATGTTTTATACTAAAGATGTGAGCGAGTTTGAAGACG
>OGFK01002175.1_pt1 | contig 10573 bp, 12 predicted proteins | sample 1570931 | NCBI WGS metagenome assembly OGFK01 (sample SAMEA2581935, study PRJEB24529) | metagenome | biome: Human gut stool | place: China | collected 2011
AGGGTCGGTTTCCTGCAAAACGCGGATACTCGTTTCCCGAATACTGTCGGGCGCAGGCAGGTTGGGATTACCCATCCCGAAGTCATACACATTTTCCGCGCCGTATTTTTCCTTTAATCTTGCACTTTCTGTATACATGCTGCTCATGGCAGCGCTTCTCTCCAACAGCTTAGACATCTTTTCGGAAATCATTGGCTGTCACCTTCTTTCCTTTTTTTCTTTTGTATTTTTTCCGCTTACGCCTTGTTTTCCACAAGGAAAGCAATGGCATCCACATAGCCCTTGAGGCCTCTGCCCATGATGGTTTTCACGCAAGCCTTCCCCGCATAGGAAATCTGGCGGAAATCCTCTCTTTCCTTCACATCGGAAATATGCACCTCCACCGCAGGTAGGCGAACTGCCTTCAGCGCGTCCAGAATCGCAACGCTCGTATGCGTATACGCCGCAGGGTTAATCACAATTCCCTCTGTGCCGTCAAAATATGCCTGCTGGATACGGTCTACCAAATCCCCCTCATGGTTGGATTGGTAAATTTCCCCCTCCACGCCCTTTTCGGCAAAGGTTTTCTCCAGAAGTGCCTTCAAATCCTCGTAGGTCTCGGCACCGTAAATATTTTTTTCCCGAATCCCAAGCATATTGATATTCGGACCGTTAATCACTAAAATCTTCATACGCTTACACCTCGGAATAGCAGCCTAAGAAGGACAGGCTTTCTGCCGCCTGCTCAATATCCTTCAGCACCGTCATGGTCTCAGGAGAGAAAACAGAGCCGTCCAAATCGAAATAGAAACGGAACTCGAAATCCTTCCCCGGAATCGGGCGGCTTTCCAGCTTGCACAGGTTGATGCCGCGGCAGGCAAACTTCCCAATCATTTCATGCAGAGAACCGGGTCTGTGATCCAGAGAAAGCATCAGGCTGATGCGGTTGGAGCCTGCATAAATTTCCATGTTCTTTGCAATGCAGATAAATCTGGTATAGTTGTTTTCGTTATTCTGCACGCCATCCTGCAAAACATGCAGTCCATACAGCTTCGCGCAGTCCGTGGAGGAAAGCGCCGCAAGGTCTGTTCTGCCGCTTTCCGCAACATATTTTGCTGCGGTTGCCGTGTTTTCAAAAATCGTCACCTTGATATTGGGGTTCGCCTTCAGGAAATTGCTGCACTGCTGCAGTGCCTGTGTATGAGAAACAACCTCCTTCACATCCTCCAGCTTCACGCCGGGCTTTGCCAGCAGCGCATGGCTGATGTGCAGCTTAATGCTCTTTACGATATAGAATTTATGGCGCACCATCAGGTCATATACCTCGGTTACAGAGCCTGCGGAGCTGTTTTCGATGGGCAGCACGCCATATCTGCACAGACCGGATTCCACCGCATTGAATACACTCTCGAAGTTGCTGAAATACATCTTACTGGGCAGTGCAAATAATCTGTCACAGGCTCTTGCCGCATAGGAGCCCTCCACGCCCTGACAGGCAACAACAGCCTTTCTGGGAAATTCCATGTGAGGGTCTGCAATGTTTTTCAGAATTTCTTCGGAAAGCGCTGTTTCCTTTGTCAGAAGCCCTGCCTGATAGCTCTTGCTGATATCGAAAATTGTCTGATACAGCTTATTGATATAAATTTCAAATTCCTCGCCGCCACGCTCCATTACCTTTTCCAGAACCGCCTGCTCTCTGCGTAAATCCAGAACGGGCAGATTCTTTTCCGCCTTTGCGCTGGCAACATCCGCAGAAGCCTTCATGCGCTCCACGAATAAATCTACAATCTGGTCATCAATCGCATTGATGCGTTCTCTCACTGCATTCAAATCCATTGTATTTTCCCACCTTTCCTACTGCTCCATCCTGCAAATCAGATCCAGAAGCGCAACCGCCGCTGCCGCCTCCACGCAAGGCACCGCACGCGGCACAATACAGGGATCATGTCTGCCTACAATGGCAAGTGTATCGTTTTCTCCTTTGCTGATGCTGATGGTATCCTGCGTCTGCCCAATCGAGGGAGTCGGCTTAAATGCCGCCCGCAGCACAAGGGGCATGCCGCTTGAAATGCCGCCCAGAGAGCCGCCGTGATGGTTCGTTGTTGTCCGAACCGTACCATCCGCCTGATATGTGAAATTATCATTATTTTCCGAACCAAACAGTGCCGCCACGCCAAAGCCTTCGCCAAATTCCACACCCTTTACGGCAGGAATGGCATAAATCGCCGCCGCCAGTCTGCTTTCCAGTCCGTCAAACATAGGCTCGCCCACGCCGACAGGCAGACCGACCACCGCACATTCAATCACACCGCCGACAGAATCGGCATTTTCCTTTGCCGCCGCAATCGTCGCCTGCATTTCCTCCCCTGCCGCGTCATTCTGCACAGGGAAGACCTTTTCCGTGACAGCCTTCAGGGTATCTGCATCCACAGCCACTGCATCAAAGGGGGTATCCTGCACGCCCTTGATAGAAAGAATATGCGCGCCGATATGGATGCCCCTTCTTTCCAAAATCTGCATGCAGACTGCGCCCGCAAAGCAAAGCGGTGCGGTCAGCCTGCCGGAGAAATGACCGCCGCCGCGATGGTCATTCGCTCCCTTATATTTCACCCAGGCCGTAAAATCCGCATGCCCCGGTCTGGGTAAATCCTTCAATTTATCATAATCCTTCGAGCGAGTATTTGTGTTTTCAATCACGGCACAAATCGGTGCGCCGCAGGTTTTCCCTTCAAATAAGCCCGATACCACACGGGGCAGGTCGGCCTCCTTACGGGGTGTGGAATAGGCATTTCTGCCGGGGGCGCGGCGCTCCATGAATTTCCGCACCGCCTCCAGATCAATTTCCTCCCCCACAGGCAAGCCGTCAATCACCACACCAATTGCCTCGGAATGAGACTGCCCGAAAATCATAATTTTTACTTTTTCTCCAAAACTAGAGGACATTTGTCACACCTCCCAGCTTCGCCAGCTCTATAAAGAAGGACGGATAAGATTTATTGACCGCCTCTGCACCCAGAATCGTCAGCTCTACGCCAAGGCTCACCGCCGCAATCGCCATTGCCATCACGATACGGTGGTCATTATGGGAATCTATCACGATTTCCCCCTCAGGTGGATTGCAGCCGCCTGTAATGATGATGCTGTCAGGTCTTTCCTCCACCTCCACGCCGATTTTCTGCATACATTCCGCCATTACAGCCAATCGGTCGCTTTCCTTCATCCGCAGTCTGCCTGCGTTGTAAATTTCGGTTTTGCCCTCTGCCGCAGCCGCCGCTACGCAAAGAATCGGCACCAAATCGGGAATCTGGGCCGCATCAATGCGGATGCCCTTCATTTCCTTATGGGTTGCCGTAATCTGATTCAGCGCAACCTTTGTTTCCGCGCCAAATTCCTCCAAAAGAGCGGCAATCGCCCGATCCCCTTGGGGAGATTCCATATCCAGCCCCTGACAGCCGATGCTGCCGCCAATCGCGCCTGCAACGAGCCAGAACGCCGCATTGCTCCAATCCCCCTCTGCATAGCGCATCCGCGGGCCATGGTATTTCTGCCCACCGGGGATGCTCCAGCCGCTTTCGGTTTCCGTTACCGTAATTCCGAAGGTCTTCAGCATTTTCAGCGTCATATCAATATAGCCCTTGGATTCGATTTTTGTTGTCAGGCGAATTTCGCTTTCGCCCTCCAGCAAGGGCAATGCGAACAGCAGCCCTGTGATAAACTGGGAGCTGACATTCCCCGGCAGGGTATATACGCCGGCGGTCAGCTTGCCCTCCAGCGTAACGGGAAGGTGGTCGCTGTCTGCCTTACAGCCATGCCTTGCCATCTCATCCAGCAAAACGCCAATCGGGCGTTCGGGAAGTCTCCCCTTGCCTGCAAAGCGGCAGTGCTTTCCCAATGCGCCCGCAATCGGGAGCAGAAAACGAAGGGTGGAGCCGCTTTCGCCGCAGTCGAGGATACACAGCTGTCCATCTGCCTGTCCAATACCCTGTCCATTTGCCTGTCCAATCCTATCCGGTGGACAGGGGAGTGGACAGGCAATCGGCATCACATAAATGCCCGAAGGCTCACGCTCAATTTCCGCGCCAAGGCTTTGCAGACAGCGCGCCGTCGCTTCCATATCCTCAGACCAGCCATCCACGAACAGCACGCTTTCCTCCTCTGCCAATGCCGCCGCAATCAGTGAGCGGTGCCCATCGGATTTCGAGGAAATAATACGCACCTGCCCCTGTTTTAATGGAGTTTTCTCAATTTTTATATTCATATCATACCGCCTTTACGCCAATGCCGTTCTGACTAAATCCAACACTTCCTCCGTCGGGATTTTCACGATTTCGCAATGCCCGATTTTCGTCGGGAGGATAAAGCTGATTTCGCCGCCTCTGCGTTTTTTATCCTTTAATACACCTGCCGCAATTTCCTCCGCCGTATAGGAAGTGGACGTAGGAAGGTTGTTGTGCAGAAGTGCCTGTCGGATGGTTTCCGCAAGCCCTTTTTCCGCAAGACCGCGCCGCTCCGCTACCTTCGCAATCAGATGCATCCCGATGGCTACGGCATGCCCATGCGAAAGGGTGAAATTGCTGTTCTTTTCAATGGAATGTCCCAGCGTATGCCCCAGATTCAGCAGCTGCCGCAGACCGGTATCGAATTCATCCTCATTGACAATATCCCGTTTCATTTTTACGCAGGTTTCAATAATTTCCTCCAGCTTTTCCCTAAAATCACCCGATGCCGTTTCCGCAAACAGGCTTACATCCCCGATTACGCCGTATTTCAGCGTTTCGGCAATGCCGTCCGCAAAAATTTCTTCGGGCAGAGTATCTAAGGTATCCACATCGCAGAGCACCAGATGCGGCTGATAAAACGCGCCTGCCATGTTCTTGCCTGCCCTAAGGTCAATGGCTGTTTTGCCGCCGACAGAGGAATCCACCGCCGCCAGAAATGTAGTCGGCACCTGTACAAAGCGAATTCCTCTCTGATAAACCGCCGCCGCGAAGCCTGCCATATCACCTGCAACACCGCCGCCCAGCGCAATAATGATATCCTGTCGGGTGATTTCCTGCTCCGCCAAAAATTCTAAAATATCGCTCAATGTGCCAATATGCTTAGAGCCTTCTCCGGCAGGGTAGGAAAAGCGGCAGGTGGTGAACCCTGCCGCCGCTAAGGATTGCTCCGCCTGCTCCGCATAAAGCTTTTCTACTGTTGTATCTGTGATAACTGCCGCCTTGCAGGGGCGGATGCGTTTGGCAACCTCTGTCCCAAGCTGTGCAAGCAGTCCCCGTCCAATCAGAACCGCATATTCCGTAGACGCACTGACAATCACTTTTCTCATACTATTTTCACAACCTTAATCAAAGTCCTTGATTTCATCAATGGCGATACATTTTTCTCTGCCCTCTCTGAGCAGCTCACACAGGGTATCCGCATCCTTTGCCTTAATGGCATCGCTGTATGCCTGCATGCGTGCAATCAGACTGTCAATCTCATTGGCAAGGTTATCGCCGTTATCCAAAAACAGTTCCGTCCACATATTTTCATTCAAGCGCGCCACACGGGTCATGTCCTGAAAGCTGCCGCCGGAAAAGTCCTTGAAATTATCGGACAATGCACCCTTGACATACGCACTGGAAACCACATGTGCCAGCTGAGAGGTATATGCAATCATTGCATCATGCTCCTCTGTTGTGGTAAATTTCAATCTTGCGAAGCCCAGCTTTTTGAAAAACATGCTCAGTGCATTCATCAGACCGAGGTCTGTTCCCTTATACGGCGTTACAACCAGAGTTGCGCCATTGAACATATCTGCTGTGGAATAGGTAAAGCCGGAGCGTTCCACGCCTGCCATGGGGTGCGCCCCCACGAAGGTAAAGCCGTTTTCCGCCGCTACCGCCTGCACCTGCTCGCAAATCACTCTTTTTACACCGGCGCAATCGACCACAACCGCGCCCTTCTTGAAATCCTTTGCGTGTGCCTTAATATACTCTATCGTCAGCTGAGGATACAGCCCCAGCAGAATCAAATCGCAATCCTTGGGGTTGCCGTCCTCCATAAAGCCATGCACCGCCTCCATCAGCAATGCACTGTAGCGAATGGTTTCGGAGACATCCCATCCAAGCACCGTATGCTCTGTTTTTTTCTTTACCGCCTTTGCCATGGAGCCGCCAATCAGCCCAAGACCAACTACGCCAACCTTCATATCATTCACCTTCTTTTCCTACCGCTTGATTAGTAATCGTATTTGCAGGCGAAGGGTCTCAGCTGGAATACCTGCTTTGCAACATCATCGAACTGATCCGGTGTCAGGGACTGAGGGCCGTCGCACAGCGCCTTTGCAGGGTTATTGTGCACCTCAATCATCAAGCCGTCTGCGCCCGCTACGGTTGCTGCCATTGCCATGGGCTTTACGAGATGTGCATAGCCCATTGCATGGCTGGGGTCAACCACGATAGGCAGATGGGTCAGCTTTTTCAGAACAGGAACGGCACTCAGATCCAGTGTATTTCTTGTTCTGGTTTCAAAGGTACGAATCCCTCTTTCGCAAAGGATTACGTTTTCGTTGCCGCTTGCCATGATGTATTCTGCGCTCATCAGAAGCTCATCAATCGTATTTGCAAGACCTCTTTTCAGCAGAATCGGCTTGGACATCTTGCCGACCTCCTTCAGCAGCTCGAAGTTCTGCATATTTCTTGCGCCAACCTGCACAAGGTCAACGGATTCTTCAAACATGGGAATATGTACCGCATTCATGATTTCGGAAACGATAGGCAGACCTGTCAGCTGCTTTGCTTCTACCAGCAGCTTCAGACCATCGCCCTTCAGACCCTGGAATGCGTAGGGGGAGGTTCTGGGCTTGAATGCGCCGCCACGCAGCAGACCTGCACCTGCCGCTTTGACTCTTTCTGCGATTTCACAAACCTGTGCTTCGCTTTCAACGGAGCAGGGGCCTGCGATAATCTGGAAATTGCCGCCGCCGATTTTTACGCCTGCAATATCAACTACCTGATCTGCATTATGGAATTTACGGTTTGCATTTTTGAAGGGCTCCTGAATACGCTGCACATTTTCAACGATATCCAGCGCTCTGACCAGATCCATATCTACCACAGAGGTATCGCCAACCAGACCAACGATGGTATGATTCACACCGCGGGAAATATGGGTGCTGATGCCCATGCTGCTAAGCCATACCTTCAGGTTTTCAATCTGTTCTTCCTTTGTGTCGGGTTTCAATACTACTACCATAATTTTCTCCTCCTTAAAAAATCCTTTTGTCCTGTTTTCTTTTGTTCCTGCTTCACAAGCTTTTTTGTGCTGCACGCTTTTCTCATATAAAAGAAAAAGCTTCGCAGCGAATTTCACTGCGAAGCTCCTATGCTTTCAATAAGAAAAAACCATCAAAACAAACCGTCTTTCCTTAACAGTAAAATTCACTTTGAATCTCTGAAAACACGGTAAAAGTAAAAGTATGCAGTTGCGAAAATCTGATTCTGTTTCATGATTTGCATCCTCTTTCTTTTTTTGCTTGGTGATTTATTTTTAATCATACTAGCACATCGGTTAATGAAAGTAAACCCATTTCGGCAAAAAAATCAATTCTGTGAAAAAAGGCGAAAGGTTTTTGGAAAATGTGGAAATTTTCGTGTATTTTTTTTAATACAATGGTGGGTTGTAGTACATGGGAAGGGGGATTCTTCGCTGATTTTGTATTAGAAAGCGGAAATGGCTGCCCCAAAGGGGACAGCCACCTCTATCATACCGCAACATAAACTTCATCCGCAAACCTGCTTAAGCTGCTCGATAAGTATACTCTTACAGTCATCATTTGATGCATACTCTATACAAATATCTAACAGGTCTATTGCCTCTTTTCGTTTTGCATCCACCTTTCCTCTAATTCCGTTTTTTAAAATTTCCGATAAATTTATTACCGCCTCGGTAAAGATTATCTCATCAATTAACGTTTTACCCTTATCTTTTATATAATTACTATCCATAACCATATTTGCCAGTTCAATATAAGCATTGCTCATTGTTATGGCAAAAGAATCTTTGTCCCCTGCTAATGCTATTTGATATAAACAATTTCCCTTTAACAGATGAATCCTTGTATTCAAATAGTCCTCATTATCCGGTGACATATCATCTATATTTTTTAAGAAACTATATGCCATCTTATAATCTTTCTGAACAGCATAGGCTATAGATGTTGCGCCATAAACCGCTTTTGCATAACAGCTATTACAAGTCTCGTAACGACTTTTTAAAGTCTGAGAATCAAGATATCCCTTCGCTTTCATGGAAGCATATACTATTCTTGCTTCCCCAGCCCGAATAGCAGCCTTCATCCATAGGTTATATGCTTCTGTATAGCTTTTCATCATTTGACTCTGCATAGCACTTTTTGCTGCCGCAACTGATGCATTTTCCATACCGATTAAATTCCCCTGTTCTGCTGCTTTTTCATACCATTTTGTAGCTTCAGTTACATCTTCCTCTACATAATAATAGTTTCCTAAAGCAAGCATAGCATTGACATCTCCGGCTTCTGCCGCCTGTATTTTTTCCTGCAACGTCATAAGTATCCACCCTTTCTGCAAAATTTTTTAACGGTCAAATTTTTCAATGATTTCATTGGTACGGTCAAAATCCGGTTCATAGGAACCGCAAGGCTTTTCATCTGCCTTTACGCTATATCCGTTTCGTGTGCACCGAAATGAAGTGGAATAAGCAAATGTTTCCGCAGAACCCAAGCTGCAATAAATACAAGAACCGCATTTCCCAAAATAATCCTTCGACATATCAACTCCCCCATTCTTCCTATACCTCATCTGTTCTGTTTCTTAAATTATAGTTACTTTAATGACTATAGTCAAGTGTAAAACCATATACTATGCTAACAATATCAATAAAGGAGGTACGGAAATGATAGATTACAGCCCATTTTGGGAAACATTGAAAAATTCTCAGGAGACAACCTACACACTTATCACAAAATACCGTATTTCCAGTGCTACGATTGATAAGCTGCGGAAAAACAAACCGATGAATACGACTACCATCAATGATTTATGCCGCATTTTAGATTGCAGGATTCAGGATATTGCACAGTATATCCCTTCAGACCAAGACCAGATATTATAAAGAGGTACATGCAAGCTCTATGCAAATGTACCTCTTTTTTTGCGACAAAAATTTACAAAAAAAGACCCTTGATTCCTCAAGGGTCTTACAAGCTGCTAACGGGATTCGAACCCGTGACCTCCGCCTTACCAAGGCGACGCTCTACCTACTGAGCCATAGCAGCAAAGGTTGATAAAAACTATCAGCCTGTCTATAGTATCATATTCCTTCCGCCTCGTCAAGATTTTTTTCTTCCAAAAAGTGCTCTAATTTTTTCTTGACGCGCTGAAGGGCGTTATCAATGGATTTTTCGGGCTTATCCAGAACGCGGGCAATTTCAAAATAGCTTCTGCCCTGCAGATAAAGCACAAGCACTCTGGTTTCAAAGCTGCTGAGCTTTTTCATCATCTGGTGCTCAAGAAAGCTTTTATTTTCCTGCCCAATCAGGAGCACCTCCGGATTGAGCAAGGCACCACTCTGCAAAAGATCCATATAGGTCTGCTCGGATTCCTCCTCATAAACGGGCTTATTCAGAGAAACATAGGAATTGAGCGGCTGATGCTTCTGTCTGGTCGCTGCCTTAATGGCGGTAATCATCTGGCGATTCACACAAAGCTCCGCAAAGCTGTGGAAGGATGCATTCTTTTCCTCATTATAATCACGCACTGCCTTATACAGCCCAATCATGCCCTCCTGAATGATATCCTCGTTATCCGCACCAATCAGGAAATAGGCTCTCGACTTTGCGCGCACCAAAAATTTATATTTATCCAGCAAAAATTCCTGTGCCTCCTCATCGCCGCTCTGCGCCAGCAGTACCAGCTCCTCATCCCTTATTGTCGCATATTTCTGTTCTCTTGTCATTTCTGTCATAAAAATTCTCCGTTGTTGTTTATTTTTTTCGACGCAATTCCTCAAACCATGCCAAGACCTCCTCATCCAGATGGTCCGCCAGAATATTATTTTTCGGCGGTCTGTTCCGGATAAAGCGTTCACGCAGCTCCGTTTCGGCGGCAGTGACCTCGCTCCATAGCTCTCTCGCCGTCATACGAATCGCCCCCTGCCCATAAATAATCAGCTGCTCCAGACCGTCCCCCGTTGCCACGCGCACCTTATAATGCTTCGGCATGGAGGTTACGACACGCTCGATATAATGGTCGGCGGTTTCCGCTTCCTTGGTATAGACTACGAAAATATTATTATATTCATAGACGGTACCGATATTCCCCTTGACCAGATAGCCATCGAACACCAGAATGACCGTTGCCTGCTTGGTGCCTTTATAATTCGAGAGGATATCCATCAGCCGCTGGCGGGCGCTTTCCAGACTGACATCCTCCACCAGCTCTCTCAATTCGCTCCATGCGTGGATAATATTATAGCCATCCACAAGCAAAAATTCCTTTGCCAACAGAAGCCCTATCTTTGCATGCTACATTCAATTCAGGCATATCCAAAACCTCCTTTGGAACCTGTGGAT
>OGFK01002178.1_pt1 | contig 10560 bp, 6 predicted proteins | sample 1570931 | NCBI WGS metagenome assembly OGFK01 (sample SAMEA2581935, study PRJEB24529) | metagenome | biome: Human gut stool | place: China | collected 2011
GAGCGGCGCAGGCTGGATGAGCTCTCCCCCACCGAGGTGTTTCGCCTCTGCTATCAGCGCCAGTTTGAAGGGGAGCCCGAGGCGGGGTTGGTTGCCTCGTTTGAAGAGATCCTGGAGCAGGTGAAGGAGTCAAACCAATGAAAATCTTGTCTCTGTCAGGTGAGAATCTGGCCAGTCTGACCGGCCCCTTCACCATCGACTTTACCAGGGGGGCGCTCGGCGCCACCGGTCTGTTTGCCATCACCGGCAACACTGGCGCGGGCAAGAGCACATTGCTCGACGCCATTTGTCTGGCCTTATACGACGAGATGCCGCGCTTTATCGCCAATCGCAAGAACGTGGCCGAAGTGGGCCGCATGGATGATGAAGAGAAGCTCAAGGCCAACGACGTACGAGGCATTCTCAGTCGCGGCCACGCCAGCGGTTTTGCCGAGGTGCAGTTTCGTGGCTGCGATGGTCGCATCTGGCTGGCCCGCTGGGCGGTACGCCGGGCGCGAAACCGCTCGGAGGGGCGTTTTCAAGCGCAAGAGCGAACCCTGACCGATGTGGAGTCCGGGCAAGTTTTCTCCGGCAGCAAACGGGAGCTGCAGGATCGCATCGACGAGCAGGTGGGACTCTCCTGGGAGCAGTTTCGCCGCGCGGTAATCCTGCCGCAGGGGGAATTTGCCGCCTTTCTCAAATCGGATGCCAACGAGCGCTCCGCCCTGCTCGAACGGATGACCGGCACCGAGCTCTACTCCGCCATCTCCATCCAGACCTATGAACGGGCGCGCGAAGAGCAGCAGAAGCTGGCCACCATCGCCCAGCGCCTCGGCGACGTGGCACTGATGGACGAGGCCACCCGCGAACAGTGGGTAAGCCAGCAGGTGAGCCTCTCCACCACCCTCAAGCACGAGCAGCAACAGCAGCAGCTGATGCAGGACTTGCTCGACCTCAACAGCCGCATTGCTGCCCAGCTGCAGGGCTGCGCCGAGGGACAAGCGGCGCTCGATGCCGCCTTGCAGGCCCACGGCGCCGCCGCCCCCGAGCGCGAGGAGTTTGCCCGCGCCGAGCAGGCCCAGGTGGCCCGCGCCGATCACGACGAGCTGGCCCGCCTCACTCTGGAAGTGCAGCAGCAGGAGAAGGTGATCGCCGAGCTTGGGCCGGAGCTGGCCAAACTCGAAGAGCAGACCCAGCAGAGCGCGCTGACCGAACAGCAGTTGCTGGCGGAGAAGATCGCCGCCGAGCGGGAATGGGGCGCCCTGCAACCTGAACTCAAGCGGGCACAAGAGCTCGATACCCGCATCCGGGAGAAAGTGCAGCAGTTGCAGAAGATCCAGCAGGAGGGGGCGCAAGAGCGAGAAGTGCAACTCACGCTGGAGCAGGGCTGGCGCGAGCAGCGCCGACAGGTGGAACTGCTCAAGCAGCAGCACCAGCAGTGGGGGCTCTGGCTCGAAGAGCACAAGGAGCTGGCACCGGTGGCCCGCCAGTGGCAACCCCTGCTCACCGCCATGCAGGATTGGGCCGAGGATGCCGACAAGCTGCAACAGCTGCTCACCCTGCGCGATCACAAGCTGCGCGCCCTGCAACAGTTGCAGCGCCAACTGGAGCAAGGCCAGCAGGAGCGCGACTACTGGCAACATGAACAAGACCGGCTGCAACAGCAACAGAACGAGCTGCAGGAGCAACAGTGGGAGAGCCGCCTCGCCAAGGCGCAGGAGCAGTGGCAGCAGCAGACTGAACAACTGGGTCAGCTGCGCCAGCTGCTGGAGCTGGCCGATTATGGCCGCAACCACGGCGAGCAGCATGGCCGCTTGCAGCAGGAGATTGCCCAGCTGGAGCAGGCGCTCGGCAAACTCGCCACCCTTGGCGAAGAGCTGGCCCCCGCCCGCGAGCGGCTCGCCCTGCAGCGGGATGAGGCGCGCCATGCGCTGGAGCAGTCCCGCGCCATCGCCAGCTTCGAGCAGTATCGCCATATCCTGAGCGATGGCGAACCTTGCCCGCTGTGCGGTTCCGAGGAGCACCCCTACAGCCAGAGCCAGCCCCAGGTGGCGGGGATCCTGGGTCAGCTGGCGGAGCGGGTCAGAAGCCTCGAACTCGAATGGGATCGGCTCAATCATCAATACATCCAGTGCGAGAGCGAGCGTCAGGAGCTGGCCCGCCAGCTGGCGGTACGCCAGCAGCACCTGCCGGAGCTGGAAACCCGCGCCGAGCAGCTGACCCAGCGCTGGCAACAGCTGGGGGGCGATACCCTGCTCGGCCATCCGCTGCCGCTGCGCCAAAGCCCCATTGAGTGGAACGAGCTGATGAGCACACTGCTTGGCCGTGGCCAGGCGCTGGAGCAGGGGTTGGCCCAGAGCCAGCAGCAGCTGCGTCAGGCCCAGCTTGGCCAACAACAGCTGCAAGGGGTGCGTCAACAACTGAGCCAACTGGCTGCCCAGCACCAGCAGTTTGACCTGCAGTGGCAGGAGGCCGACCGCCAGCGCATCGCACTGGAAGGGGAAGTGAAGGGGATGGGCGAGCAGGAGGCGACCCTGCGCCAGCGCCTTGAGCAAGGCGCCCACCGCCTCGACGAGCAGATGGGCGGCCAACCGTGGCGCCAGTGGCTCGGCAGCCAGCAGTGGCACGAGTGGCAGCGAGCCTGCGAAGCCTGGCTGCACGGCCAGAGCGAGTGGGAGCGGCTGGTCAGCGAGATCGCCAGCCTCACCCCAGCCCTGAGCGCACAGGAGGTGCGCCTGCAGACTCAGCGCGAGCTGCTGCACAAACTCGAGCGGGACTACAAGGAGCACGAACAGCAACGGCAGGGGCTGCTCACCAGCCGCAGCGGTTGTCTCGGTGGCGAGGAGATCCCGCTGGTCGAGAGCCGCTGGCAACAGCGTCTGCAACAACTCGCCAGCGAACTGGAGCTGATGCAAAGTGGCGCCCGCGCTCTGCGGGAGCGGCAGACCGAGCTCAAAACCCGCCTCACCCATGTGGAGCAGGAAAAGCAGACCAGCAGCCGCCGCAAGCGGGAGGTGCTGGGCCGCTGGGCCGCCCACGCCAGTACCCTCGGCATTGCCGAGTACGACCTGCGCCGCCTGCTCGCCATCAGCCCCGATGAACTCAAGGCTCGCCGCTCTGCCCTGCAAGGGTTGGAAGATGCCCTTGGCGAGGCGCGCACCCGCCTTGCCGAGCGGCAACGGGCGCTGGCACTGGAGGAGAGCAAGCGGGATCGCTATCGCGAGCACCACCCCGAGCTGGCCGCCCTGCCGGATGCAGAGCTGAGCGAGCAGCTGGCGGCACTCGATGCCCGCTGTCGCGCCCTTGAAGAGCAGCTGTTCGAGTGCAAGAGCAAGCTGGCACAGGCCGAAGCAGCCGCTCTCAAGGCAGGCAGCCTGCAGCAGGAGCTCGCCAGCCAGCAGGCTGTCGCCGATCACTGGCAGCAGCTGTGCGATCTGATCGGGCAAGCCAACGGCGCCAAGTTCCGCACCTTCGCCCAGAGCCTCACCCTTGAGCGCCTGTTGCTGGAGGCCAACGCCCAGCTCGCCGAACTATCACCGCGCTACCGGCTGGAGCGAGTACCCGGCACCGATCTGGCGCTGCAAGTGGTGGATCTCGACATGGGGGACGAGGTGCGCTCGGTGGACTCCCTCTCCGGTGGCGAGAGTTTTCTGGTGTCGCTGGCGCTGGCGCTGGCCCTCTCCAGCCTCTCGTCACGGCAGACCCAGGTCGAGTCGCTGTTTATCGACGAGGGGTTTGGCACCCTCGATCCGGACAGTCTGGATCTGGCGCTCGCCAGCCTCGACTCCCTGCAGGCCGCCGGTCGCCAGATCGGGGTCATCTCCCACGTCCAGACGCTGGTGGAGCGGATTGGCGTGCAGATCAGGGTCGAAGCCCTCGGCGGCGGCGAGAGCCGGGTAGTGGTTCCCTGAGAGCCTTCGGCTCAATCACCACTACCATCGGTCCACCACGCCTTAAATAACAAGACCCCGCCAATTGGCGGGGTCTTGTTGAGAGGCTATCAGCCGAAGCGGTAGGCGCCCATATAGAGGCTGCCGCCATCCCAGCTCTCGTGCAGCCGAGTCGGCGCCACACCATCGGCCGCCCCCAACGCCACAAAGAGCGGGCGCAGGTGGTCATCGTGGGGATGGGACTCCACCGCTCCGGGGGCCTGCTGGCGATAGTCGAGCAGCGCCATCCTATCCTCGTCGGCCATCTTCTCCTCCAGCCAGTCGACAAACTGGCTGGCCCACTCAGGTACCGGCGAGCCTTCCAGTGCCAGCGCCCGCAGGTTGTGGGTAATGGCGCCAGAGGCGAGGATGCCAATCCCCTGACTGCGCAGCGCCCCCAATACCTCTCCCAGTTGCCACAACTGGGCCGGAGTGAAGCTCGCGGGAATGGAGATCTGCACCAGCGGGATCTCGCTTGGGCAGACCCAGGCGCAGGCGCCGCACTCGATGCAGTCCATCAGGTTGAGCTTCTCGGCCTTGTCATACTCCTTGGCCCGGCTGTACCAGTAAAGCTCTTGCGGCAGCAGGGTGGCCGGGCAGGCGTCGGCACAGGCGCTGCAACGGATGCAGGGCTGCTCCGGGCCGGGGGCGGGCAGCTCGGCCTGCGTCGGCGCCAGCAGGCAGTTGGTGGCCTTGACCACCGGCACCATGGCGTGGGGCAGGGTAAAGCCCATCATGGGGCCACCCATGATCACCCGCTGCTCCGCTTCCGGTTGCAGCTCGAAACGCTGCAACAGCCAGCGCACCGGCGTACCGAGGCGCACCCAGGCGTTGCCGGGCTTCTTGAAGCTGTCGCCGGTGAGGGTGACGATCCGCTCGATCAGCGGCTCGCCGTCGATGATGGCGCGCTTGATGGCAAACACGGTGGCGACGTTGAGCACCATGATGCCGATATCGACCGCGCGGCCCCCCTTGGGTACCTGACGGCCGGTGAGCAGCTCAATGGTCTGCTTGGCACCGCCCGAGGGGTACTTGGTCGGCACCGTCTTGACCAGCACATCTTCATCGGTGGCGTGGCGGGTCAGTTGCTCGATCGCCTCGGGCTTGTTGTCTTCCACCCCGATCAGGGTGAGTTTCGGTTTGAGCAGGTGCTTGAGCACCCGGATGCCATCCATGATCTCGTCGGCATACTGCTGCATCAACCGATCGTCGGTGGTGATATAGGGTTCGCACTCCAGCCCGTTGACGATCAGGATCTCGGTGAGCTGGCCGCGGCCATCGAGCTTGCTGTGGGTGGGGAACACGGCGCCGCCAAGGCCCGCTACCCCCGCCTGCTGAATGCGCTCGAGCAGCTCGCCCCGCTCCAGATTCCAGTAATCGGCTTTGCCATTGCGCTCGCCCCACTCATCCTCCCCATCCGGGGTGAGAATGACACAGAGATCGCCGAGTCCGGAGGGGTGGGCAACCGTGTGGTTGCCAATCTCGGTGATGGTGCCGGAGGTGGAGGCATGGACAGGGACGATCCGTCCCTTGGCATAACGGGTCAGCGGCTGCCCTTTTTTGACCTTGTCGCCCACCTGCACCAGCAGATCGCCGGCGGGGCCTGCGTGCTGGCGCAGCGGAATAATGAGGCGCGGTGGCAGACCGGCGTCTACCACCGGGCTCTGGCTTGATTGCAGCTTGTTGTCGGCGGGGTGAATGCCACCGTGAAAGTCCCAGAGCGTGCCGGCTTTGATACGTTCGAGTAAGGAATGCATGGTTGCTCCGCTGTTTATTCCACTATCTTGACCGGAATCTTGCCCGGAACATGCACGTTATTGAGATCCCACTTCCAGTTATCGACCGTGGTGGGCACCGGGATCATCTCGATGCAATCGGTCGGGCAGGGATCGACACAGAGATCGCAACCGGTGCACTCGTTGGCAATCACGGTATGCATCGCCTTGGTGGCGCCGACGATGGCGTCCACCGGGCAGGCCTGAATGCACTTGGTGCAGCCGATGCACTGATCTTCGTGGATAAAGGCGACCTTCTTGACCGGCACGGCGGCCTCGTCACAGCCCCCCAACGGCTGGGGCTCGACCCCCATCAGATCGGCAATCTTGCGCATGGTGGCCTCGCCACCGGGTACGCACTTGTTGATCTGATCGCCGTTGGCGAGCGCCTCGGCGTAGGGTTTGCAGCCGGGATAGCCGCACTGGCCACACTGGGTCTGGGGCAGCAGGGCATCGAGCTGATCGACGATGGGGTCTGCTTCCACATGAAACTTGACGGCGGCAAAGCCCAGGATAATCCCGAACGCCAGCGCCAGCAGGGTGAGCACCAGAATGGCAAAGAGAATATGGATCATGGTTATATCTTGATAAGGCCGGTAAAGCCCATAAAGGCTAGCGACATCAGACCGGCGGTGATCATGGCAATCGACACCCCGCGAAACGGCGCGGGCACATCGGCGGCGACCAGACGCTCGCGCATGGCGGCAAACAGGATCAACACCAGCGAGAAGCCGGTGGCGGCGCCAAAGCCGTAGATCACGCTCTGGATAAAGTCGTGTCGCTCATTGATGCTGAGCAGCGCCACCCCGAGCACCGCACAGTTGGTGGTGATGAGCGGCAGGAAGATCCCCAGCAGGCGATAGAGGGTAGGGCTGCTCTTGCGCACCACCATCTCGGTAAACTGCACCACCACGGCGATCACCAGAATAAAGGCGAGGGTGCGCAGATAGGCGATATCCAGCGGCAGCAGGATATAGTGCTCCACCAGATAGGAGCTGGCACTGGCGAGGGTCATCACGAAGGTGGTCGCCAGCCCCATGCCGATGGCGGTTTCCAGCTTGCCGGAGACCCCCATAAAGGGGCAGAGGCCGAGGAATTTCACCAGCACGAAGTTGTTAACCAGCACGGTGCCGATCAATAAAAGCAGGTACTCAGTCATCAATTACCGTCACTGAAAGTCGGGTTATCGGGGTTTGAAGGCGGGCGGTATTATCTGACGTTAGGGCCAGTTAAACAACCGCAAGGCCGCATGGTTATTATGCAACTGGATAATTTAGCCGGGGTTTTGGGCAAGATTGCGGACGGTTGTTTGGCGGCTTTGCCAGCACTTGGCTGGCAAAGCCGGGATAGCAGTCAGGTGTTCAGGCTGGATGCATGCACAATAATTCCCCGTAATAATCCGGCAGTGCCGAAAATCCGGTCAATTCACCTTGCAAGTCTGCCAGTCTTGTCAGTCTCATTGCCACTCTGAAACTTGCCGCATCCAGCTGTGTCAGAGGATGGAGCAATGAAATAGAGGGCCCCAGCTCCAGCAACCAGTAAGGATTCAGATTCCCCTCGGCCAGCGGTGTACCGGTCTGCTCTTCGGTCAGTTGTTCCCTTCGCAGCTTCCGGCGTGTCAACACAGGCCATACACGGGTTACCTCACGCGTCAGGCCATCTGCTGCAAGGGTCGCTACGGCCAGATAGCTGATCTCGTTCATCAGCTGATCATCATAACGAGTGGCAATGGTTTCGGCAGGGGTGTGATACCAGCGGGCAGAACCATCACGAAATGTATCGAAGTAGCTCGCCGGGCGGCTGTTTTCCAGTGCGGTCGGAATGATCAGGGTGAGATCATGGTGGCGGACCTGCTGCATCCCCAGGGTGGCAATCCGGCTGGGCTCTTCCAGATAGAAGTGGCCCGAGCGGATGGCTGGATAGCGGAACTCTTCCCCCGATTTACCCAGCTTTTGCTCAAGGAAGGTTTGCAGCCAGCAAGAGCCGCTGTGATCCTCTGCTGGCAACAGGGCAAAGGCACCGATACCAATCCGGTCGATCTCCTCCTGATAGGGATTTTTCGTTCCGGGTTGCTGGCTCATAAAGCCCGGATAGAGCGCAAAAGCGCCGAAGGTGGGGCGGCTTGGTATCGGGTCATCCTGTTGCTGATAGAGCAGGGCATCCCGATAACGGTGCATCTGGTTGATGGCATCATCGGGCACCCTGTCTCTCGGGTCATCTTGAGTGCCATTATCGACCCGGTACTTGGCATCAAACAGCCAGATAAAGGTGTCGCCACTGCCAGTAGTGGCTTCGATCAGAATATCCGGCTTCTGGGGAACCAGCAGGGAGTGAACCGGTTTGTTGGTCTTGTGAAATCTCGGTTCATGGGCCAGCTTGAGCCTTACACCGTCTGCTGTACGAAGGTACTCCCAGCAGTACTTCATCCCCTCGGCCAGCCGGGTATCCCAGCCATCGCGGGTGAAGTTAAATGCAGGTGTTTTCACCTCGGTAAATCCCAGCGTCAGGATAATCCGGCGCACCTCGATCACGCACCAGAGCTCGTAGAGCTGATCCATGCTGCGCACGCCGGCCACGGCATCATTTCCCAACGAGATAGAGGCGCAGTTTCTTCCAGACCCGGTAAACCGTGCTATAGCCGCTCTTTTGCTGTAGTACCAGAGACTCGCGTTGTAACACCGCCGCCGGACCTATCTCCTGCATCAGGGGGTGAGCCAGCGCCTGATCCAGCGGTTTGCTCCAAGCCTTCAGACGGTCAAAAAAGGCCCTGGACAGCAGGGTGCGATCGCCCTGTTGTGTCAGCTGTTGCAGCATCCTTCCGGTGCGCTCCAGCACAAACTTGATAAAGCGGTTTTCCGGGGTATCCGTGGTCAGTTGTTTACGTTCCACTCGGTATCTGCGCTCGATACCGTTATCCAGATCCTGGCGGATCTGTTCGGCCTGCTTCGGGCGTGGCGGGCGCTTCATTCTGGCGGCCAGCAGATATTCGGTCTTGCTTTGCAGCCTGCTGTGGGGCGCATTGATGATCTGGCGGATCCCCCGCTCAAGGTCCTTGTGCAGGGCTTCGAAATGGGCAAGCCAGAGCAGGGGGAACGGTTCGGCCTTGCGCTGGCTGCGCCCCCCTTGCTGACTGGTTGCGCTGTTCAGGGTAAAACGCCAGTAGGGGTACTGCTCATCCAGCACCCGATGGATCAGCGGCACATCCCGGCGGATATCCAGCTTGACCGGATAGACCTCGAACCAGAGCGTCAGCTGAATGCGAGCAGCTTTTCCTGCAGCCGATTTCGGTTGATACGAGAAGGGGAGTGCAAGTGTGCCTACTTCGTTGCCGGTATTGAATCCCCCCAGCAGCTCCTGCGATCCATGCCTGCTTTTGAAGCGAAACGACTCGCAGATCCGCTGCAGATGATGCTCCAGCCGCGGCGCATCACTCCCCTCGCTAACGCCGTGAAGAAACTCCCATTCGAATTCGTAAAAGCAGTTCTCATACAACAGAGGGGTTGGCAGTACCAGAGCGGAGAGCGCCTGATCATCAGGCAGCTCCAGCGGGCAGCCATCAGCCTCAGCCAGTGTGATGGAAAGGGGCTGCGAGAAGCGCACAACTGGCGGTTCGTATCTGCCTGCACTCGCTGGCAGGCCCGCTTTGCCGATCACCTGTTGATGATGGACGCGGGTAGCTTGTAACTGCCGATAACGATCCCCGACCGTCTTCTCATTGGCATAGATCCGCAAAATCCAGTCACGGCTCTGCAGGGTAAACAGGCACTCCATCACAACCCCCTTACGGCCAGAAGCTGGTAAAGCACTGCCGTGCCAGCCGCTCTTTCATCCAGGCCAGTTTCTTCTTGCTGCGGCAGGGGACGTGCGGCGGTTCTGCGGGGGCGGAATCTTCACCGGCGGCAGCCACCTTGCGGTTAAACAGGTCAGGGCGTGTGTTATCCCAGTGACTACCAAATTGTTCTGCCAGCACCTTTTCCAGGTCTGTCAGCAGGTCGCCATCAGCCGTCAGATGGCTGCGCAACTTGTCGCTATCCCCTTCAATGCGCGGCAATACCTTGCACATCATAAAGTCATCCCAGATGGCGACCAGTTCAGCGGGATTGGCGGGGCGATGGGCCAGCAGAGCCAGCATCAACTCGTTCAGGGCGCGATAGGCCAGTTCGAACGGGCTCTGTAGCAGCACCTCGTTGACTGCCTTCAGGAAGGCGACGCTCTCTTTACTGTATTTTTCCAGTGCGGAGACTTCAGTAATGGCGCGTCCGTCTGACCAGGTCGGATAACCCAGCCGTTTTGGCTGCAATGCCGGTGCAAAGTAGGCATCGAAATCGTTGGGGAAGAACTCGTTAAAGTCGAAAGTGAGGGCCCTGTCGATCACCTTGCGGGAAAAGCCATGGGTGGTTTCGTCCATATTGACGGTACCGGCCACCATCAGGTTGAAGGGGATAGCGATACCGTGTTGGCAGAAGCTGGCCCAGATCTGCTGATGCAGTGAAACATCGAGGTCCAGTCCCAGTTTTTCCGCCAGTTCGGTACGCGCGTTCTGATCCAGTTGCTGGCTAAGCGTTTCTGCTTTGAGCAGGGGATCGCACTGGTAGACATAGCCGTAGTCCACCCCTTCTTTGTCGTTAAATGCAGTCAGTTCGGGTGAGGTATACCAGTGGCGGGTCTCCAGTACCGAGAGATAGTCGGCGAAATATTGTTCAACCGGAGCCAGGTTCATCTCGTCTAGGCAGAGCCAGAAGGGGGGAATATGGTCCAGTTGTTCCTGGCTCAGACCAATCTTGCCATCGGCTCTGACTTTGCCAATACGCTCGTAAATATGAATCCAGGCTTGGGTAATAAAATGCAGCACCGGCGTTGATACATACTCCTTTTTA
>OGFK01002181.1_pt1 | contig 10549 bp, 9 predicted proteins | sample 1570931 | NCBI WGS metagenome assembly OGFK01 (sample SAMEA2581935, study PRJEB24529) | metagenome | biome: Human gut stool | place: China | collected 2011
GATAATAACTGTTTTTAGCAGAGAATTCAATAAAAAATGGGGTATTGCCCCATTTTAGATTTAAGAATTTTTAGAGACTCCCCCTAAGTGAGTAAAGCGAGGACCAAACGAGACTTTTCACTGTTGATGAAAGCACCTGAAACATGCTCGTTTCAGGTGCTCGGGAGTTTTAAATTTACTTACTTTGTTTGTAGGTTGATGCTTCTTTCAACCATTGGTCAAATTTGCCAGAGTCCTTAGTCTCTTTGATGACGGCATTGATTTCTTTAAGCAAGTCATCTGAACCCTTACGTGTTGCGACGGCATAAGCATCTGTACCATCTGACTTGAGATTAAAGTTGGCAAGGGTTAAATCATCATTTTGAGCGATATAACCTTCTGCAATGGCCTTCTCAAGTACAACTGCTTGAAGCTGACCTGATTTAAGTTCGTTAATCATTTCACCATTTGAAGCTAGTGATACGACACTTGCCTTAGGGATTTGTTTCTTAGCAACGGTTTCTTGGACAGACCCTTTTTGCGTACCGACCGTTTGTTTAGCGAGACTATCAGTGCTTGTGTAGTCATTTACCTTGTCTTTTTTGACAATCACTACATTTTCTGACGTATAGTAGCTGTCTGAAAAATCATAAACCTTCTTACGTTCGTCTGTCACCGAAATACCAGCAATGGCGATATCAGCTTTACCACTTTGCACGTTAGCAAGAACATTATCAAAAGACATCACGGAAAATTCAACCTTTACACCGAGTTTTTCACCGATAGCTTTGGCCAACTCGATATCTGCTCCAACCAGCGTATCTTTGCCGTTAACCAACGATTTGAACTCAAAAGGCGCAAATTCAGATTCTGTTGCCACGACAATTTTCTTCTTTTCCTTAATCGTTTTGGGACTTACTCCCTGACTTCCACTACAAGCAACTAGAAAGCAGGTAGCGACTAGAGCTGTAAGGATAAACCAAAATTTCTTCATATAATAACCCCTTATTTAGTAGAACTCTTAAGAGAGAGAGCATAGGCATCTTGAACATAGCTGTCAATCTTACCTTCTTTTTTGAGTTTAGCGATAACCTTATTAACCTTTGCTTTTAGCTTATCGCTTCCTTTAGGCATTGCGACGGCATAGGCATCTTTTGAATCTGACTTGAGCGTAATGTCTGACACAGCTAGATCACTATTTTGATCTACATAACCTTGTGCAATGGCTTTTTCAAGAACTACTCCTTCAACTTGACCAGATTTCAATTCATTGATAGCTTCACCAGGTTGTGCCAAGGATACCACATTAGCATCTGACAAATTGGCTTTGGCGATACTTTCTTGAATAGAACCTTTTTGAACGGCTACAGATTTTTTAGCAAAATCGCCGGTTTGTTTGTAAGTTCCTGTTGCATCTTTTTTGACAACAAGAACCGTTTCAGACTCATAGTAGGTATCTGAGAAATCAAAGATTTTCTGACGTTCTTCAGTAGCTGAAATTCCTGAAATGGCGATGTCTGCCTTACCAGATTGAACATTGGCTAAGACATTATCAAAAGACATTTCAGAGAATTTAACTTTTACACCAAGCTCATCTGCAATAGCCTTAGCAATTTCAACATCTGCCCCAACAATCGTATCCTTACCATTTTGGATTGTCTTGAATTCAAAAGGAGCAAAGTGAGGATTAAGAGCAACTGTCAAAGTTCCTTTATCTTCTACCTTTTCCAAAGTGTCCTTCGACGAAGAACAAGCTGCTAAAGTCGTCAAAGCAAAGATCCCTGCAAATCCCAACAAAAGTTTTTTCCATGGTTTCATAATCAATCTCTTTTCTATATTTATTAACTATGTAAGTATAATAATGTATTATTATTCATTTGTCAATGGAAAACTAGACTTTTATTGATTATAATTTTTATTTTTATTAATATTGGCATTGCTGTAAATCTTGTAATTTGTTTATTTTAAAGCCTTCTATCTGATTTTAAGACAAAAAAACTATTCATTCATTTGAATAAATAGTTTATTTTATTACCAAAATTCTCGGATAAAGTCATTTTCGAGTCGCTCCCGATAGAAAAGTTCTGATAGATTGTCTTCTTCAAAGACACGAAGGAGATTAAGCATGTCATAAGCTAAATCCATATTAGCTAACTCCTCTCGAGCAACCCAACGGACTTCTCCCTCTTCCGATGAACGAAGATCCCCTTCAAAATCCAAGGTCCTATAGAGGAAAACCAAGTACCGCTCATCATCTGTCGTGTAAAAATGCTTCATACCAACTAATTTAGGGTTTTTGATGGTCAAGCCAGTTTCTTCTTTAACCTCACGAATAACTGATTCTACCAGACCTTCATGTGCTTCGATATGGCCACCGGGTAGGGCTGCTCCCGACCAGTAATAACGCTTTGGATCGCGGATTTGCATGACGATATTTCCACGGCCATCTTCGATGAGACACATATTAGTTAAAATAGTTGCTTGTGAACGTGACATATATTTCCTTTCTTACTTATAATGCCTAAGTAATGTAACTAGCCTTAATCCATACTCTTCAGCTCAAGAACCATATCACGGATTTGAGCCGCCAACTCGAAGTCAAGCAGTTCTGCCGCTTCGTGCATTTGTTTTTGGAGTTTCTTGATGGCTTCTTGGCGTTCTTTTTTATTCATAGCACTGTAATCTACAGTATCCTCAGCCACTTCTGCTTCACTAGCCTTGGTAATCGAAATAAGGTCACGAATTTCCTTCTTGATGGTTTGTGGAACAATACCATGCTCCTTATTATAGGCCATCTGGATTTCACGGCGACGAGCTGTTTCATCCATGGCTTTTTGCATAGACTCCGTAATCTTATCCGCATACATGATAACATGCCCTTCGCTATTTCGGGCAGCACGTCCAATCGTTTGGATAAGCCCACGTTCATTACGAAGGAAGCCTTCCTTATCAGCATCCAAAATAGCAACCAGACTAACTTCAGGAACGTCAATTCCCTCACGAAGAAGGTTAATACCGATAAGAACATCAAAGACACCCAAACGTAGGTCACGGATAATCTCTGTACGCTCTAGAGTCTTAATGTCAGAGTGCATGTATTTGACCTTGACACCCATTTCCTTGAGATAGTCAGTCAAGTCTTCAGCCATCTTCTTAGTCAAAGTGGTTACAAAGACACGCTCGCCTTTTTCAGTTCGGGCATTGATCTCACCAAGGAGGTCATCCATTTGTCCCATAGTTGGACGCACTTCGACTTCTGGATCAAGAAGCCCTGTCGGACGGATGATTTGCTCAACGACAGTCTCAGTTTGCTCCATCTCATAGTCCCCTGGAGTGGCAGACACATAGACAATCTGATGAACATGACTCTCAAATTCTTCACGTCGAAGTGGACGGTTATCAAGCGCCGATGGCAAACGGAAACCGTAATCAACCAACATCTTCTTACGGGCCTGGTCCCCGTTATACATTCCCTTAATCTGACCCATGGTCATGTGACTTTCATCAATCATGATAAGGAAATCTTCTGGGAAGAAATCAAGCAAGGTGAAGGGGGGCTCGCCTTCTTTACGTCCATCCATGTGTCGTGAGTAGTTTTCAACACCATTGGTGTAGCCCATTTCACGAAGCATTTCAACATCGTATTCAGTCCTCTGGCGGATACGTTGAGCCTCGATGAGCTTACCCTCAGCTTCAAATTGCTTAACCTGGGCTTCCATCTCTTCCATAATATTCTTGATGGCTTCTTCCATATGCTCTTCATTGGTCATAAAGTGAGTCGCCGGGAAAAGAACAAGGTGCTCAACCTCGCCGAGATTGCGTCCTGTCAAACTTTCAATCTCACAGATGCGGTCAATCTCATCACCGAAAAATTCGACACGAAAGGCGTGCTCATCACGGCTGGCAGGAAAAATTTCGACCACATCGCCACGCACACGGAATTTCCCACGTTGAAAATCAATATCGTTTCGCTCAAACTGGATATCAACCAGGTCATTTAGCAGCTTGTCTCGAGAAATTTCTTGGCCTGGACGAAGACTAACCGCTGAATCGGCATATTCTTTTGGCGAACCCAAACCGTAAATACAAGAAACAGAAGCCACAACGATAACATCATTACGCTCAAGGAGGGCCGATGTCGCTGAGTGACGAAGCTTATCAATTTCATCATTTACAGAGCTATCTTTTTCAATATAGGTATCTGATGACGGTACATAGGCCTCTGGCTGATAGAAATCATAATAGGAAACGAAGTATTCTACAGCATTGTCTGGGAAAAACTCCTTGAACTCACCATAAAGCTGACCTGCCAAAGTTTTATTGTGGGCAATAACCAAGGTTGGTTTATTGACGCGCTGGATGACCTGACTCATGGTATAAGTCTTACCTGTCCCTGTCGCTCCCTTTAGGATTTGAGCCTTCTCACCACCTTCAATATTGTCCACCAAGGCTTCGATGGCCTGAGGTTGGTCCCCAGAAGGTTCATATTTAGAAACCAAATGGAATTGGTTGTCTTCTTTTCTATCTATCATTCTTTTTCCTTTCATTTATGTAATCATTCATCTCTTGGTCGGAGAAAAATTCTCCTTCTGCGATAGGAATGTGAATCATTCGTGTCTCAGCAACGTATTTTCGCTTTTTTCGTGTCTGAAAACCAAGTTTTTTATCATATTTCAAGGCCGTTTTACTATCATTGAAAAAAATGTATAAAACTCTATATCTCTTTCTTTCCCAAGACCTTATATTTCCGAAATCATCGATACGTTTTAGAATATAGTATATAGTCGACGAGTGTTTGGCATCATCCATTGGCGTTGACCAATCCTTCATAACCAAGTCAATCTCAGACAGCGGAATCTCAAAGGTTACTCGTCCACATAACCTTCCATAATAAATAAAGGTATCATTGTTAATTTCCAAAATTTTTTTATGACCTTTAAGTCTCACAATACCGTCAACTAAATTAGTCAGAGCATGAAGAAATATTAGTAAAATGAAGAAGGCAACACAGTTATCTACAAAGTTCCCAAAACGATAATCATCTAAAAGAAACCAGCAGAATAGACCGGTGGAAGCGATAAGAAATATAAGTCCATAGACAATTTGAACACAAATCATACCTCGCTCAAGTCTAACTCTCATCTCTTCCCCTTTTCCAAACTTTCTTCTATTTTAACACAGAAGTAAAAAGACCGAGTCTTTGAACTCAGCCTTAAAAGTTTTCTTTTTTCAATTGTAGACGAAGGATAATAATCACTACCAAGAGAACGAGACAGGTAACGATATTCCCTTCCAGACCAAAGGCTCCACCTGATAACCAATCAGGCACGCCTGACCTGGCCTGAAAGTGCAATAAGCTACCGCCTGCATTCTGCCCACTAACTGCCACGCCAACTAGATTCCCTTGCGCGAAGTTCCAAGCACCGTGAAAGGCAGCGACACCCCAGATATTATCTGTCTTGAGCATGTAAAGAGCCATGAGAACCCCTACTAGAACAATACTGATTAGAGACAAGGCGGTAACACCTTGATTTCCTAGGTGTAATATTGAAAAGAAAGAACTTGAAATAGCAATTCCCCAAGAAAGGTTCAATTTATTAGTCACCGTCTGAAGTAACCAACCACGTGTCACCAGTTCCTCGGTTCCGCCTTGGATAAACCAGAAGGGGATTAGGGATAATATATATAAGAGGGTTCTCTGAGAAAAGTCTACTTTTACAAATTCTAACCCTCCAAGTAAATAAGTCCCAAGGAAACTAACTAACAAGAGTAGAGTCCCAAGCCCCCAGCCCTTAAGCAAGTTAAACCAAATATGCCCCTTGAAAAATCCAAGTGTACGAATGGGACGTTTTTCAACAACTTTAACCCAGAAAAAGATAGCTAAGGCAGTAAAGGCAAAGGCTCCCAACTGAAAATACATGTTTGAAAACATCTTATAGGAAATCGTATTTATATCCTGGAACTGAATGTTACCATTTAATACTAAGAAAGAAAGAACAATAGCCATTGGAATTCCCACAACAATCCCTGATAGAAATCCACCTACAAGGACATAACCAGTGGCTATAAAACAGGAAAGCATAATCATTAGCCAACTTGGGACCCTATCATATCGGCTGGTATATTTTTCAAGCATACGTTTCTTCATTTTTTAGCTCCTGTAACAAATCTTACATGTATTCGATTACAGTGTAACTAATTGACACAAGCTTGTCAACTTCTTCTCAGATAGCTCTCATAGCTAACGAACCTTGTTACATTTCCTAACATCAAACTCCAAGAAGTTTGATAACAAGACCTTTTTTTGATAGAATAGGAAGGTATTTTATAAAGGAGACTTTTTATAATGAAGAAAAAACTTCTGACACTCTTCTTGAGTGCCATGTCAGTTTTCTTTGTTTTCGGAGTTAAGGTATCTGCTGAAACTATTTCAGTCGTTTCAGACACAGCCTATGCCCCATTTGAATTCAAAGATTCTGATCAGACCTACAAAGGTATCGACGTTGATATCATCAACGAAGTTGCTAAACGTAAAAATTGGGATGTTAACCAAACCTTCCCTGGTTTCGATGCCGCCGTTAACGCGGTTCAATCAGGACAAGCTGACTCCCTCATGGCCGGTACTACTGTTACCGACGCACGTAAGAAGGTCTTTACTTTCTCAGACACTTATTACGACACCTCAATTGTTATCTACACACGTAGTAGCGATAAAGTCAGCGACTACAAACAATTGAAGGGTAAAACAGTCGGTGTTAAAAACGGTACAGCTTCGCAAACTTGGCTTGATAAAAATGCTAGCAAATATGGTTTCACAGTTAAAACTTTTGACACTAGCGACTTGATGAACAACAGCTTGGATTCTGGTTCTGTTGACGCAGCTATGGACGACACACCAGTTGTTAAATACGCTATTGGTCAAGGAAAAGACTACGCTATCAACATTAAGCCTGAATCTATCGGTAGCTTCGCTTTCGCTGTTAAAAAAGGCGGAAAACACGAGAAGCTTATCAAAGACTTCAACGAAGCTCTTAAAGAAATGAAGAAAGACGGCACCTACGACAAAATCATGAACAAATGGTTGGGTGACTCAGAAAAATCTTCTTCATCAAAACCTTCAGCAGATCTTAAATTGACTGGTGATGCTAACGCAAAAGCCACTCCTGCTAAGGAAACCTACACTATCTCAATGGACTCATCTTTTGCTCCATTCGAATACCAAAATGGTTCAGGTAAATATGTAGGTATCGATGTCGATATCATCAATGCCATTGCTAAAAACCAAGGTTTCAATGTCAAATTGACAAACCCTGGTTTCGATGCATCACTTAATGCTGTACAATCTAGCCAAGCTGATGCCGTATTGGCTGGTATGACCATCACTGATGCTCGTAAACAAATCTTTGACTTCTCAGATCCTTACTACACATCAAACATTCGTTTGGCTGTAGCTAAAGGAAGTAAGGTTAAATCTTACAAGGATCTTAAAGGTAAGACTGTAGGAGCTAAAAATGGTACGTCATCTTACTCATGGTTGGAAGACCATGCTGGTGAATATGGCTTTACTGTTCGTGCTTACGATGAAGCTTCTACTATGTACGACAGCTTGAACTCTGGTTCAATCGATGCTCTTATGGATGATGAAGCCGTTCTTCTATACGCTATCCAACAAGGGCGTAACTTTACAACACCTATCGAAGGTATTGCTACTGGTGAAGTCGGCTTTGCTGTTAAAAAAGGTGCTAATCCTGAGTTGATTGAAATGTTCAACAATGGTTTGGCTGCTATCGTGAAAGATGGTACTTACGATAAGATTATCAATAAATACCTCGATAGCAACAAATCAAAAGAAGGAAGCTCAAAAAAAGCTACCGATGAAACAACCATCGTAGGCTTGATTAAAAACAACTACAAACAACTTCTCCAAGGTCTTGGAATTACCCTTGGTTTGACCCTTCTTTCATTTGCTATTGCCATGATTATCGGTGTTATCTTCGGTATGATGGCAGTTGCACCAAACAAGACACTCCGCGTGATTTCGCAAGTCTTTGTTGACGTGGTTCGTGGTATCCCATTGATGATCGTTGCAGCCTTCATCTACTGGGGTATTCCTAACTTGATTGAAAATATCACTGGTCACCAGTCACCAATCAATGATTTTGTGGCAGCGACAATTGCCCTCTCACTTAACGGTGGTGCTTACATTGCCGAAATTGTACGTGGTGGTATCGAAGCTGTTCCTATTGGTCAGATGGAAGCTAGCCGAAGCTTGGGTGTCCCTTACAATACAACAATGCGTAAGGTTATCTTGCCACAGGCGGTTCGCTTGATGTTGCCAAACTTCATCAACCAATTTGTTATCTCATTGAAAGATACGACTATCGTATCAGCTATCGGTTTGGTTGAACTCTTCCAAACTGGTAAAATCATCATTGCTCGTAACTACCAATCATTCCGTATGTATGCGATCTTGGCCATCCTTTACTTGGTCATCATCACATGCTTGACGAAATTGGCTAAACGACTAGAAAAGAGACTTAAATAATGGCTGAATTGAAAATCGATGTGCAGGACTTGCACAAATCATACGGCGACAATGAAGTCCTTAAAGGCATTGACGCCAAATTCTACGAAGGTGACGTTGTATGTATCATCGGTCCTTCAGGTTCAGGTAAATCAACCTTCCTTCGTACGCTTAACCTACTTGAAACAGTGACATCTGGTAAAGTAGTCGTTGATGGCTATGAATTATCAGATTCTAAGACAAATCTTGACAAAGCCCGTGAAAATATCGGGATGGTCTTCCAACATTTCAACCTCTTCCCACACATGACAGTCCTTGAAAACGTAACATTTGCACCTGTTGAACTTGGACGTATGAACAAGGAAGAAGCTGATAAATTAGCTATGGATCTTCTTGATCGTGTGGGACTTGCTGACAAGGCAGATGCAATGCCAGATAGCCTATCAGGTGGACAAAAACAACGTGTGGCAATTGCCCGTGGTTTGGCAATGAATCCTGATATCATGCTCTTTGACGAACCGACTTCTGCCCTTGACCCTGAAATGGTCGGAGACGTTCTTAACGTTATGAAAGAATTGGCAGAGCAAGGTATGACCATGATTATCGTTACTCACGAAATGGGATTTGCTCGTCAAGTTGCCAACCGAGTAATCTTTACTGCGGACGGTGAGTTCCTCGAAGATGGTACGCCAGATCAAATCTTCGATAACCCACAACACCCACGTTTGAAAGAATTCTTGGACAAGGTTCTAAACGCCTAATTATCAAAACAGTTACTCTTGCTAGAGTAGCTGTTTTTGATTACCATTTTGGATAAGAAAAACAGAGCAAGTGCTAGACTTGCTCTGTTTCTTCATTTAGTTCAGGGTGTTTTGCTGCTTCTTCCCTTGCCAAGCGCTCACGCTCAAGACGGAGTTTTCGGTTAGGATTTAAGCGCGTAAAGAGTTCTTCAAGTTTCTTTGGATTCCAAACATCGGCCGCAGAAACAAAATTTCCATCTTTATCCCTGAAGGATATCGGTTTATCTCCCATTGTAAACCTCTTATTTCAATATTTTTATATTCGCCGACTTCACACAGTTAGTGAGGTTGCTAGGCAGACCGCCATAGCGGCTGCCGTAGACTATCAAGTGCTTCAGCACTTAGAGAGTCTTTCAACGTCAATCAACAAACTCAAACTCGAAGTTACCGATACGAACGATGTCGCCATCCTTAGCACCACGTTCACGAAGCGCTTCATCAACTCCCATACCACGTAATTGACGTGCAAATTTCATGATAGATTCGTCACGTTCCATGTTAGTCATGACAAAGAGTTTTTCAAGTTTCTCACCAGAAAGTACCCATGAGGCATCGTCGTCACGGCTAATTTCAAATGGACGTTCATCCTCGTTAAAGCCGTAGTAAACTTCTTCTTGTTCCATATCGTCTTCGCTATAGAGCAAGAATTCATCTGTCTCATCAAGCAATTCTGCAGTAGCTTCCAAGAGATTTTCCAAACCTTGGTGAGCCAAACTTGAAATTGGAAAAATTTGTGGCAACTCATCAAATTCATCATAATTAGCAGCCAATTTTTCCTTAAACTCTTTCAAGTTTTCCTCAGCCCCAGGCATGTCCATCTTATTAGCCACAATAATTTGTGGACGTTCCATCAAGCGAAGGTTGTAAGTTTCCAACTCTTTGTTAATTTGAAGATAATCCTCGTAAGGATCACGCCCTTCACTTGCTGACATATCAATCACATGAAGGATAACACGTGTACGCTCAATGTGGCGAAGGAACTGTGTTCCCAAACCAACACCCTGGCTAGCCCCCTCAATCAATCCTGGAAGGTCAGCCATGGCAAAGCTCTCACCTGACTTGGTACGAACCATCCCCAAGTTAGGAACAATTGTCGTAAAGTGATAGGCACCAATCTTTGGTTTTGCTGCGGTTACCACACTGAGGATTGTTGATTTACCAACAGATGGGAAACCAACCAAACCAACATCCGCCAAAATCTTCAATTCCAATTGAAGTTCACGTTCTTCTCCTGGCTCACCATTTT
>OGFK01002201.1_pt1 | contig 10450 bp, 10 predicted proteins | sample 1570931 | NCBI WGS metagenome assembly OGFK01 (sample SAMEA2581935, study PRJEB24529) | metagenome | biome: Human gut stool | place: China | collected 2011
AAGGAGGTTTTTGTATGTTGTCTTATCGTAAGCTTGCGATGCGTGTTCTGGGTCGGCCCCTCCATACGGGGGGGGGTATTGATTCGCCCCGTCCGGCCTCTCAGCGGGCAGCAGCGCTTGTCCTTACCGCTGCCCTGCTGACCGGGGCGGCCTTCCCCGCCTTTGCAGATACCTATTATATTGAGGATGGCGACATTACGATTTCGGCAGGTAAGGACGGCAACGACGTCACTCAGAACGAGAAGACCACCTACGGCGACAAGGACACCGTCATCACAAATCAGAAAACGGACAAAGCTTCTTCCAACACCGTGACCATCAACGCCGGGAACGATAAGGTCGAGGTCACGCTGGACAATGTGAACATCAAGGCCGACTCCGGTTCCGCCCTCATTTCGAAAGGCGACGTGACGCTGACCCTGAAGGGCGACAACCATCTCACCGGTGGTAACGGCGGCAGCAGCAGCTACGGCGGCGACGGCATCACCAGCAGCGGCAGCCTCACCATTTCCGGCGGTACGGTCACTGCCACCGGAGGCGATAGCACGAGCAGTGTTGGCTCCGGCGGCAGCGGCATCTACAGCGTCAGCGGCGACGTCACCATCTCCGGCGGTACGGTCAACGCCAATGGCGGCGACGGCAAAAACGGCTCCGGCGGCGGCAGCGGCATCGACAGCAGCGGCGGCGTCACCGTCTCCGGCGGTACGGTCACGGCCAACGGCGGCGACAGCAAAGACGGCTCCGGCGGCAACGGCATCTACAGCAGCGGCGGCGTCACCATCTCCAGCGGTAGTACGGTCACTGCCAACGGCGGCAACGGCGAAGACGGCTCCGGCGGCCGCGGCATCACCAGTAACGGCGGCGTCACCGTCTCCGGTGGTACGGTCAACGCCAAGGGCGGCAGCGGCAAAAACGGCAACGGCGGCGACGGCATCCGCAGCTTCAACCCTGTCGCCATCTCCGGCGGTACGGTCAACGCCAACGGTGGCAACAGCGATTACAGCAACGGCGGCGACGGCATCCGCAGCTTAGACCATGTCGCCATCTCCGGCGGTACGGTCAAGTCCAATGGCGGAAGCGGCAACCTCTCCGGCGGCAACGGCATCATCAGCTACGACATCGATCTGTCGGGCAGCCTCGAGCTGACCGCCAAGGCCGGCAGTCCCAACGGCAAGGCCCTCTCGCGGGTCGGCAGTGAGCTTGACCTCAACACCATCAAGGACAAGCTGGACCCGGGCGCAAAAGTCACCGCCACCGATGCCGACGGCAAGGTCATCCAGCAGGTCTCTATCCCCCGCCCTGTGGAGCCGGAAGAGCCTTCTTCCTCTTCTGACGGCGGCTCCGCCACCCCGTCCGCACCCGCCTCTTTCCTCCCCGGCCTGACTGTCACCGACAAGGACGGCCAGCGCATCTCCTACACGAGCACCCAGAGCGGCAATACCCTCACCGTCTGCGTCGGACGGTTCACGGCCTCTCTCCGTGCTTCGCTGGCTGCGCTGCGTCAGCTGCGGGCTGAGGGCATCGAGACCATCACCTTCCAGACCATCCTCTGCTCCACCACCCTCTCGGTGGACGAGCTGCTGGCTATGGGCGGCGAGGACGCCGAAGTCGTTCTCACCCACCACATCCGTTCTTCCACGCTCACGGTGGGCGGCAAGGCCGTGTAAGGCTCCCTTGTTCCCCGATGATTTTTGTGGTACACTAATCGCAGAAATCTATAAAAATCGAGGGAAAGTAACTTATGGCTGGCGACCTTCATACTCATTCCACCTGTTCTGACGGCTCTGTCCCCATCCACCGCCTGCCCCTGATGGCAGCGCGGCTGGGGCTGAGCGCTCTGGCCCTTTCTGACCACGATACCACCCTCAGCGCCCAGTACGCCTACGACCACCCGGTGCAGGACGGCGTGCGGCTCATCCCCGCCGCCGAACTCACCGGCTACGACTTCCAGCGCAGCCACCGCGTCCATCTGCTGACCTTCTGGCCCGACCTGGACTGCCCTGCCCTGCGGCGGCACTGCGACATCATGCGCCAGCGCCGCAACGAGTGCGCTCTGCAGAGCTGCCGGGAGATCGAGGCGCTCTACCCCCAGTTCCGCACCGAGCAGGCGCTGGAATATGCACAGGACAGCGGCGTCCTCTTCAAGAGCGGCATCATGCAGGCGCTGCAGCAGCTGGGCCTGTGCGACGGCATCTACACCGGGCTTTATCACGAATTGTTCGGCTGGGAGCCGCGGGGCAAATGCCTCCACTCCCCCACTTACCCTCCGGTGCGGGAGGTGCTGGCCACGGCAAAGGCCGCTGGGGCCGTGGTGGTGTTCGCCCACCCGACGGTGTACAAGAGTATGCCTCTGCTGCGGGAACTGGTGGCTGAAGGGGCCATCGACGGCATCGAGGTGCATCACCCCCGCAACAGCCCCGAGGACAGGGCCGAGTGCGCTGAGCTCTGCAAGAAGCACGACCTCATCGTCACCGGCGGCAGCGACTTCCACGGCGCGAACCACGGCAAGCCCCACCCGGTGGGTGCCTGCGTCACCGAGGACGACCAGATCGCGCGCATCGAGGCACTGGCCCGCAAGCGCCGGGGCGGCGCTCTATGACCGGGCTACATTGACTTCCTCGTCTGACAAGGATATAATAAAGATACTGCGCGAGTCTGCTCGCCTGTCAGTCGGATATAAAGAGAGGAAGTTTGAATATGAGCAAGTCTTTCAGCTACCCCAACAAGGGTACCTGCTCCAAGGAGACCCACATCGTGCTGAACGATGACCACACCATCGAGTCCATCGAGGTCATCGGCGGCTGCAACGGCAACCTGAAGGGCATCAGCCGCCTGCTCAAGGGCATGAAGGCTGAGGACGCCATCGCCCGGATGGAAGGCACCACCTGCGGCCCCCGCCCCACCAGCTGCCCCGACCAGATCGCCCAGAACCTCAAGCGCGCTCTGGCTGAGCTGTAATTCACAGTCCGTTCAAAAGACCGCCGTTCCGCCCTTATTTCCTGCGGGCAGAACGGCGGCCTTTTTGTTTATCGCAATTTTCAAAAATAGTGCCGATCGAAACGGCATCTTTGCGATAGGCAATTCAACGCTGTTGCTGCTGCATTAAAAAGTTGAATTGCTATCCGACCAAAATCGAGCCAAAAAGCGGTTGACAAAACCCGTGTCCTTTGCTACAATAAATGAGTAAACGCAGGGTTAGCTCATCCGGTAGAGCGACTGCTTCCCAAGCAGTAGGCGGCGGGTTCGAGTCCCGTATCCTGCTCCACAAAAAGAGCGCTGATTCGTCAAGAATTGGCGCTTTTATCATTTCAGCAAGTCTAAAACTGAGAGGGACGTCATGATTTTTGTACCCCTTCTGCACTATTTCAAGTGCAAGAATCAATACAGCGGCAGCGAAGACGGGATGCGCTATCTGCTCTCGCCCGGCAAGCGCAGCGTGCCTGACCCGGACGGCGGCGAGGGCGCGCAGAAAGAGGAAGCCATCCTCACGGTGGACATCTGGCCCGACCCCTGGGCGCTGGACCGCACAGACCCCGCCCTGCGCCGACAGATGGTCTTTCCGCTGACGGACGAGGGCCGGGCCGCAGCGGCAGAGTATCTGTCCTCTGCCTACAGCGCTGATCTGGCGCTCTGGAAGCAGCGGCCCTCCATCCTGGACTGTGAGCCCTGGTCACCGCCGCCGAAGGACGAGGACGCAGAAAGCGGGGAAAGCAAATGATATACCGTCTCAAAGAGCTCAGGGGCGACACCATCCCGGTGCCGCAGCTCATCTTTTCCAAGCTGGGCATCGCCGAGGAATACAACGTCCGGGTAGCGCTGTATGTGCTGGCCACCGGCGTCACCGACCCCGAAAAAATTTGTGCCGACCTCAAACTGCGCAGCCGCATCTCTGCCGAAAGCGCCCTCTCTTTCTGGGCCGGTGCAGGGCTTCTCGAGCGCTACGACGAAAACGCCGCGCCGGGAGCAGAGCCCTCTGCTCCTGCCCCCATGACCTGGGCGGAGATCGCCGCCGCAAGCCGCACCGACCCCATGATCTCGAGCCTCATCGACTGCGCTCAGACTGGCTTTGCCCGCCCGCTGACCCACAGCGAGATGGAAAAGCTGGTCAACCTCTACGTACAGGAGGGCTTTGCCCCCGAGACCGTCATGCTCTGCGTGGCCTATGTGGCCAGCCGAGGCAAGCGGACGATGGCCGCCGTCCTCCACGAGCTGAAAGTCTGGCGGGCCGAGGGCGTGGAGACCGGCGAACAGGCCGACGCCCACCTCAAGCTGCTGGCCCTCCGCCAGACCCGGGAGCAGTATGTTGCTTCCCTGCTGGGCATCCCGGACAGCGAGCTCACCCTCGGCGGGCGGAAAGCCATCGCCCGGTGGTATGAGGTCTACGGCTACGACGATGCCATGGTGCAGGAGGCCGCTGTGCAGGCCGGGCCGAAGCGCGACCTGTGGTACTGGAACAGCATCCTCAAGACCTGGAACGCCAAGGGGCTGCGCAATATCCACGATGTGCGCACTCCGGTGGCCGCTGCCGGAGCCAGCCGGAACATCCGGGTAGACCGCGAGACCCCCAGCGGCAACGACTTTCTCAAGAACGCTGCCCGCCGCCGCACCCTCAAGAAAAAGTCCGAGTGACCCCCGGCATAAGGAGACACTATGCGTACCAAAAACGAACTGTATCAGGAAGCCCTGCGCACCGTCGCCCGCCGTCGTCAGACCGCACGGGCCAAAGCAGAGGACGCCCGCGCTGAGGCCGAGGCCGCTGTCCCCGGGCTGCGCCACGCCGAAGAAGAGGTGCGGGTGCGGGGCATCCGCTGCGCACTGGCCGGGGCGGCGGGCAAGGACCGCACCGATGCCACTGCGGCCCTCACCGATGCCCGCAAAAAGCTGGCCGACCTGCTGGCCTCCAGCGGCCGTCCCGCCGACGCACTGGAGCCGCACTTCACCTGCAGGCTCTGCGAAGACACCGGCATTGTGGATGGCCACACCTGCAGCTGCGTCCACAAGGTGATGCAGCAGCTCCGCCGGTCGGAGATCGAGGCTCTGTCCAGCCTCTCCATTTCCAGCTTCGATACCATGGAGCTGCGCTACTACCCCGCCCGGATGGACGCCTCCCTCGGCGAGCCGGTACGGAGTTATATGTCCACCCTTCTGGACGACCTGCGCGGCTACGCCGACGAATTCGATACCACCAGCGAGAGCCTGATGCTCCTCGGCAACGCCGGTCTGGGCAAGACCCATGCCGCTCTGGCCATCGCCGGAGAGGTTCTGGAAAAGGGCTTCGACGTCATCTATGTGTCCAGCCCCGACTTCTTCTCGAAGCTCGAGGCCCTGCACTTCGGCTCCGACCCCGCCGGGGAGGAAGAGATGCTCCTGCGCACCGCCGCCGGGGCCGACCTGCTCATCCTCGACGACCTGGGTTCCGAGTTCAACTCCAGCTTCCTCATCAGCACCCTTTACAGCCTGCTGAACAACCGTCTGGGCGCGAAGCTGCCCACCATCGTCACCACCAACATCACCGACGGCGCTCTGCTGGAAAAGCTCTACACCGAAAAGATCTCCAGCCGCCTCTCCTCTTTTGTCCCCTTCCTCTTTATGGGCGACGATATTCGGGCGCAGAAGGCAGAAGAAGCGTAAACAGGATAGAAGTCAAAGAGAGTTCTTATTCAGGAAAGGAATTTCAAATATGGGAATCGTAGTCATCGGCGCAGTTTTCGTGGACATCAAGGGCTATCCCCTCTCCACCTACATCCCCGGCGGACGGAACGCCGGCCGCATTGAACAGGTGCATGGCGGTGTGAGCCGGAACGTGGCGGAGGACATCGCCAATGTGGAGCTGCGCCCCACCTTCGTGGGTCTGGTGGACGACACCGGCATGGGCCAGGACGTCATCGACAAGCTGGACAACCACAAGGTCAACACCAGGTACATCCAGAAGGTCCCCGATGGCATGGGGACATGGCTGGCCATCTTTGACAACGACGGCGACGTCCACGCCGCCATCTCCAAGCGCCCTGACACTACCCCGCTGACCACCCTGCTGGAAGAGAAGGGCGACGAGATCTTCAAGGACTGCGACGCCATCGCCATCGAGCTGGACCTCGAGAAAGACACGGTCAAGCAGGTGCTCCGCTATGCCAGGAAATACAACAAGAAGGTCTTTGCCGCAGTCTCCAACATGAGCATCGCCATGGAGCGCCGCGACTATCTGCAGCAGATCGACTGCTTCGTCTGCAACCAGCAGGAGGCCGGTCTGCTCTTCTCGGACGACTACGAGCATCTCGCCCCCAGCCAGATGGCTCAGGTACTGGCCCGGAACGTCCACAGCGCCAACATGCCCAGCATGGTGGTGACCATGGGCGGTCAGGGTGCCGTGTACGCCAAGCACACCGGCGAGTGCGGCGTCGTACCCGCCAAGAAGGTGGACGTCATCGACACCACCGGCGCAGGTGACGCCTTCTTTGCCGGTACGGTCATCGGCCTGACCTACGGCAAGAATTTGGCCCAGTCCTGTGAGATCGGCAGCCGCCTGGCCGCGTCGGTCATCTGCATCACGGAGAACGTCTGCCCCCGTTTCCGCCCGCTGGAATTCGGGCTGGATGTGCCGGTAGTGGATTGACGCTGCTCCCTCTGAGCACAGGAGCTTCTGCTTCTTATCGAAAAATCGGTTGAATCCCCTCCCCGGCTGTGATACACTGGGGGTATTGAATTTGTGAAAAGAGGAAAATCCAATGAATCAAAAACAGCACAAGCGAAGCGCCTTTTCGGGCAAGATCGGCTTCGTTCTCTCCGCGGCAGGCGCGTCGGTGGGCCTCGGCAACATCTGGCGCTTCCCCTATCTTGCGGCCAAGTACGGCGGCGGCATTTTCCTGCTCATCTACATCATCCTCGCCTTCACCTTCGGCTACACCATGATCGTAGCCGAGACGGCGCTGGGCCGGATGACCAGGAAAAGCCCGGTGGGCGCATTCGCCGCCGTCCGCAAGGGCAGGCGCTCCTTCGGCGGCTGGATCAATGCCATCATCCCCATCCTCATCGTGCCTTATTACTCGGTCATCGGCGGCTGGGTCATCCGGTATCTGGCCGACTACGTCAGCGGCCACGGCAGTGAGCTGGCCACAGACGGCTACTTCTCGGCCTTCATTTCCAGCGGCGCTTCGGCGGAGATCTGCTTTGTTATCTTTACCATCTTCACCCTCGCCATCATCTTTGCAGGTGTGCGCAACGGCGTGGAGCGGGTGTCCAAGGTGATGATGCCCATCCTCGTGGTGCTGTCTGTCATCATCGCGGGCTACTCCGTCACCCGCCCGGGCGCGCTGGAGGGCGTGAAGTATTTCCTCGTGCCCAACATCGCCAACTTCTCATGGATGACCGTCGTGACCGCCATGGGGCAGATGTTCTACTCCCTCTCCATCGCAATGGGCATCCTCGTCACCTTCGGCTCCTATATGAAGAAGGATGTCTCCATCGAGGAGTCCACCGAGAACGTGGAGATCTTTGACACGGCCATTGCCATCATGGCGGGCCTGATGATCATTCCGGCGGTCTTCTCCTTCTCGGGCGGCGACCCGGACACCCTGCAGGCCGGCCCGGCCCTCATGTTCATCACCATCCCGAAGGTCTTTGAGAGCATGGGTCTCGGCACCGTGGTGGGCATCCTCTTCTTTACGCTGGTGCTTTTCGCCGCCGTCACCAGTTCCATCGCCCTGACGGAAAGCGCCGTCTCCACCTTCGAGGACGAGCTGGGCTGGGACCGTAAGCAGGCCACCGTCCTCATCGGCATCATCATGCTGGTGCTGGGCAGTCTGTCGGCTCTGGGCTACGGCCCGCTGGCCCGGTTCACGGTCTTCGGGATGCAGTTCCTTGACTTCTTCGATTTCCTTACCAACTCGGTCATGATGCCCATTGCAGCCATCACCATCTGCCTGCTGGTGTCCCGGGTCATCGGTGTGGAGAAGATCGAGGAAGAGGTCACGCTGGAAGGCAAGCCCTTCCGCCGCAAGCGCATCTTCAACTTTATGATAAAGTACCTCTGCCCCATCTTCGCGGCCATCATCCTCATCAGCTCGGTGGCAAACGCGCTGGGCGTCATCTCCATGTAAGCAGACAACAAAAAGCGCTGGAAGCCTTTACACCGCTTCCAGCGCTTTTCTTATGCCCGTTTCAGGATGCTCTTTATCTCGTCCAGATTCTTTACAAAATAAATGCCGCTCTGCCGCTCGGGGCTGGACAGCCCCATCTCGACCATGTGGGCCAGCAGAGCTTTCAGGCCGGCGTAGTAGCCGTCGAGGTCGTAGAGGATGCAGGGCGCGTCCAGATGGCCCAGCGAGACCTTGGACATCACCTCGGTGATCTCTTCCAGCGTGCCGGTGCCGCCGGGGAACGCGATAAAGGCGTCGCCCAGCTCGATCATCCTGGTCTTGCGCTCGGTCATGTCCTGGGTGACGATGAGTCTGGTCAGGCCGTCATACTGCACCTCAGAGTCGATGAAGAACTGGGGCTCGACGCCGGTCACTTCGCCCCCCGCCGTCAGAACGCTGTGGGCCAGACGCCCCATCAGGCCGCTGCGAGAGCCGCCGTAGACCAGCGCATTCCCGCTCTCGCCGATCCAGCGGCCCAGTTTCTCCACCGCCTGTTTCAGGGCCGGGTCGCTGCCCTCGTTCGCCCCCAGATAGACCGTAATATTCATCTGCATTTCTCCTGTCACTTTGCCCATGTCATTTCCTGATTCGGGCCGGCATAATCAAACTTACCGTCGTTCTTTTCTTCCAGCGCTTTTATCATATGATAAGCAAACTCATTGTAGGGCGTCGGGATGCCCAGCTCTTTGCCCATCCCGATGAGCGCACCCGAGAACATATCGATCTCGGTATGGCGTCCGGCGTCGAGGTCTTGCAGCGTCGAGTAGCGGGCCGAGGGCTTGACGGCGCAGCCCTTGCCGGACACGGCATCCACCCGCTGCATCTCGATGCCTTTGGCTGCGGCAATGGCTTCCAGCTCACGGCGGAGGCCGTCGCTGATGGCCTTCATATGGACGCTGTCACGGTAGCAGCCTACGCCTGCGCCGAGGATGGCCTGGGGCAGGTTGTTGCAGACGTTGAGGCGGAACTTGCTCCACATCTCTTCCCGGATGCAGTCGGTGGCCCGGAAGTGCAGCTCTGTGCCGCCGAACAAAGCCTCCACGGCCTTGACGCGGGGGCTGTCGCAGGGCGGCTCCTTCTCCCCGAAGATGATGCCAACGGTGGTCGCAGGGTCGAAATGGACGCCGTCAGCCTCCTTGTGGGACGCCACTTTGATGAGGGAGTAAAGCAGATGCTCCCCACCCACGGCAGAGGCGATGATGTCCTCGCTGTCCACGCCGTTCATCAGGCTCATGATGGTGGTATGGGGGCCGGTGACGGCTTTGATGCTGTCCAGTGCGCCGGGCAGCGCGCCGTATTTCAGGCAGACGATGAGAAGGTCGGCGTCATGGGCCTGCCCGGGCGTCCAGACCGCCGGACGGTAGACCCTGCCGTTGATGGCACAGCCTTCTTTTGCCAGACGCTCGCCCCGCGGGCCATCGGCCACCACGCCAAGCTCAATGTCCCTGCGGGCCGAAAGCCCCCAGATAACATAGGAGCCGACTGCACCGGCTCCCAGAACTGCAACTTTTCTGATGTCCATGACCTTCTACCTCACTGTCGTTTTCCAGCTTTATCATGAAGCTATTATACCATGCTTTCCTCTTCCGGAAAAGCCCGGAGTGTTTCATTTTTGGACGTCAAAAATCTTTGACTTTTATCGAAAAGTTATAACAAAAGTGTAGAATCTCTTTGGCAAATAGAATCTTTGCCAAAAAAGGGCTTGATTTTTTTCGAAAACGGACTAGAATATCTTCTTGCGGAAAGGTTTCACCTGTACAGCCTTCCGCGAAACTGTTTTTTCAAAAGTAAGGAGATTTTCGATATGAAACTCAAGAATGTTGCTGTTACCGTTGCTGCTCTGGTTCTGGCTGTCAGCATGACTGCCTGCGGCAGCTCTTCTTCTACCGCTGCTTCTACCTCTGAGGCTGCTTCTGCTGCCGCTCAGTCTGAGGCTGCTTCCACCTCTGCCGTGGCCGAGGAGAACAGCGCTTCCTCCGAGGCTGCAAGCGAGGCTGCATCTTCTGAGGCTGCTTCTGAGGTCTCCAGCGAGGCTGCATCTTCTGAGGCTGCTTCCTCCGAGGTCGCTTCTTCCACTGCCGCCTGAGCTTGCCCGGCAGCACCCACCAAAGCATGAGCAAAGGCTCCGGCCTCGCCCCCACCGGGCAGGCCGGGGCCTTTTTTGCCCTGCGGCACAAAGAGACCCCCGGCACCCTGCGGAAGGTGCCGGGGGTCTTGCAATATGGAGGGGGGCGGGGTCATGCGGAAGCCCCGCCTCCGAGGATGGTTAGTCTTTCACCAGTTCGCTGTGGTCTGCCTCCACCAGCAGCAGGGTG
>OGFK01002209.1_pt1 | contig 10417 bp, 10 predicted proteins | sample 1570931 | NCBI WGS metagenome assembly OGFK01 (sample SAMEA2581935, study PRJEB24529) | metagenome | biome: Human gut stool | place: China | collected 2011
GAACAGTTATCAGTATGATCCATACGGTAACCTTACATCAGGAACAGCAGACGGTATTTCAGATCAGTTAGGAAAAGTCGATTGGAAGAAGGTAGGAATTGCAGTTGTAGCTACTGGAGCTGCGATTGGAGTTGGTGTCCTTACAGCTGGAGTAGGGTATTGCAGCAGTCGGTGCGCTTGGATTGACAGGAGCTGTAGCTGGTGGTGCAATGGGTGGTCTTGCTTATGGAGCTGATAAAGCTATAGGAGCTGTGAAAAATGTAATAAAAGGAAGTAGCAGTTCACCAAAGCCGGGGCATATCACGGAAATGGCAACAAAGGATTTGAAACCTGAAATTCCAAGTGAACAGAAACTGAAAGAGAGCGTTGGTGAATGGGCGAAAATGGAAACAAAATTAGCGGAAAAAATATCAAAACGAAAAGCAGATAGATTTAATACGGCATCGGTTGTATATGATTCAGGTACAGGGAAATCAAGGTTGCACAAGTACTTAGCCATTAAATAGTTTGTCAATAAAAATTACTAAGCGGATGTACTTAAACATATGTTATACAATATAAGTGCATCCGAATATTAAAATTAAAAAGATATGATTATGCTTATAAAATAGGTTTTGATAAAAATAAGGAGATTGCTCTTGTTTTTATTAAGGAAAATGAAAATTCTTTATCTTTAGCAGAGCAGAATTTTTTATCTGAATTATTTATTAAAAGTGCAAATCTAATAAATAAATTGAGAATAGAATATCTTTATAGGGAGGTAAAATAGATGAAAATAGGTTTGAATGTAGATGAAAATTTGAAGACCCTTTTTGATGAAATTTCCTCTTTAGAATATTTAGATATAGAAGTAGATGAATGTAAGTTAGATGATATTGATATAATTATAATTGATACAAGGAAAGAAAAATTAAATGAATATTTAACCAAATATAAGCAAAAGGGGATTTTGATAATAGCTCTAGTAGGAGAAGAGGATATATATAAAATGAGAGAGTTATTTTTAAGTGGATTAATAGATGATTGTATAGTGAGAAAAGATATTTTTAGGGTAGAAGAGAGTATTGCTAAATTTTTATCTCAAGGGAAAAAATATGATATTTTTTATCTTTCAGATACATTTAAAAAGGGCGTGTATAAATTTTCAGAAGTAAACTATATAACTTATTCAAGTGTTAATAGAAGAGTTGAATTTCATTTGGTTAATTCTGAAATTTTTGATGTGAAAAAAAGTTTTTCTGAGATAGAAGAAAGAATAAAGAATGTAAATAATTTTTATAAATTAGATAGAAGTACAATAATTAATCTCAATCTAATTCAAATTTTAGATTTTAAAGAGGAACAGATAATATTTAAGAATAAAGAGTATATTTATACAAGTAAAATAAAATTAAAAGAGTTAGAAAATAATTATTTAAAGGATAAAAAATGGAACTTTTTAATATTTTAAACTAGATTAAAATATTAGGTAAATAGAATAAAATTGATAAATGTGGTATAATATAAAAAAATATAGTTTAAGGAGTAAAAATGGCAACAAAAAGTTTAGAAAGACTTATAGATGAATTTAATAAATTACCAGGAATAGGAAGAAAAAGTGCTGCTAGACTTGCTTTTCATGTATTAGAGATGAGAGAGGAACAGGTGGAAAGTTTTATAGAAGCACTTCGTGAAGCTAAAGAGGTAATTAAAAGATGCCCTAAGTGTGGAGATTTTTGTGAAAATGATCTATGTGATATCTGTAGTAATGAACTGAGAGATAGTCATACTATATGCGTAGTAGAGGATAGTAGAGATGTTATATCTTTTGAAAAAATGGGAAAATATAAGGGAATGTATCATATATTAGGAGGGAAAATTGCCCCACTTAATGGAATTACTCCTGATAAATTAAATATAAAATCTCTTTTAGAGAGAGTAACAGTAGATGAGGTAGAAGAGGTAATCTTAGCTCTTAATCCAGATTTAGAGGGGGAAACAACAGCTTTATATCTAACGAAATTATTAAAGCCTTTTGGTATAAAGGTAACTAAGATAGCAAGTGGAATTCCAATGGGAGGAAATATAGAGTTTGCTGATAGTGCAACTATCTCTAGAGCTTTAGAGGGAAGACAAGAGGTATAATGACACATACTAGACATATAAAAATAGTAAAATAAAAAAAAGGAGATATTATGATAGAAACACCTAGAGGAAATAGAGTACATATAGCAATTTATGGTAGGACTAATGCTGGAAAATCTAGTCTTATAAATAAAATAACAAATCAAAGTATATCTCTTGTATCAGAAACAAGAGGAACTACAACTGACCCAGTATATAAAGCTATGGAACTTTTACCAATAGGTCCAGTAGTATTTATAGATACAGCTGGAATAGATGATACTACTGAGTTAGGAGAGTTGAGAGTAAAAAAGACAAAAGAGATTTTAAATAAGATGGATATAGCTCTTCTTTTAATTTCAACAGAGGTAGTTCTAGAAAATCAAGAGTTAAATTATGAAAAAGAGTGGATAAGAGAGATAAAAAAAAGAGAGAAACCCTTTATAGTAATTTTAAATAAGGTGGATTTAGTTTCAGTAGAAAAACTTCAAGAGATAGAAGAAAAAGTAAAAAGAGAGTTAGGATGTGAAATAAGTAAAGTTACTACTTCAAGAGAGGAGAGTATACAGACAATAAAAAATAAAATTATAGAGTATGCTCCAAAGATTGTAGTAGAGGAAAAACTTATAGGAGATAAGATAAAGATAGGAGATAAAATTTTATTAGTAGCTCCCCAAGATATACAAGCTCCTAAAGGAAGACTTATATTACCACAGGTTCAAGTAATAAGAGATATATTAGATAATGGTGGGATTCCTACTGTTGTAACTTTAGATAACCTAAAAGAGGGATTAGCTATTTTTCAATGGAAACCAGATTTAGTAATTACAGATTCTCAAGTATTTAAGACAGTAGATGAAATACTAGATAAAGAAGTACCACTTACATCTTTCTCTATAATTATGGCAAGAGCTAAGGGAGATTTAGAGACTCTATATAGAGGAGCTAAGAGAATAAATAGTTTAAAAGAGGGAGATAGGGTTTTAATAGCTGAAGCTTGTACTCATCATCAGCTAAAGGGAGATATAGCTAGGGAAAAACTTCCAATGCTTTTACAGAAAAAAGCTGGTAGATTAGAGATAGATAATTGTTCAGGTAAAGATTTTCCAGAGGATATTTCTAAATATAGTTTGGTAATACATTGTGGTTCTTGTATGTTAAATAGAGCAGAAACTATAAGTAGATTGGGAGAATGTTCAAATAAAGAGATTCCAATTACAAATTTTGGAATGGCAATAGCTGAGATAAATGGAATATTAGATAGAGTAATGGAGATTTTTAAGGAGGGATAATTATGAAAAAGTTTATAATTATGTCAATGTTAATAGTGGGAAGCATTGCCCAAGCTAGCTGGTGGGGAGAATTAAGTGGTGGAACAAGAGCTGCTATAATTGGTGGTTCAGCACTGATATTAAATAATTCTTATCAAAATAGTGAGATAAAACATCAAAGAGATTTAGATAAGTTAGATACTCAAATAAGAAGGGATTATGAAAAACAAGCAGTAGCTGAAAATGCCCATAGAAAATATAGCGGTTCAGGAGTACCAGCTAGATTAAAATATCCTACTGCCAATAATTATAGTGGACAAGGATATGAGGCAGAGATGAGAAGAAGTGCTCCACAACAAGGAAAAATTATATTTTCAGATGGAAAAACTCAGATAATAGAGTTAGCAGATGGAACAAGAATTACTTTAAATCAATAAGCAAAAATAAAAATATTGTAACTCAAAAAATTATAATAAATTAAAATAAATCAAGAATGGCAAGAAAGTCATTCTTGATTTTTTATATTTCTAGTAAATTTTTTAAATTGAAATCTGGGCAGAAAAAGAGTAAAGAAAAAGGAAAAACAAATTGCAATTTACACTAAAAAGATCTATAATAAAGTATAAAGAATCTTAAATTGAGGTGGTAAGATGAAAAAAATTATTATTATTGGTGGAGTAGCTGCTGGAATGAGTGCAGCAGCAAAGGCAAAAAGATTAAATCCTGAATTAGAAATAGTAGTATATGAGAAAACAGATATAGTTTCATGGGGAGCTTGTGGGTTACCTTATTATGTGGGAGATTTTTATCAAGATGCTAATATAATGATAGCTAGAGAGCCTGAGCAATTTGCAAAGGATGGAATAGTTGTTAAAAGTTTGCATGAAGTAATAGATATAGATATAACTAAGAAAGAAGTTTTAGTTTTAAATAAAAAAACAGGAGAAAAATTTTATGATAGTTATGATGAAGTGATAGTAACAACTGGAGCATCTGCTATTAGACCCAATATAAAGAATATAGATTCTGAGAATATCTTTAATTTAAAGGATTTTAGAGATGGAATAGAATTGAAAAAAGCTATGTTAAAAGAGGAGAATAAAAAAGTAATTATTATAGGAGCTGGGTATATAGGTCTAGAAGCTGGAGAAGCAGCTAGACATTTAAACAAAGAAGTAAAGATAATTCAATTATCTTCAAGAGTACTGCCAGGAAGCTTTGATAAAGAGATTACAGATTTAATGGAAGAGGAATTAAATAATACAGAAAATCTTGATTTACATTTAGAAGAGAGTGTAGAAGAATTTATAGCTAAAGATGGAAAGGTTGTTGGAGTTAAGACAAATAAAGGAGAATACCCAGCTGATATTGTTATAGTAGCAATAGGAGTAAAGCCAAATACAGAATTTTTAAAAGATAAAGGTTTTAATATGCTTAGAAACGGAGCTCTTATAATAGATAGCAAAGGTAGAACCAATGTAGAGGGAGTATATGCAGCTGGAGATTGTGCTAGTGTTTATCATAAGGTAAGAAAGGAAAATGTATATATTCCACTAGCAACTACTTCTAATAAAATAGGAAGAGTAGTTGGGGAGCATCTTGCTGGAGTTGAGATAGAATTTGCTGGAACACTTGGATCAGCAGCAATTAAAGTAATGAATTTAGAAGCTGGAAGAACAGGAATTACAGAGGAAGAAGCTAAAGAGTTGAATATACCTTATGGGAGTGTATTTATAGAAGATGCTAATCAAACAGGATATTACCCTGGACAGGAAGATTTGTTTGCTAAGTTAATTTTCCATAAAGAAACAAGAGAAGTTTTAGGAGGACAGTTAATTGGTAAGAAAGGAGCAGTATTAAGAGTAGATGTATTAGCAGCTGCTATTGATAAACATATGACAATAGATGAATTAGGAATGTTAGATTTATGTTATGCTCCACCTTTTGCACTTACATGGGATACACTTAATACCCTTGGAAATGTGGCAAAATCAAAATTAAAGTAAAAACTTATCTAGGTAAATATAAATTTAAGAATAACGAAGATTGAGAAGAATAAATAGAGCAAGTCAGCGAAGGTAAACGCTAAAAAACACAACTGTTTGAGACGAAGTCGAGTTTTCCAATAGTAGAGGAGTTTTAATTCCTACTACTATTGAGACACAGAAATTTATTTTCTGTGTTACACTAAGGAAGCACTGAAAGCTTTTGCTTTCTGTGTCTCAAAATTCTTAAAGAGCTAAAGCTCTTAGAATTTTGGAAGCTGTACTTGCTCTTTATTCTTTGAACGAAAGTTATTCTTAAATCTCTCTCAATTAAAGTTTTTATTTTTTTCTCCAATTTTTATCATAATGACTGAAAAAATTATCATTAGTAAGCTTACTACATGAGGAGCTCTAAATCCTAAAAGCATTAAATCCTCAGCTCTAAAAAAACTAACAAATATTCTAATAATACTATATATTATGATATAGTTCCACCATAGATATCCAGGAGCTTTATTCTCTTTTTTTCTCAGATAGAAAAAAATGAATAAAAAACCTATAAAGTTTAAAATTAATTCGTAAAGCATAGCTGGATGTACAGGTATATTAGGAAACTCTTCCCCTGCTGGAGAAGTATTTGGAAAAACTAATCCCCATGGAACAAGAGCTTTATATTTTAATTTTTCAAAAATATCAAGAGAAGTATAGTAATTATACCAATCATAGAAACTTGGTTTTAATGAAAAAATAACTTTCCAAGGAGTGAAAACAGGAACACCATGAATCTCTCCGTTCATGAAATTTCCAAATCTTCCAAGAGCTTGTCCTAAAAGTAAGGGAGCAGCAGCAAAATCTCCAAGTGTCAATGGATTAAGTTTTTTAATGTATCCGTAGATAAATGTTCCAATAATTCCACCAATAATTCCGCCATGAATAGCCATTCCTCCATGCCAAGTAGCTAAAATTTCAGCTGGATATTTAGAGTAGTAACTCCAATTAAAAAAAACATAGTATAGACGTCCTCCTAAAAGTCCAGAAAGCATAGCAACAAAAGCATAGTTTTCTATTATTTTACTATCGTATCCTCTCTCTTTTGCCATAAACTTTGCTATTTCTATTCCTAAAAAGAAAGATATTGCATACATCAAACCATAAAACCTTATTTCAAAACTACCAATAGAAAAAAGTACTGGGTGCATAGTATACCTCCAAGGTCGTATTTATGTATTGCTATAAAGCAACTTATATAATTATAGCATAAATACAACAGAATTAAAAAAAGAATTTTAAAATTTAAAAAAAATTAATAAAAAAATTGAAAAAATTTGATAATTCTATTATAATATATAAAGAAGTGTTAAATTAAATTTAATTTTTTTGAAGAAGTATTTTAGAAAGAAAGTATTAAGGAAATGTTAAGATAAATAAAAAAGTAAATAAGTATAGGAGGAAAAAATGTATTTTTGTACAGAGATTGCAAATGGTGTAACTTGGATAGGTGTTAATGACAGAAAAACAGAAAGATTTGAAAACTACATACCATTACCTTATGGAGTAACTTACAATTCATATTTTATTGATGATGAGAAAACTTGTGTAATTGATGCTGTAGAATTAGGAAGCGCTTCTACATTCTTAGATAAGATAGTAGAGTGCTTAGATGGAAGAAAATTAGACTACATAGTAATAAACCATGTAGAGCCAGACCATTCAAGTGGATTAAAAGAAGTTATCAGAACATTCCCAACTGTAAAAATTGTAGGAAATGCTAAAACTTTAGGAATGTTACAAGCTTTTTCACCTGATTTTCCAGTTGAAAACTTTGTAACAATAAAAGAAGGAGATATTTTAGAATTAGGAAACCATAAATTAACTTTTGCTATGATACCAATGGTACATTGGCCAGAATCAATGGTAACTTATGATTTAACTGATAAAATATTATTTTCAAATGATGCTTTCGGAAGTTTTGGAGCATTAGATGGAGGAATATTTGATGACCAAGTAAATTTTGAGTTTTATCAAAGTGAAATGAGAAGATACTACTCTAATATAGTTGGAAAATATGGACCACAAGTATTAAATGCTATAAAAAAATTAGGTGGTTTAGAGATAAAATTCATATGTCCTTCTCACGGATTAATTTGGAGAAAAGATATTGCTAAAGTTGTATCATTATATGAAACTTGGGCAAAATTAGAGCCAGAAACAGAAGGAGTAGTAATAGTATACGGAAGTATGTATGGAAATACTGCTAAGATGGCTGAGATTATAGGAAGAAAATTAAATTGTTGTGGAATAAAAGAGGTAAAAATTTATGATGCTTCTAAAACAGATTTAAGCTTTATAATCAGTGAAATATGGAAGTATAAGGGATTAATTATAGGTTCTTGTGCACATAATAACTCTGTATATCCAAAAATTCAACCATTATTACATAAACTAGAAAATTATGGATTAAAAAATAGATATGTTGGAATATTTGGAAGCATGATGTGGAGTGGTGGAGGAGTAAGAGGAATCCAATGCTTTGCTGATGCATTAAAAGGTGTAGAAGTAGTTGGAGAAGCTGTAGAAGTAAAAGGAACTCCAAAAGCTGAAGATGTTACAAGATTAGAAGCTATTGCTGAAGAGATGGCAGCAAAATTAATAGCTGAAAGAATATAGTAAAAACAGCTCCTATAGCTTAGCTGGATAGAGCATCTGACTTCGGATCAGAGGGTCGAGAGTTCGAATCTTTCTGGGAGCGCCATGTTTAAGATTAAATGAGCAGTTGCAATTTTAAAAATTTGCAGCTGCTCTTTTTTTATGTAAAAAAATAGAAAAGCTATGCCAATGTATGCCAACGTTAGTGGTAATAAAAAATAATTTGTGCTAACCTATAATTAAATTTAAAAAGTGGAGGGGATAGTATGGAGAAGCCAAATTATTTTGCAATAATGCCAGCAAGTGTGAGATATGATAAAAATTTAAAACCTATGGAGAAAATAATCTATTCAGAGATAACTGCCTTAGTTAATTCTAAGGGGTATTGCTATGCTACTAACTCTTACTTTGCAAATCTATATGAGGTACATAAAAAAACTGTGGCTCATTGGATAAGTAACCTTACAAACTTAGGATATTTGAAAGTAGAAATGATATTGAAGAAGGGAGGAAAAGAGGTAGAAGAGAGAAGAATCTATATATTGGAAAGAAGAGATAAGGTAGAAGGAGTAGATGATAAAAATATTGATAGAGATTTAGTAGAGAGAGAAGAAAAAAAGAGAGAAGAAAAAGAATTTTTTGAGGTGGAGAATGGAAAAGAGAAAAATAAAGAGAAAGTAAAAATACTTGAAGAAGAAATAGTAGAAAAAAAGACAGAGGAAGAGATTTTAGAAGGTGGGAATAAAAATATACCTAGGTACGAAATTGTTCCAAAAGGAATGAAAAAATGGGGAGGGTGGGAACAAAATGATAACCACCCCCACCATGAAAAAGTAACAGGGAATAATACAAGTAGAATAATAAAAGAGAATAATTATTATATATATACATATAGGGGAGAGGAAAATCTTCCTGTTGTAAGAGAGATTTTGAAAAAATATAGTGAGCTAGGATTACCATCATATGAATATCCACCAGAGAAGAATCTAGTGATGAAAGCCTATGGAGAATTAGGAGCAAAGGGGATATTTAAAGCTTTAGAGATAATGTCAAAATCTAATTTTGTTATGGAGAAGATGTGTGTAGATACAATTTTAAAAGTGGAGAATCTAAAGAAAGCTCTCAATGGGAACTTTAAAGCTGATGTAGAGGAAAAAAGTGTTGAGCTAGTAGGTAAAAAGAGAGAAAGCATTAAGAAATCAGGAGATGAGAAAAAGTTTGAAGAGAGTGAAGAGGGTAAGCAGTGGAAAGAGGAGCAGAAGAGAAAGATATCTGAACTTTTAGAAAAAGATGTAGAAGAGGAAGATACACCAGAACTGTTTAGTGTAGAGGAATTATTTGGAAAGAGATAGAGAGTGGGAGGAGTAACATATGAAATGTCAATATTGTGGGAAGGAGTATGTAAAAAATGAAGCTGAAGGATTAGAATACTTACCAGAATTTATTAGACAACATATAGAGTATATTCCAGCTTGTGATTGTTTGGAAAAGAAAAGACTAGAGGAGATGGAAGAGGAAAAGAGAAGACAGGAAGCAAAGTCCATACGAAATAGGGTAAAAAGATATAGGGATATATCTGTAATGGATAGTAGATTTTTAAAGAGCAATTTTGAGGGAGCAGATATGAGTGGAGAGTATATGAAATTAGCTCTTCGTTATGCTAAAAGTTTTATGAAAAAGAGAATGGATATAGGGATAATATTTTATGGGGGAGTAGGTACAGGGAAGACATTTGCTAGTGGCTGTATAGCTAATTATCTAATGAGTAGAGGAAAGAGTGTACTTGTGATAAATTTGGGGCTATATTTATTAAAAATCACTAAGGAGTGGGGAGAAGCAGAGAGTGAACTTTTAAAGGTTGTGGAAAGTTGTGATTTACTGATAATAGATGACTTTGGAATGGAAAAATCCCTTGAGGATAAAAATAGTGCTTGGAGAGGAGAGAAGATATATAATCTCATAGACAGTAGGTATAGATGTGAAAAACCACTGATTATTACTACAAACTTGGAGTTTAGCAAAGATGAGAGTAGATGTGAGATAGCTAAGAAATTCTCTATGGGAGGAAAAAATAGGATAAGGGATAGGATAGTGGAGATGTGTTACCCTGTAGAAGTAAAGGGAAAGAGTAGAAGAGAGATTGATGAGAAGAGATTTTTTAAACTACTAGAGATATAAAAAAAATAGAGAAAATTATAGCCAACCTATGCCAACACTAGTGTTATTTTATAATAAAAAATGGTACTCTATATACATAGGGAATCGCGATTATCTAACAAATCTAAAAATAAAGGGAGGAATGTAGTATGTCAGTAGTAACAACAGTTCAAAAGGAGATTGAGAGTTTAAAAAATTCTATAAAAAGGGAGAAGGCAATAGAGTCAAATATATTTGATATGACAGCAGTGATAG
>OGFK01002210.1_pt1 | contig 10415 bp, 6 predicted proteins | sample 1570931 | NCBI WGS metagenome assembly OGFK01 (sample SAMEA2581935, study PRJEB24529) | metagenome | biome: Human gut stool | place: China | collected 2011
TGAAAAGCGACGAAACAACTCATTAGAAAGATTCATATGGAACCATTACATTTTATCATAAAACTGCTCGATATCAAAGACCCTAATGTCCAAATTATGGATGTTGTTAATAGAGATACCCACAAGGAAATCATCGCTAAACTGGATTATGAGGCCCCATCTTGTCCTGAATGTGGAAGTCAAATGAAGAAATATGACTTTCAAAAACCGTCGAAAATTCCTTACCTTGAAACGACTGGTATGCCTACCAGAATCCTTCTGAAAAAGCGTCGATTCAAGTGCTATCAGTGCTCGAAAATGATGGTCGCAGAGACTTCCTTAGTCAAGAAAAATCACCAAATCCCCCGTATCATCCACCAAAAGATTGCTCAAAAGTTGATTGAAAAGACTTCTATGACCGATATTGCCCATCAACTTTCCATTTCAACTTCAACTGTCATACGAAAACTCAATGATTTTCACTTTAAGCATGATTTTACTAATCTTCCTGAAATCATATCCTGGGACGAGTACGCCTTTACTAAGGGAAAGATGAGCTTAATTGCGCAAGATTTTGACAAACTCAATATCATCACTGTTCTTGTGGGAAGAACACAAGCTATCATCCGAAATCACTTTCTTCGCTACGATCGAGCTGTTCGATGTCGAGTTAAAACCATTACAATGGATATGTTTAGTCCTTACTATGATTTAGCTAAACAGCTCTTTCCTAATGCAAAAATTGTACTTGATCGTTTCCATATTGTCCAACATCTTAGCCGTGCTATGAGTCGGGTGCGTGTCCAAATCATGAATCAGTTTGATCGAAAATCCCATGAATACAAGGCTATCAAACGCTACTGGAAGCTCATTCAACAGGATAGTCGTAAACTCAGTGATAAGAGATTTTATCGCCCTACTTTTCGCATGCACTTGACGAATAAAGAAATTCTAGACAAGCTTTTGAGCTATTCAGAAGACTTGAAACACCACTATAATCTCTATCAGCTCTTGCTTTTTCACTTTCAGAATAAGGAGTCTGACAAATTTTTTGGACTCATTGAGGACAATCTAAAACAGGTTCATCCTCTCTTTCATACTGTCTTTAAAACCTTTCTCAAGGACAAAGAAAAAATTGTCAATGCACTTCAATTACCTTATTCCAACGCCAAATTGGAAGCCACTAATAATCTTATTAAACTTATCAAGCGAAATGCATTTGGTTTTCGGAACTTTGACAACTTTAAAAAACGAATTTTTATCGCTCTGAATATAAAAATGGAGAGGGCAACGATAGCCCTCTCCAGGTGTTAGCTTTTCTTCAACCCACTACAGTTGACAATGAGCCTAACTTTTCATCAACCCACTACAGTTGACAAACATACAATTATTTTTGAATAATTAACAGTGAATATTACAACCTTCGGTCTGATACCGAAGGTTGTAATACTTTATTAAACCTCAACGTTGGTTAATTTTTCGACCAGTTCAATGACTCTTGAAGCATTTCGTTCCAGTTCCACTCTAGAAATCGGATAGGAAGAATCTGTCGAGTGTAATGCTCCCATTAGATCCTGATAATCGAGAACTCCACCAGGCATCATTAAATCATTTCCAGCTTTGATACTACCAGAAGCAATTGCTGACGGATACTTGTTGTTACTTCGTTCCGAAAGACCTGCTATAACCCAATCAGACATGACTAAACCTTGGTATCCCCATTCTTTCCGAAGGATTGTTTCTAGCAGATCAATTCTTTGTGAGGTATGTTCCCCATTTAACAAATTGTAAGAACTCATAACTGTCAAAGGGTTGCTCTCTAGAATAGCAATTTCGAATCCTTTAAGATACAAGTCACGCAAAGCACGTTGACTAACAATTGAATTATTCCACATTCGATTTGTCTCTTGGTTGTTACAACAAAAATGTTTGATAGAGACCCCAAGACCTTTGTGCTTTTGAACTCCAATTGTAATTGCAGCGGCTAATTTCCCACTGACTAATGGATCTTCCGAATAGTATTCAAAATTTCGACCACACAATGGATTTCGGTGAATATTTAAGGCAGGAGCCAACCAAATTTGCACGCCATAAATCTTCATTTCTTCTCCAACAAGTTCACCCAATTGTTCCGCGAGTTCAGTGTTCCAACTTTGACCAATTGCAGTTCCAATTGGAATAGCTGTGCAATATTGTTCGAATACCTCTCCAACTATTTTTGGCTCTTCCATTTTATCTAGACCCAAAATTTTTATCATCGAGTCTGGAACTACTTCCATCATTAAGTCAAAAGAATCAGTATCCAGACTATGGGCACCCGTTTCATCACGATAATACTTTCTTGACAGCCTTACCCCAGCAGGACCATCAGCCATTACAATAGGGGGCAAATTCTTAATTTTTGAAGTCGTTTCTCCTGCTGCACCAGCTACTAACATTCCAGCATTTCCAATAAAGCTATTGTTTCCACTATCTTCAAAACCTCCTAAACAAGTATAGGCCAATTCTTCATCAGATAATTGTTTAACAAAATCTTTCACTCTTTGTTCCACTTCATATGGTTCAATACTAATTTGATGAATATCGTCAGAATTCATTTGAATGACTTGTAAATTAGATTCTAACTTATGGTGAATTTCTTGTTCAGGAATCCAATCATCAAAATCCGCTTGTCCCCCAGAATTTGATAATTTTTGAACTAAGGTTGTCGTGGAAATATTAATTAATGCGATTGGCTCGGTTTGTGAACTAGAATTTCCCAAACGGATAATATAGTCTCCAGCTTCAAGAATTTTTGAAAATGTCTCAGTATCAAATGAAGCCAGATTTCTCATATCAAATGTCATTGAAACGACTTCACTTTCCCCTGGTTGTAATTCTTTAGTTTTCTTAAAGGTAGCTAATATTTGGTAAGGTTGGTCAAATTTTTCACTCGGAACTGAAGCATATACTTGCAATACTTCCTTACCCTTATAATGCCCATTGTTTTTTATTTCAACTACCAGACTAATTTCAGACTTATCTCGGTTGATTAATACGACTTTCCAATCAAATGTAGTGTATGATTTTCCATATCCGAAAGGAAAAATTGGTTTTACGTTTACAGTATCAAAGTAACGGTATCCCACATAAATACCTTCTTTATAACGAGTATCATCAACTGTTCCAAAGTCTCCAAGAAGTGGGTAATCATTGTACTCAGCCCAAGTTGTTGATAATTTTCCTGAAGGATTAGCTTTGCCAAGAAGAACATCTGCAAAACTATCTCCAATAGCTATTCCTGTCTGTGAGATTAACAGAATATTATTAACCTTCTCTACAATCGGAGAAATGTCGACAACTCCTCCCACATTCAATACTAAAATAAACTTCTTATATGTCTCATTTAATTGTAAAATGGTTTTTATTTCAGTCTTTGTTAGCTTGAAATCGCCTTCGACAACCTCTCGGTCTGAACCTTCTCCGCTTACTCTTCCTAAAACATAGATAGCTGTATCCGCATTACCAATAATAGGAATATCATATTCAGGCTCTGGCATTACTGCCCCAAGCCCTTGCATGAAAGCTGAGAAACCTTCTTTATCAATTTTATTTTTAAGATTGTTACAAAATTCATTGTGGGCTTCTTCCCAAATTGCATCATAATTATCTAACCAGTCCGTCGTTCCAATTTTAAAACCCGCATTAATTAATCCTTCTTCAATCGTTGAAAAATGCCGAACATTTACGTCACCAGAACCTGTTCCGCCTTTAATTGTACGTCTTGCTCCATTACCATACAAATCTACCTTTTGGGGCTCTTTTAAGGGAAAGTCCCCGTTAGATTTTAGTAGTACCATACATTCTGGCGCTAGTTTTCTAATAATATTATAGTGTTTCTCTTCATGTGCTTGTAGTTTCATATTATGCTCCTTTTGTTTTCCATTCATTTTTTAGATGCATGGATAGAAATTGAAATGCTTTTTGACGCTCTATAATTTGCTCTTCAGCATATTTAACTTTATATTCAGGAGAATTTGTCTCCATAAAACCATGTGTTGAGGAAGGAAATTCCTTGAAAGTCACTTGTACTCCAGCTTCACGAAGCAAATTACAATAGGCAATCCCTTGCTGGTACAATTCATCTTCTCCACATGAAATCAAAGTTAAAGACGCAAGATGATGCAGGTCATCGATTTTGGATTTTACTGGGGACATGATTGGTAAATCTGCTGTCATTCCATTTTGATAGAAAAGTTTTTTCATCTACTATCTCTAAATACTCCTTTATATTTCTTTGACATTGCTTTCAATTCCTTTCATTAAGTAAATTGAAAGCCGAGTAATTCTTCCACAATAAAACTAGGTGCAAGATCAAGTCTTTTGTTATCGAAAGGCGATTTGCTTAATTTTATCATGTTATTTGAAAAAATCAAAGATTTATAGCAATGTGTCCAGGATTCTGGGTACATATCACTCGCAAAATAGGATTTTGATATTGTGTAATAGTCATATCATTTTCTCCGCTTTTAATGAAATTGTTCTTGGATCATGTGCAGATTCAGGTCTGCAGTCGATGGAAAGCGTAAAAGAGCATGGTGGAGTTCGTCGCCTCCACAAGCTACTGAAAAGCTCCCTGCTTTGTTGATGGCTGTAATACCAGCGATTGAATCCTCAATTCCGATGCATTCTTTTGGTTGCAAGTCAAGAGCTTGGGCAGCTGCTAGGAAGATATCAGGAGCTGGTTTACCTTTTGCTACACTGGAAGGATCCACAATCGCATCAAAGACATCTAATAATCCTAATTTTTCAAGAATAATAGGTCCGTTTTTACTGGCAGATGCAAGAGCGATTCGAATTTTAGCTTTCCTTAGCTCTTGAATAAAGTCTGAAATTCCAGGTAAGATGTCTTGACTGGTCAATGCATCTAATGCCTGAACGTACTGTTCATTTTTTTCAGCTGCTAACTGTTTGAAATTTTCTTCTGAAACTTGGATACCAAGATAGTCTAGAATAATAGAGAGAGAGTCTTCTCGGCTGACCCCTTTGGTTTTTTCTTCTAGTTGATTAGGGAGGTCGGTATCAAAATGGTTTTTAATCAGTTTTTTCCAAGCATCAAAGTGGTAGCTAGCAGTGTCTGCGATGATACCGTCTAAATCAAATAAGGCTCCTTTAAGCATAGTTGTTCCTTTCATGGAAAAATATTGAAAAGCAAGTCTGAAGTAACGGTGCTCCAGACCCTTTTTTTACTTGTTTCGTTGATTGAGTATAATTGTTTGTTCGAGTAAGGACTCTATTTTTTTCAAGTCTTCTTTTGGAATGGTAATAAATGGTAAAATTTCATCTAATTTTGCAAGAGAGAGTTTTCCTAAGCCACCTTGGACAGCTCCTGGATCCTTACGGAAAAAGTCAAGGACGGGGTGGATAGCATCAATCTGTGCAACTAATTCTTCATCAGCCATTATAGTAGAAACTGGCGTGCTTGCAGCATAGCGTTCGACGTAGTCTTGAGTTGGGATATAAGAAATCTCATAGTGCCCAGCTGTCAGATCAAACTGACCGCCGTATCTACTTGAATCATTAATGGAAACCAGTACCCCTTTTGAACGTGGCAGTGTGACATGGGCAGTACTTCCAAATGGGACATCTACAGTAAGAGTAATAGTATGTTTCTCATCTGTTTCAATGCGATAAGAAACAGCAATTTTTCCGTAGCTACTTTGATAGTGCCCAGTTACAGAGTTTAAACGATAGTCAAATTCTGGAGCAAGGTCAAATTCTTTAAAACCTTGATTCGGATTTCGAATTCCGAGAACAAATTTATAGGCCCACTCCATAACTGCACCGATAGAATAGTGGTTGAGGGAGTTCATTCCTTCAGGGTTCATGGATCCATCTGGAAGAACAGAATTCCAGCGCTCCCAAACGGTTGTAGCTCCAAGATTGACCGCGTAGAGCCAAGACGGATAGTCTTCATGAAGGAAAATTGTCGTAGCTAATTTATGGTATCCATACTGAGAGAGCATTTGGTTGATATAAGGAGTTCCGACGAATCCTGTTTTGAGATGATCGTCATCTTTCCCAAGTCGAGTGACTAAATCTCTAGCTACACGTTCCAATTGATTTTCTGGAAGTAATTCAAAGGCCAATGCCAATGCATAAGCTGTTTGCGTATCAATTGTCAAACGACCGTTAGCAGAAATGTACTCGGCTTGGATTGCATGTTTAATAGCTTGAGACAGGTTTTCATAGTTTTTTGCTTCCTCAGTTTTTCCTAATAGTCGAGCCGTTTCTGCCACAATATGAGCAGAATAGTGGTAATAGATAGAAGCAATAAAGTCTTCATCTGTTTTGCCAGTTGGCATAGCAGGATTTTCTCCGTCCAGAGCAAGCCAATCTCCGAATTGGAAGCAGTGAGTCCAGAGGTTTTCAGTTCCTGTATTACGAGTAATCCAGTCAACCCAATCCTTCATAGAAGGATAGTGTTCTTTAAGAAGACTTGCATCACCTGTCACTTGATAAGCATTCCAAGGAATGAAGGTTGTTGCATCACCCCAGATAGCTCCACCTCCATCTTTGTTACCAAAGGAAGGAGCATACATAGGAGTACGACCATCATTTAATTGTTGTTCAATGGCAACATCTTTCAAGAATTTACGGTAGAAGGCGTAGACATCCATATTATATAAGGCTGTGTTTGAAAAGACATTGGCATCCCCAGTCCATCCAAGACGTTCATCGCGTTGAGGACAGTCAGTGGGAGAGTCAAAGAAATTGCCTTTTTGACCCCAAATAATATTTTGGAAGAGACGATTGACTTTGGGATTATTCGTTTCAATCTCTCCTGTGGATCTCATATCAGAATAAATGACATCTGCTTTGAAATCTTCAGGATTTAATTGATCTAAACCTTCTACTTTCATGTAGCGGTAACCATAGTAGGTGAAAGATGGTTGAACCCATTTCTCTTCTCCATCGGAAATATATTCGAAAGCAGCGCGAGCAGATCGTAAGTTTTCACGGTAGAAATTCCCTTCTTGGAGAATCTCCCCAACTTGAAGATAGATCTTTGTTCCTTTTGGAGTCCGGTTATAGAACCGAAAAAGTCCAGCATGATTTTGACCGAAGTCTAGTACAGTTTCTCCAGCAGGTGTGTAGAGGACTTCTTGGACTTCAAGTGTTTCTTTGACGATAAGAGGCAGGCTGAGACGATCACTTAAAATATCGTAGCTTTCTTTTAAAATAATAACTGGTTTCCAGTTTACGATAGAAAGGGTATCGTCACGGTCTTCTCCATAATAGATAGACGAGTGAGTAACTTTTCCAGTTGTCGTCAGCCAACTTTCATCTGTCGTAATGACTTCATGTGTTCCATCTACGTAGTCGATATGGTATTCGGCTAAAGCACGGTGTTGATCGCCGTAGATATCCTTTACACCTTGTATAAAGCCGTATGGCCCTTTATACCAACCGTCAGCTGTCGAAATCATAAGCTCATGTTGGCCAAGAGAGAGGGCTTTGGTCACATCATAGGTTTGTAGTTGAGTCCATTGATCATAAGCATTTACTCCAGGAGCAAGAAATTCATTCCCAATCTTTTCTTGGTCAATAAGGGTTTCATATACTCCGAGTGCTGTCATATAGAGACGGGCTCTAGCAACTTCCTTGTTAATCGTAATATCTTTTTTAAAGAGGGTATTTTGAATCTCTTTATCTTTGTTTCCAATCCATTGTGCTTGGAATGGCTCAGATAATTTTCCTGTTTCAAAGAAGCTGGAAGAGGAAATACATTCCTGATCGGCTGTGCGGATGGTGATCATGATATCGTAGCGTGTGCGTGGGAGGAGGTCAAGATCTACTTCAAAGAAGTTATTATCAAATGGGAGAAACTCCGTTTGGTAAACTGGTTGATCAGCCACAGATAGGGTCAACTGTTTTTGAATCTCTTCAAAGTGATCCGTTTCAAGTGTAAATTCAATGCGGAGATGTTCTAAAAGGAAGCCGAGAGGCTCTGTCATATGGTTTACTAGGATTGATTGAATATTCATGGTTATTCTTTCCTTTTCTAGGTATCATTTTTATAAGGTAGCTACGAAATCGCCACAGAAGGGATCAATAGGATTGATGCCTGTAAAATTTTCTTGGCCAGTCACTTTTTTTAAGACAGCATCTACAGTAGCAGGTGTTCCTGTATAGGCGTTGATAAAGGTTGAAATATAAGGAACGTCAAAGAGGTGATAAGGGTTTGCCGTTGAAACAAATACCGTTGGAATGGATGGAGCAAACCAAGGAGCATTGGCTGCCATGAGCTGGATCCAGTTAAGACGAGTAGTTGTTTGGTTGCTGGCTGTTTCCACATTTGCTACGTAAAAAGCAAGGTCAAATTTTCCCTCTAAATCCGTTGTTCCTTCTTCAAACATTTCATGGAAGTCCATCTGATAGAGGGAGACTTCGAAACCTAACTGATCTAAGCCATTTTTAAAGAGATCTGTTACTTTACCCCCTTCTTTAAAGCCCCCTTCATCAGAATCACCTAGGACAACTAGACGAACACGGGGTGTTTTTTGGGGAGAGAGAGGAAGGAGTTGATCACGATCTTTCACGAGAGTGACAGAGTGTTTGGCAATCTTAGCAGCTATTTCTAAGTGCTCACTAGTTTTTAGGATTGGTTTTTCAGGAATTTGCCCAATAAATTGTCCCACTTCGTTCATCAAACCTTGAGAAAGTTTAGTTGCTAGAATTCGAGTTACAGCTTGATTGAGACGATCAATTGAAATAAGACCACTGGCAACTGCTTCTTTAACGATTGAGTAATCTTCGTCAATGTTTTTATTAAAGAGAATCATATCGATTCCGGCATTGATAGTTGCAGGTAAGAGTTCTTTACGTGGGAGAATGACATTATAGCCCACCATAGCGGTCGCATCAGTAATGGCCAATCCATTGAAACCAAGTTCTGTTCGAAGGAGGCCGTCAATGAGGAGTTTAGAGGCTGAGGCGGGGCGTAAGTCCTTATCTTTGATTTCGGGGTTTAGCTTACGTTCCCAAGCTGGTTGGTAGATATGCCCAATCATGACACAAGGTGTTCCTTGATCAATCAAGCTTTTGTAAATCTGGCCATAACTGCTAGACCAATCTTCTGCTGATAGGCTATTAATGCTAGAGAGTAAATGTTGATCACGCTCATCAACGCCATCTCCTGGGAAGTGTTTTATTACAGGAGTAATTCCGTTTGCTTCCAGGCCTTGAATTTGAGCTTTTGCCATACGGAGGACGCGATCAGGATCTGATCCGAAGGTTCGTGTATTTGTAATAGGATTTTTAAAATTTAAATCAATATCTACAATGGGGGAGAAGGACATGTTGCATCCGACCTGATTGGCCTCATAGCCTGCGATGTTTCCTAGTTCAAAGGCTGCTTGAGGATCATTCGTCGCAGCCATTTGTAGAGGATTTCCTAGCCAAGTCCCCTCACTGATGATTCCATTTCCCCCAGATTCAAGGTTAGCTGAAAAGAAAAGCGGGTATTTGCTATGATGTTGAATTTGTTTAATTTGTCGACTGATTTGGGCCGCTGGTCCTGGTCGGAACATGAGCCCACCTGGTTTATAGGTGTCAATAAAGTCATCCAGAGAGACGCGCTCTTCATCTTGTCCTATAACAAAAAAGAGCTGACCGATTTTTTCTTCTGTTGTCATTTCTGAGACGAGTTGTTGGATACTTTCTGCTTGTTTAGTAGTTAATAAGTAAGGTTTTTGTGTTAGATTGAGCATTCGATTTCTCCTCGGTATTTTTTCTATCTTTATTCTAGTCTAGAAATACGGGAAAAACTATCGTTAAAAAAGGTTACCTATATGTTCATTTCCTAGATTTAAAAAATAAGGTATAATGGAAAAAGAAAGAAGGTAAGTATGGATTCATTTATTTTAGATTTACTCATCAATAAGAGAGAACAAAGAGAGTGGAAAGAGATTGAATTAACTATGCGACCGGTTCCCGCTAAGTATTTTAATGGAGAGCCAGTTTATGAATTTTTCCAAAACCTAGATGACTCTCTTGAAATCAATTTGCAACCTATTGCACTTTCTGTCAATCCAGTAAATTCTTTTGTCCCTTATCATTTTCACAATTATGTTGAAATGATACTTCCGTTGAAGGGTGATTTATCTATCATGATTGAAAATGAACAATTGGATTTGCATGAGGGAGATATTTTTATTGTAGGGCCAAACACGGTTCATAAAAATTTAGAAAGTAGTTCAGATGATGTGGCATTAAACATTGCCTTAAAATCAACAGCATTCACGTTGAATGATTTAGATTTCTTGCATAGAAATGGAAGTAATAGTTATATGTCTGAGTTACTTTTTTTTACTCCAACAGAAAAAGAAAGGAATGGAATTTATACGGTTTTTCGGACTGAAGAAGGTGATGGTTTAATTAATACTATTTCTAAT
>OGFK01002222.1_pt1 | contig 10368 bp, 6 predicted proteins | sample 1570931 | NCBI WGS metagenome assembly OGFK01 (sample SAMEA2581935, study PRJEB24529) | metagenome | biome: Human gut stool | place: China | collected 2011
CTCAAGATGTTGCCTCGGTTTGGCTTTACGGTCACGGAATCCTTCTTCTGCCGTTCTGCCACCTTCATCCAGTAATGATCCAAGATAGCTGTGTAAAAGAGTCATATTTTCAGACTTGCCGCTGTCTGCTGCCGCCTTTAAAAGTTCCGGAAGGTGTTCGCGCAGCAGTTCCAGCTTTTGCCGGTGGGCTGAGGCTTTCACCTTCATTCTGTCTTCTGCCAGCTCCTGCAGCAGCTCCTGCAGTTGTCCCTGTAATACGTTCTTCTCGTTCAGCTTTGCCTGATAGGGCTGTAACAAATCACCAAAGTTCAAAATCGCATCCATTTTAGGTATGGCAAGCAATAGCTGTTTTACAACATCAGCTGCGGTATATTCATCAGCCAGACGTAAAATATCACTGTCCCCGTGGCGCAGCCCCTGTTTTACAAACTGCTGCACTGTACGCAGTAAAAATTCATCCATTTCTACTTCTTCAGCTACCTGAAAAGCCGGATCAAGCCCTGCTTCCACAGGATTTTCTTTCAACAGACTGTTACAAAAACCATGTATAGTATTGATACGCGCCTGTTCCAGCAGTTCCAGCTGCTGCCGCCAGAAAGAAGCATGCAAAGCATCCTCCTGCTCCAATTCCGTCAAACGTCTGCGAACCCGTTCTTTCATTTCACCCGCAGCTTTGCGCGTAAAGGTAATAGGCAGCACTTACCTGTTTGCCGCCCTGCCTGAGGCTCTGTCGAAGAATGTTGACAAAACGTTCTACGAGAACACGTGTTTTACCACTGCCGGCGCCGGCAGACACAGATACATTTCTATCCAGCGTCTCTATCGCTTCCTGCTGGGCTTTAGTAAAATCAAACATTTTCTTCACCGCCTTCTGCTGCCAGTTCGCCGTAGGCCCGGCAAATATCCTTTCCAGGACAATACTCAGGGCAGTTTTTACGCGGCGCCGGCGGGAAATTCCCCTGCCGCAAGGTATTGATATATCCTCTGACAGTCGTACGGCAAAAATCTGCAAAAGCCAGCCATTGATCTTCTGCATCACTGAACGGTTTATTATTTGTTGTAAAAGGCGTTTTTCCTAAAGTCTGCATGGCAAAACCGCCTTTGCGTTTCGCTTCCTTTAGTGAATAGTAACCGCCGCCAAGCACTTTACTCTGAGGCTCTAAGGCTGCAAGCGCCATAAGATATACCGGAATCTGCAAATCCAGTCCTGCTGTCAGCTCACTGCCCGACGGAGTTTGGCTGCGTTTATAATCCGTAACAAAAATACCATTACCGTCACTGTCGATACGGTCGATACGTCCGTTCAAATAAATTTTTCCGCCGTTGACCTCCAGCACCAACGGAGCACTGCCGTTACGCCCAAAATCCCATTCTATTTTTACCGGTACAAAAGGTTCCCATTTTTTCTGGTATACAAGCTCCCGCTGCAGCCAGCGGCGCAGCAGCAAATTCAGCTTCCGACGCTGCGAAGGCCAGAAATCTGTAACGGCAATCTTTTTCCCAGTAATATATTCATCACAAACTGACGTCATAATGTCATCAAGCTGACTTATAAGCTCAGTCGGCGGATATTTGGTAAGCTTTTCGTGCAAATGTCCCGCCATAAATCGTGCTAAAACATCATGCAGCAGGCTGCCTTCAACAGCAGGCTCCACCGTTTCTGTAAGTTCTTCATATTGCTGCTGTTTCCAGACATAGCTTAGTAAAAACCTGTATGGGCATTGAGCATAGGTTTCTAAATGCGACGCACTGAATAAACCGCCAACAGCTTCATTAATAGCCCGCTGCAGCTGTACGTCTTCAAAAACTCCCTTATAAACACTATCGCCTTGCTCACGAATTCTTTCGATACTGCTGCGCAGTGTCCAATCTGCTCCCAACCGCTCCAACAACCAATTATGGCAGGTATCTTTTTGGGTAATCCCCAGCAGCAGCTCCTGCTCAGACAAAGCCTCCTGCCAGCCTATACGTCCAGCTCTGCTTCTGGTTATACACCCGGCTGCATATAATCGTTCCACATCTTCAATATATGCGGAAGCGCCAGCTGTATCGTCGCTGTACCAGCTCAAAGTCAGAGTTTCTGTTGCCATTGCTGCCACTGCGGCAAAAAAGAATTTATCCTCAGCATAAGCACACGCAGTATTATCTAATTCCACACCAACACCGCTCAATTCGGCCCGTTCTCTGTCATTGTAGATCCAGTTTTCATTTTTACTGCGCGGAAACTCACCTTCGCGCAGTCCCATAATGTAAACATGCTTGAACAGCAGCCCCTGCAGATTAGCAGCTTCTCCGAATAAAATACCTTCACTGTCGGCCGCTGTTAAAATGATTTGCCGTTCGGAACAGGCAGAAATCAGCAGCTGGCTGTATTCCTCCGCTTTTAAAGGCACACTTTCCAAACCGCCATTCTGATAATCTTCACTCAGTGTATCCAAAACTTCGGATAATTGCCGTACTGTCTCTACTATATTTTTAACCTCAAGCAGATCTGCCCTGCCATTTTTATAATTTTCGCCAGCCTTAACAGGCAGCGCCAAAGCTTCTAATATTGTTTTAAATGTTTCTCCATAAGCAGCCGCCGTATCTCGCCGCTGCACCTTGTCCAGCAGCAACTCAAGTTCGCCTAAATCAGCTGACCACTGCTTATTTTCATTGGCATCAGCCTTATCACGAACTGCCTTACGCAGTTGCCGCAGATCATTATATAAATATTCCTGTTTCAATCTGTTGAGCTGCTCTCCGTCAAAGCTATAGACCAGCTTTACAACGCCGCATTTTAACAGACGCCAGTAAGCAGCGATAGCTTCACTGCCGCCGGCAGCTACGTTCAAAAGTAAACGTAAAAATTCACAGACAGGCTGAGCACTCAGAGAAGCGATCTTAGGTAAAGTAACAGGTATACCATATTCATCACAAACAGCTCTGATACCGCTGTAAGTCTTAAAATCACGTACAGCAACCAAAAAATCATTATAAGCGGCGCCATGCTGCAGCTTAGCTTTTATAGAACGCAGCACTGCCCGCAGTTCACCTTCACTATCTCCTGATTCAATAAAATTTATACTGTCAGCAACAGCCAGCGTCTGGTAGCTTCCAGCACCTAACTTAGCCGTTAAGTGCTGCAGATCAGGCTTTCGTACTGAACCTTCCATATGCAGATCATGCAGCTGAGCAAAACCGCTTAAATAACCGAAACTCCGCTCTACAGCAGCAAATATTTCCGGTCGTTTGGGCTCGTACATCAAACCGATACTGATCTGACAATGCCGTGACAAAGATTTTATAAGCAAACGCTGCAAAGCATCAAAATGATAAAATTCGCTGAAATATAACTGCTGCCAAGGCAGCTTGGCCTGCGGTCTTTCTAAAACCGCTATTGCTAACCGGTATAAACCCTCTACATCATACCAGTTTTTTTGTTTTAGCTTATTGCGATAAAGGTTATAAAGTGCCGCTACTTCACGGTCCTTCATCACATAGGCAGGATTGCGCTGTTCCCATTCCAGCAGCGCCGTAGTAATTTCTTCCTGTGTCGACCCACTGCGTGAAAGCTGACCCAAAAGCCCGGTAACAGCTTTAACGAAACCTTCTTTATCTGCCAGTTTACTAAAATAGTCCAGGCCCTGCAATTTAGCCAGCTGGTGCAGCAAATCACCCACAAGCAGTTCCTGTGTCCTCCGGGAAATCATTTCTAATTTCACTTCCGGAGGCAAATCCAGCAGCTGCCTGTTTAATGCTACGATACGGTTGGGCAGATATTCAAAATTAACTGCCTGCGCCCTGCCTGACCGGCGGGCATGATTCACAAGCAATCTGCTTGGAAGCACCAGCAACGCTTCATCATAGCTATATTTGTTTTCTGCCTCTGCCGAAAAAAAATCCCTGGCCGTAGCACCTAACGGTACTGTATATAAATCGATCATTTTTCTTCTCCGCTCAATAAAATTATATATTTATTGTACCACAAAACAGCAGTTTCCAGTATTAAGCACAGACAAAAAGCAACAGCTGCCGGAGCCGTTGCTTTTAAACACCTAACTTATTTTCATTTACTGTTTTTCCAGACAGAGGGAGCGTAAATTTATAGTGAAATTTATGCATGCCTTGCCGTTCATAGAAACAATGCGCCTTTTCCCGCAGCATATTACTGCTTAGTTCAAACTGAATACAACCATTGTCCCGGGCCAGCTTCTCCGCATAAGCAAAAAACTGCTGCCCTAAGTTCCTGCCGCGATGGGATCGCTCCACATCAAATTCTAAAATCTCTGCTATTTTAGCGGCATGATGCAGCTGTCCTTCTACGCGCAAATGTAAAAATGCAACGGTTCTGCCCTCAATTTCACCAATCATGAGAAAATGTTCCGGCAGCTTCAATAAACTGCCGAAGATATTTTCAAATTCCAGCAGCGGCAAATCCTGCTCCTCTAATTCACAAATCAGAGCGTACACAGCTCTTACATCCTGTAATTCAGCCTTTCTTATCAGCACCCGCATCACTTCCATCATAAAATTCTTTTTGCAGCAACGCCGCAAAATCTTCAGCCGGCTGCGGTTTACCAAAATAATACCCCTGAATATAATCACAGCCAACACTTTTCAAAAATTCAAACTGCGCTGCAGTCTCTACTCCTTCGGCAGTCACTTCTATTTGCAGAGAATGAGCCAGATAAATGATATTTGAAATGATTTTTTCACTGCGGTCATCCCCAATATCGTCGACAAAGCTTTTGTCCAGCTTCAAAACGTCGATAGCTACATTTTTAAGCATCATCATCGAAGAATAACCGGTTCCAAAATCATCCATCAAGACTTTGATGCCAACTTTATGCAATGCTTCGATAACATTATTCATAATACTGATATTTTCAAAAAAGGCACTTTCCGTCAGCTCCAGCTTTATATAAGCAGCAGACAAACCGCTTCCATTCAAAACACCGATATATTCGTCAACAATATGCGGATCATACAGGCACATCCGCGACATATTGACTGATATTGGCACAGGTATAAGCCCCTGTTTAAGCCAACGCATCTGCTGGCGACAGACGAGTTCGAACATATAACGGTCAACCTTATTGATAAATCCATTACGTTCAAAAAGCGGCACAAATTGATAGGGCGGAACAATAATACCGTCACTTCTGCGCCAGCGTACTAAAGCTTCTGCACCGATAAGTTTCTGCTCTTTGGTACTGTACTTGGGCTGATAGTAAGCAATAAATTCGCCTTCAGCCAAAGCTTTTTCCATCTGACTTTCAATTTCTTTTTCGTGCAACAGCTTATCACGTACGGCTCCGTCATAAAAAGCCCAGGCTGTGTCACCTTTATTTTTTATTGTCTGCCGGGCAATATAAGCTCTGTCTGCCATACTGACGATATCATCAGTTTCACCGTCAACCTCGTATATACCCATAGAAAGGGATAGTTTATAGACCTGTCCGCTTTTTGTAATATAGTTATTCAAATGCAGACATAAATCATTGATACGCCAAAGCAGTTCTTCTCTCGTATCAAGTCGCAGCAAAAAAATAAATGTATCGGCAACACCATGCGCTAATATTTCGCCTTCATTCAGGCTTGCTTTTACTTCCTGCCAAATATAACGCAAAAGGTCATTGCCTTCTCCATAGCCAAACATATCGTTGAAATATTTAAAACCGTCGATATCCATACTTACGATTGCTGTCTTTTTATCTGTTTCAGGTAACAACAGTTCTGCTTCTTTAAAAAACTTGGCAAAAGAATAACCACCAGTAACTTCATCAACATAAGCAATATCCATCAGTTCCTTTTGATTGCGGGTATGGATACGCATAATGTGCCAGATAAACAATAAAAAAATCGCAATCAACAAAATACCCAGTAAATAAGTTTTATTCAGCACCATATTGATTTTATCTTCGATAACACTGGCTGGAGTTACCGTCAGCAGCATCCAGTTATTAACACCTATCGGTGAACAGTACATATATTTCTGACTGCCGTTATAAAATTCAATATAACCGCCTTTTTTACTGTTGATCATCTGCCAGAGTTTTTCAGCACTGTCTTTATTATTTACCGGATCTGCCGTCAGCAGGGCCGCATAAACATTTTTAAAGTTTTTAAAGCTTTCTGAATGCTGCGAATCTACTACAACATCACCATTTTCCTGTACTACATAAGAATATCCAGCACCGCCAAAAAACGATACTTCAATAGTTTTTCTAAATGTATCCAGGCTGTAAGTAGCGAACAAAACTCCAATCCTCTTATCGCTTCCATCTTCAAAAATCGGTACCGCATAAACTGCGATCCTGCCGCCATCCGTATAATCATCCAGATTACGTGAAACAGCCGTGTGCCCGAGAATCGCCTTACTAAAATACTCTCGCTCTGAGATATTCAATTCAACACCATCTGTTGTATAAGCACGTCCATCCGTCAATGCTACGCCAATTCGTTTAAAACTGTTGCGCTCCGCGGCTTCCTCCAAATAAGCGGCGGCCGCCTGCGGATCATTTACAAAAATCCGACTGACATCGTGCGAAAGTTCAGCTAAAAGATTTTGTTTATTTTTGATTTCATTATGCAGCATCAAAGCTCCCTGATTAGAAAGTTCTTTCAGTGAGTTGATATTTTCTTCTTTGTAACTCTCTTCGATACTTCTGCTATAGGAAAAAACAGCCGTCAGCAAAATTATAATGGCAATCAGACCCAGCAAAAGCGTGCCATAAAGTTTTTTATATTTGCCCATCGCTGCCTTCCTCCGATTTCTGAATCATTTTTTGTCAGATTATTTTAATAGTTTGTCCGTTTTCCGGCTCTTCCAAATATATCTCGCCAATATGCAGCTTGCCGTTCACTATATCAAAAGCATCTGTTTTGATTGTCCCCATCTTGGTTTCAATGACAACATTTTTAAATTCCAGATGTTTATTTTGATTGGAAAACTCGCCGCTGATACTGTCAAAAGGAATAATATAGTACGATCCTTTTCCTGATTTAAAGCTGCCATAGGTCAACGCAGTTTTAGGATCTCCCTTGGATCGAATCTTAAAATCCAGTTCGACCTTGCATTTTATTTTACCGTTACGTGCGGCAATGCTTCCCAACAATTCGTGTCCCAGCGCGTCAATATTGTAATATTTTGTATCCAGATGATAATCTCCGAAAGCTTCAACTGTGCCTCCAAAAACATTTCCTTTTACATTAGTAAATTTCAGCAGAGCATCTTCGTAATGCAAATCGCCTCTGACCTTAGAAAAATGCAGTCCGGGAATATTCAGTTCTTTAAAATCCAAATGACCATCTATAACAGGATTCGGAAGTTCTCCAGTAACTGAAGCGGTAATAGAAACCGTATCTTTGATATCCGCTATTCCCAACGAAGCAGGCAGAATATTATAAAGCTCCAAATGCAGGTCGTAATGAGGAATCTGCTGCGCTAAATTGATGTTTCCTTTTATTTCCACCCCATCGCCAACCATAGTGCCGCCAAATTTTCCAGTCACAAAATCAATCGTAAGCTTTTTCTGCGTATCAATATCAATTATTGCATTAACTTCATTCAGTACAAAATAACGGTTATGATAACCGGCAGTTAAGGTACAGTTATTAAAAACAACACGCATTTTCAGCCGCTTATTTTCTAAATCCAGATTCAATTCATGCCTGTCTCCAGGATGCCTTTCCTTTACTACGATCTTTTCCTGCGCTATATGTTCAAGTTCAGCTGCTGTTTCGTTTCCTGACAAAACAGCTTCCTTTTGTTCAGCCCGGTCAATAACTCTTTTGGCCTGTGCCTGCTCAAAAATATCCAACTGCATCTTTCTGTTGAATCTTACGGCAAACAAAGCGTTGTCCAATTCCAGTTCCTTAATAGTAGATGTACTGATACTTCTGGTAATAATATCCCATGTCCGCACCTTGAAACGTCCCTGCGGCACATGTACGATAGGCTGACCGTCAATATCAAGCCAGACAAGATTCTGAAACTCTACCCGCCCCCAAATGTCGGCATCAATACTGCCAAGCGTCACCGAGCCTTTGAGCACTTTTTGAGCAGACATAGTTTTATTAAAAATAAGCATAGCCTGATCACTGGCTATTTTACACAAAGTAAAATAAGTAACTGTCACAAGCGCCCACAGTCCCAAAGCGATATAAATATATTTCTTTTTTATCTGCATATTATCACTATCCTTTGAGCGGACTGTTTCAGCTACGCTTAAATACTCTGTGTTTTCGTCATAATCTTCAAAATTTCCTGATCAGTAGTAGCCATTCCCTCTTTAGCCAGCTGCCCCACATTTTTTATAGTGTTCTCAACACCTTTGCTGACGATACCATCGCCTCCGTAAAATTGCTGCCCTTCTTTATACATATTATAACCTAATATACCTGCATCGATAGCCGTAGCTATTTTAGCAGCGCACGAAGCTTTAGCGCCGTCGCAGATAATACCGGAAGTTATTGCCAGAGAATTGACGATCGTGTGAGAAACTTCATCAACACCGCCTCCATACAGATACGCAATACCGGCACCACTGGCACAGCCGGCACTGACTGCACCGCAGTAAGCCGACAGCCTGCCGATACCTGACTTCAAATGGATCGTGATCAGATTAGATACCAGCAAGGCCCTATAACGTTTCTCGTCAGAAACACCCAACTCCTTAGCATACTCTATAACTGGTATGGAGGCAGTAATCCCCTGATTACCGCTGCCGGAATTGATCACGACTGGCATCTCGCAGCCGTTCATTCTGGCGTCAGAACCGGCAGCTGCTTTGGCTTTAGCTCTTATTTTTACGTCATCCGTTCCATAAGTCTTTAAAAGGACCTTACCGATATTAGCTCCATAATCGCCAGCCAAGCCTTCCTCGGAAATATTAACATTACATTCGATCTGAAGATCAAGAATATCCTTAACATCTTCTATTCTTGCAGTATCAGCAAATTCAATAATCTCCTGTACATTCATAAATCCACGATCTGTAAAGCCCAAACTGTCTTCGACTGCAATATCTTTCTGCAGCACATATTTATCATCTTCTCTTATTTCCACTATATTTGTATGAAACTCACAGATGCGTACATAAGCAGAATGGCCATTACCATAAACAGTGATCATTATATCAAAGATTTTTTTACTATCAGAAAAATTAACTGTTATTGGTGTGCTTTCTAAAAATTTATGAATTACGGCAACTGCTTCTGTACTCACTTCCGAAATAACTTTAAGCTCCTTCGCGGCATCTCCTGCCACAATACCTGCTGCCGCTGCCACTTCAATGCCGCGCAGACCTCCTGTATTCGGTACAATAACACTTTTTACATTCTTGATGATATTGCCGCTGACCTCGATCTCTACCCGTTCTGGCAAACAGCCTAAATGCTCTCTGGCAATAGCTCCGGCATAAGCAATAGCAATCGGCTCAGTGCACCCCATCGCCGGAATCAATTCCTCTTTCAGCACATTGATATAATCCTGGTATTTTTGCCTTGTTATCATCTGCCTACCCCTCTGTATTTATGATTTATTCTTAATTATTCTATACATCTGCCCTGTAACTCTTTATAAAATCATAACAAAAGTTCCCAAAGTAATAAGGACAGAGCCGATAATTGTTTTTACAGTAAATTGTTCATGTAAAAATACCGCTGCCATCACCAAAGTGATGACTATACTGAATTTATCCACCGAAACTACTTTCGAAGCATCGCCAAGCTGCAGCGCTTTAAAATAACATAGCCACGATGCTCCCGTTGCTAATCCAGAAAGAGTCAAAAAAATCCAGCTGCGTTTACTTATTTCGGCTATCCCGCTTTGGGCATTAGTTAACGCAACTATACCCCAGGCCATAAGTACTACAACAACAGTCCTGATTGCCGTAGCCAGATTAGAATTAACACCTTCGATGCCGATTTTTGCCAAAATAGAAGTAATTGCGGCAAAAATCGCCGAAAGTACTGCAAAAACAAACCACATACTAACGCCTCTTTTCCTGCTTTACAAATAAGCCTTATATTATCAGAGCACTTGTATCAAGTCTCTGCATTTTAAGTAAACTAAAATTTTCTGAAAGCAGCGTGAAACAATGGTTCTAATCCAGCAGTTTAGTTTTCGACTAATCTTTCAATTTCTTTCTCAAGCAATAGAAATGCTTTAGAAACTATATAACCATCAGCGACCGCATGATTCATTCTCACCGTTACAGGCATCAGCAATCTGCCATTTTCACTGTGATATTTTCCCCAGTTTATAATCGGAGGGAAATGCAGATGTCCGTCAGGCAGTTCTACATGTAGTGCTTCATATGACAACCAGGAAATATAGGAAGCATCAAAATAGTTTAATTTACTGCCGTCCAGACCATAACT
>OGFK01002224.1_pt1 | contig 10366 bp, 9 predicted proteins | sample 1570931 | NCBI WGS metagenome assembly OGFK01 (sample SAMEA2581935, study PRJEB24529) | metagenome | biome: Human gut stool | place: China | collected 2011
AAAGTCATAGACAGTTGCAGCAACTTTTTGCATTTCTAAAGAGCCCAAAGCACCCAAATCATTTTCATAAATGCAATCATCAGCATTTTTCTTGATAAAGTAAGCCAAATCTCCTTCCTGTCCAATCATAAAGTAATCTGACTCTACTTCCTCGATCTGATAAGTCTCATTACGCTTTTGAAGATCCTCCTTGGCATAGAAACAGATACCTGTATCTCCAATTTCATAGGGGTCAATCTCTTCCCATTTCGATAAAAATTTGTAGTAGAGACTGGGCAAGACAAATCCAAACTCATCTCTTTTCACGGCTTACCTCCACATATTTAAAGAATAGCAACTATGCTACTTCAAACTCCAGCCACCATCAATAGTGAGAATTTGCCCCTGCATGGCACTTGCTTTCCCACTTGCTAAATATAGGCTAATTTCAGCAATTTCACTTGGCTCAATCCAGCGTTTGATAGGTGTCTCGCTTGCCACCCAATCTGCCAATCCACCTGGCTCAAAGTCAGCTGCGGTCATACCAGTCTTGACAGCACCTGGAGCGATACCAAAGACCTGAATCCCAGCTTCTGCATAATCCAGGGCCAACTGCTTGGTAAAGCCCGCTAGAGCATGCTTGGAGGAAGTATAAGCGTGACCGCCTCCACCAGCTAGACTAGATGCAATGGAGCACATATTGATGATGATACCTCGCTTCTTCTCCAACATTTGAGTCAGATAATGCCGTGTCAGCTCCACCGGAGTCACATAGTTAATCTCAAAAATCTCCTGAATCTCCTGAGCACTTTGCTCAAGAAGCGGTTTGTAATCATCCAAAACTCCGGCTGTATTGCACAAGACCTCTACCTCAGGACACCAGTCGAAAATCGGCGTCAAATCAAGAGTTAAGTCCCGTTGCAAGAAGTGAAAATCACCTGCTAACTGAGGATCCGCTCCCTGGTCCACTCCATAGACCTGGTAGCCCTTTTCTAGAAAGAGGCGAGCTTGAGCCAGACCAATCCCGGAACTCACGCCTGTAATCAAAACCCCTTTAGTCATGGACTTCCACCCAATCTGTCGCTAAGACATCACAAGGGGTTGGACTCCACATAGAAAAGCCTTCCCCTTCACCAGACACGTTAATGAGGAAATAAGGTGTCACTTCCAGAGCCACCCCATTTTGCTCAATGGTATCAAAAAGTTGGACGTAGTTTTCTGCTCCACCCCAACCAGTTCGTACATATTTTTTCTTAGCTTTTAAGCCTGGTAAAATCTCTTCAAATGTCATGTTTTTCTCCTTTGTTATCTATTTAACTTTCTCCCTTCATTATACCAAAAAAAGAGCTTTCTCTATGTAAAAAGCCAGAGTTCTACTACTCTAGCTTTCATGTTTTATTGATTTTCTTCTGAATGGCGATACCCATAACCGAAATAAATTCCAACCCCGATCAAGAGAGCAACTCCGAAGGCCAGCCAGGTCGATAGGGAATACTGGGTCATAAAGGACAGACAGACCACAATCGATAGGATTGGCAAGACTGGAACCAAGGGTGTTTTAAATTCACCAGGTCCAGGAGCCCCGTGTTCCTTGCGCAATTTCAAGAGGGCAAAGGCCAACATAACCAGGTAAGCCAAGGTACAGATATTTAAGAAGGAAGCGATACTTGCAAGTGGAAAGACTCCACCAGCAATGGCAGCCATCGATCCAGCTACTAGTGTTGCATTTTTGGGAATTCTAGTTTTTGGATCGAGCTGTTTCATAGCTTTTGGCAAAAGCCCATCCCGCGCCAAACTGTAAATCATCCGTGAAAGGGCAAAGGTCATGGAAATGCAGACGGTAATCAGGGTCAAAATAGCGACTAGCGATACATAATTCCCTGCCCAGCTGGCTCCGACCCGACGAAGGGCAAAGGCTACTGCATCATCAACATTTAAGTTCTTAAAAGGAACCATACCTGTCAAAACTAAGGTAACCAAAATATAAAGAACAGTTGTGATCAAAAGACTAAGGACAATGCCACGAGGAACGTTCTTTTGTGGTTCCTTGATTTCGTCGACCGCCATTGAAATGGACTCAAAACCAAGAAAGGCAAAGAACATGAGCGAAGCTCCAGCCATAATCCCTGTTTGACCACCATAGATTTCGCCAAATCCATAAGGGGCAAAGTTTGCCCAGTTGCCAGGATTTAGGTGAAAAATCCCAACAAGAATAAACAAGGCAAGAGCTGAAAACTTGAGTAAGACCAGCAAGGAATTAAAACGTAAGACCGCTTTTGCATTCATAAGGACTAAGGCAGTGACGAGGACCATGACCAAAATAGGCAAGAGATCCACATAAGTTCCCTTAGCTGGATCAAAAGTCCCGTTTAAAGCCGTCGGCAGGCTCCAGCCAAGATTGGCCAACAAACCCTTGAAATACGCAGCCCAACCTGAAGCCACCCCTGATACGGCTGTCATAAATTCCATCACAGTCAACCAACCGGCAATCCAGGCTGGAAACTCTCCAAAGATGGCATAGAGGTAACTATAGGCTCCACCAGTTGAAGGGATGCGAGACGCAAACTCTGCAAAGAAAAGGGCAGATAAGCCGACGCAAAAAGCCGCAATCACAATCGAAATGATCAAGGCTGGACCAGCTAAATTCGCTGCTGCAGTTCCCGTAATCGTGAAGATCCCTGTCCCCACCATGGCACCGATTCCTAAAATAATCAAATCCCACAATCGTAAATGGCGATTTAGACCCGGGTGTACTTGCCCAAGTCCCTTTTTTCGAAATAAATTCATCTCTATTCTCCCATCTAATGAGTTTATTCTATCATACTTAGACAAGAAAAGGGAGACTCTTTTTCCCCCTTTTCTTACTATTTATCACTTTCCGTCCTATTCTTTTTCAAAGCACGAATCGTAAACCAATAATAAATAACCAGCCCAAAGACGATGATCACTGTGGGCAGAAGAACTGTCATACCAAGATTCTGAACTCCTTGTGCCAAGGTCCAGCGATGTAAGAATCCAACCACTAAAAAGGCGACGATAGGAAAGATGAAAGCTCGTCCAAACTCTTCTTTCCATTGCCAAAGAATGAGAGCCCCGCTAGCCCCTGTCATGAGAAGAGTATCCCAAGGACTAGGGACTACAAACCAAGCAAGAGCTGGCAAGAAGCGGACTCCCACTATTTCACCGACAAAATAGAATCCTAGAACTAGAACAAATGCTACATAAATTGCTTTTTTCGCTTTTTCTTCCGCAAAAATGAGGCGACGAAGGAGATAGAAGATCATCCCAACAGCTAGGAGTCCCAAAATGATGTCGGTTAAATAGACTAGTGGCTTGAGCACAAGGACCGCTTGAGAAGCAAAATCACTTAAGAGGCGATAAAAAATCACAATACCTGAAAAGATAGCCCCATATTTTAGAACAGACCGCGTCGATTCTTTGGGCATATTTTCGATGATTTGGTCTGCCATTCCCTTTGGATCGAGACCAAAATAATCCTTTGCCGTCAAGCCATCCGCTCTTGCTTGCGAAAAATCTACCGCTAAATTATAAACTTGCTCTCTTAAGGCTTCCTCCTTATATAAGAAACCTGCAAAATTGAAATAATCCCAGAGATCTTGGAAATAGGCTTGGTCCTCTTGGCTAAAGGTTTGCATCAAGGCCTGCGTTTCTTCAAAATACATTGCTGATTTCATGCTTCTTCCTTCTTTCTTTGGAGACAAAATACAATAAGGGTCAGGACTAGTCCCATGAGAGGAAGTAGCCAGCCTATTAAGTGAGCAGTTTCCTGATTCACAAGACGAATCCAGCATCCAGTAACTAGGAAAGTCAGGCCCATGACTAGTAGACTCGACATCAGACGATTCCTGCTTCTAAAAGCCATGACCGTAAACCCAAGTAAGACTAGGACAGCGAGAATAATCGCCCAACCATCTGATAAGAAGAGACTCCCAATGTGGCCAAAATAGATCGAAAATAGTCGTACGATGTTCAGAAATACCATCAGGCTGATCACACTGATAAACATAGCCCAAGACCACTTCATTTCACCGTAGCTCTGTTTGGACCAAAGCCACGTGATGAACTGGCTGAACACCAAGAAATTGAGGAGAATGACAACATAGGTCAAGGGTTCGATTTTCAGTGGTGTCATCCAGGTAAAATCCATTAAATAACGCATGCCAACTAAGATCACTCCAAGTAGGAAGACGAGTCCCACATAAGATCCTAAAGAGCGTTTAGGCAAGTCTGAAAGAACTTGATCCACCATCGCCCGTGGATCCTTTCCAAAATAATCCACCGCCCGAATGCCTTCTTTTTCAGCAACTTTCAGGTCGCAAACCATATTGTAGAGTTGTTCACCGAGCGCTTCATCATCATAAAAATAGGACTTAGCCCCAATATAAGCCACCATTTTTTTCACATAGGCTTGATCCTCTTTGTTTAGATGAATCAATTCATCTGACATTTTTTCTGTATAACTTTCTACCATTCTTCTCCCTCCTTCTTGATACGTTCTACTTTTGTGACCAGCTCCTGCCACTGGTCCCAAAATTCCTCTAAGCGCTCTCTTCCAGCATCACTGAGTGAAAAATACTTGCGATCGGGACCATCTGGAGACGGCCTCATTTCCCCATGAATAATTCCTTGTTTTTCTAATTTTTGAAGCAGGGGATAAATGGTCCCAGCGACAATCTTATCAAATCCCATCTCTTTGAGACTTTGGATCAATTCATAGCCATAGATGGCCTTTTTAGAAATAATCTCCAGCACACAGCCCTCCAAGACTCCCTTTAGTAATTGGGACTCTTTCATCCTTCTCACCTCTTTCTTCACATTCTTTACTAGTTTGTTTTACATACTAGTTGTTTCACTATCAGTATACTCTTTCTCGACTAGTATGTAAAGCATAATAGTAACTTTTTTCAAAAAAATTTTTATTCCTTAAAAATCCCTTAAAATCAAGGTTTCTCTGTATACCCGTGTGTAAATATACAAAAAAAGTTCAAAAAACACTTTATTTTGTAGATTGATTGGAGTATAATAATTAAAATTATTCAAAAGGAGACACGAATATGAAAAAATCGAAGCTTGCTCTTTTAGCAGGTGTCGCCGCGGCTTCAACGCTTTTCCTTGCTGCATGTGGCTCATCTTCTAATGCGTCAAAAGGGACTACTTACAACTACGTGTATGGTACAGACCCTGATTCCTTGAACTATTTGACTTCAAATCGTTCAACTACAAGCGACATTACTACCAACTTGGTCGATGGTTTGTTTGAAAACGACCAATACGGTAACCTAGTGCCTGCTCTTGCAGAAGACTGGTCCGTTTCAAAAGACGGTCTGACTTATACTTACAAGCTTCGAAAAGATGCGAAATGGTATGACTCAGAAGGAAATGAATACGCTGACGTCACTGCACAAGATTTCGTGACATCTCTAAAATACGTAGCAGATAAAAAATCTGATGCACTTTACTTGGTTCAAAACTCAGTCAAAGGCTTGGATGACTATGTAAACGGGAAAACCAAAGACTTCTCAACCGTTGGGGTAAAAGCTGTTGATGATCACACTCTTCAATATACTTTGAACCAACCTGAATCTTTCTGGAATTCTAAATTGACGACTGCTACCATGATGCCAGTTAATGAAAAATTCTTGGAATCAGCTGGGAAAGACTTTGGTAGCGTGAAACCAAATGGTATCCTCTACAATGGTCCATACATTTTGAAATCCTTCACTTCAAAATCACAAATCGAGTTGGATAAAAACCCTGATTACTACGACAAGAAAAATGTTCACATCGATACGGTTAAATTGACTTACTTCGATGGATCTGACCAAGACTATCTTGCTCGTAACTTCTCAGATGGGAACCTATCTACTGCCCGTCTCTTCCCAACGAGTTCAACTTACACTACGATTCAAAAGAAATTCAAGGATAACATCGTTTATTCACCACAAGATGCGGTTGTCTACTACGCTTACTTCAACGTCAACCGTCAAAATTACGGTCATACGAAGAAGACTTCTGACGAACAAAAGAACAGCACCAAGACAGCTCTTCAAAACAAGAACTTCCGTCAAGCTTTGAACTTTGCTTTAGACAGAACTTCCTACAGCGCTCAAGTTAACGGAAAAGACGGAGCATCAAAAACTCTACGTACCCTTCTAGTTCCACCGACATTTGTGCAAGCAGACGGGAAAGACTTCGGTACTCTCGTTGAAGAAAAACTTGCCGCAACAGGAGATGAGTGGAAAGGTGTTAGCTTCGCAGATGCTCAAGATAGCTTGCATAATGCGGATAAAGCCAAAGCGGAACTTGAAAAAGCGAAGGCTGAATTGCAATCACAAGGTGTTCAATTCCCAATCCATATCGACTATGTTGTAGACCAATCTTCTAATGCTCTTGTCCAACAAGCAGACTCTATGAAGAGCTCAATCGAAGCTGCTCTTGGTAAAGACAATGTCGTAATCGATGTACAAAAATTGTCTACAGACGATGCAGATAACGCTACTTACTTTGCCCAATCACCAGAGCAAAAAGACTTTGATATGGATATCACTGGTTGGGGACCTGACTTCCAAGACCCATCTACTTACTTGGATATCTTGAACCCAACAGATGGTTCAACCTTGACTGGTATGGGACTTGATCCTAAGAAAGACCAAGCGCTCATCGAGAAAATCGGTTTGAACGAGTACAAAGAATTGTTGGATGCTGCCAATGCTGAAAAATTGGATACCAATGCACGTTATGAAAAATACGCTGCTGCCCAAGCTTGGTTGACAGAAAACGCCATTGTTCTTCCAATCTACTCTAAGGGTGGAGTTCCATCTATCACGAAGGTGACGCCATTCTCAGCAGCAAATTCTGCAATTGGTATTAAAGGTGAAACAAGCTTCTTCAAATACCAAAAACTTCAAGATAAGACAGTCACAACTGCTGACTACGAAAAAGCTTATAAGAATTGGTTGAAAGAAAAAGAAGAATCAAACAAAAAAGCGCAAGAAGAACTTGCAAAACACGTGAAATAATCACGAAAGAAAACACCGAGGATTTGATCCTCGGTGTTTTTTGTGCTAACAAAATGTTGTATGTTTCATCTTATTTCTAATCTTTTATAGACTCGAACGCTATCTCACGACAATCTTCCGATAACTTCTAGAAGTCAGAAGAAAGACGAGAACATAAGAGATGAAAAAGACAGCGCAGATGGAAAGAGTTGTTTGAAGGACCAAGCCCGCATTTGTCGCTCCTAGGATGGCAACGATTTTTGCGATCATCTTGTAGGCCACTCCTAGGTACAGGAAGGAGAAGAATAATGGGAGGAAAAAGACAGTAAGTATCTGTTTGCGAATGGTGGTGGACGTTTGTTTTTGGTCCAATCCTACTTGTTGCAAGATCACAAAATTTTCCCGGTCCTCATAGCCTTCTGAAATCTGTTTGTAGTAAATGACAAGAACTGTAGCTAATAGAAAGATCACCGATAGGAAAATCCCGATAAATAGAAGAGTCCCTGCTGTTTCACGCCAATCTTTCTCTATACTGTATCGATCAAATCCACCAAAATAAGTCGCATCATATTGACTGATTTTGTCTGTCGAATACAGCTCTTTGATCAAGCCAGAAATAAAATCTTGGTTATCTTTATTTTTAGCACTAATAGAGAATTCCAAATTTTTATCAACTTTTAGTCCCAGTTGGTTCAAGTCAGGGAGGACCAGGTACAAGCCCATTTGGTGTTGAAACAGGTCGGATTGAGGGAGTTTCCCTTGGATAAAATTGGAGTTTAGCTTTTCTTTAATCGTGAAGGTCTTCCCATTGATTTCTAATTGTGCGTCTAATCTTCCAGGATACTGATACCCATAGGCTAGGATTTCATTTTCCCCAAGCTCAACTTTTTGACCGGTCAGTTGCTCATAAGTCGCCTGATCAAAAAAGTAGACTGTTCCTTCTGACTTCAACTCCTGACCAGTTGATGGAGTGGACTGATCATTCACCTCTAAGATCCTTCCATCAATCTTTCGAATTTCAGCCGACCAGTATGTTGTCTGTGCCACCTGATAATCTGACAGATGTGTCGCATTAGCTGTTTTCTTAATTTGAGCTTGAACATCCTCAATAACCGGTTCTATTTCAGCATCTGAAGGCATATGCCCCACACTAATCATGTAATCAGAAGGGTAAACAGTATCTAGGTAATTCTGCCCTCCAATAAAGAGATTGAGCGACCCGGTTAAGGTGACCAAGACCATGGTGGATAGAATACTAATGGTCGCAAGGCCCGCTGCATTTTTTCGCATCCGAGCTATTAAGTTGGAGACAGATATAAAATTCTCTGGCTTATAATAGTAGGATTTCCGACCTTTGAGACATCTTAAGAAGGTAATGGAGCCTGCGTTGAATAAGAGATAAGTCGCAAGAATGACCAAAATGACAGCAATAAAGAATCCTTGAACAGCCGCAACCGGACGCTCCGCTGTTAGCGCCAAATAGAAAGCAATTCCTAAGAGCCCTAGACCTAAAAGAGTTTGGACCAGCAAGAATCTTCCCTTCTTCTCTCCTGCCTTTTTCTGTTGCATGAGGTGGAGGGAACTGTAGCGCAAGAGGCGGAAAGAATTCAACAAAAGAATGAGGCCAAAAGCTAAGGCTAACCCAAGTAAAGTGTTAAGAACAGCCCCTATCTGGAAGGTTGATTGAATGACGACTGGAAGCCCCATACATTTTAAGAGCAGGGCAAAAATCAAGGGATCAAATAAGAGCCCCAAACCCAGTCCCGCGCCAACTGTGAGAATATAGAAGATAAGCAATTCCCATAAGGTCATGACGAGGAGGTGCTTCTTCTCCATTCCCAAAACACTGTAGAGTCCCAGTTCTTTGGAACGATTTTTCATGACATAGCCATTGGCATAAGCCACTAAAATGATGACGACCAGCTGGACGACGAAACAACCAAAACCAAGAACCGTTCTCGCCGTTCTCCCTCCGTAAGAATCCTCTAAATGAGGGGTCGTTGCCAAGGCGATAAAACTATAGAGGATCATGGTCGTTAAAATAACAGCCAAGGCAAAGGGATAATAGAGCTTGCGATTTTGTTTGAGGTTGGAAAGAGCTAATTTACTTGTTAATTTAAACATCACGATCCTCCTTTCCCGCCATGACTGTCAGGGTATCTGAGATTTCTTGGAACATCTGACGCTCTGTCTTTTCCCCGCGGAAGATCTGATTGTAAAGAATCCCGTCCTTGATAAAGAGCACGCGCTTGGCCCTAGCTGCCGCTGCGGTTGAGTGGGTCACCATGAGAATGGTTTGGCCCATGCTATTGATATCTTCAAAGACATCTAGTAACGCAGCTGAAGACTTGGAATCCAGCGCCCCTGTTGGCTCATCGGCCAGGAGGATTTCAGGGGAGGTGATGATGGCCCGTGCTACGGCTACCCGTTGCTTTTGTCCACCAGAGATTTCATAAGGGTACTTCTCCTGCAATTGATTGATGCCAAGATTTTCAGCCGTTACCACCAGTTTTTTCATCATTTCTGTAATAGGCTTTCTAGACAATACCAAAGGGAGTAAGATATTGTCTTTAACAGAAAGCGTATCTAACAAATTAAAGTCTTGGAAGACAAAGCCTAACTTTTCACGACGGAAGCTTGAGGCTTCAGAATTTTTAATGGTCGCTGTGTCAGTTCCATTTAGAAAGACTTGACCACGAGTTGGTTTGTCAAGCATAGCAAGAATATTGAGTAGCGTTGACTTCCCAGAACCAGATTCACCCATAATGGCAACATAGTCACCCTTTTCTACAGTAAAGTGAATATCTTTTAGAGCTTCTACTTGGTTGCCTTGGAAACGAGTTTTATAAATTTTTTGAACGTGTTTTACATCTAAAAGTGTCATGATTTTCTCCTTCTTAATATCCCATCAATTGAAACTGTGCTTGCATCATAGCGCATCCCAATTGAACACGCTCGATATCTTTTTGACTTGGTTTTCTTGTTTTCTTTTGTAAAATTCTTTTCATGGTTTTGCTCCTTTGTTCTTTATGAGTCTAGTTTATCGCAAAAAAAGGTGGCCTGCCATAACCTAACCTTACAAAAGAGACTTTAATCTTACATTTTTGTAAGATTACATTTTTTATCTAATTGAAGCCTTTTTTCTCACTATATCAAGGTCTAAAGAAGAGCTTGAAAGGTTTCTTCCAAGCTCTTAGCATTCCTTTTTACTCAATAAGTAGGTTCACTTCCGCAAACTTAATTCGCACGGTTGTTCCTTGACCAACTTCAGATTCAATACGAATCTGATGCCCCAGTTCTTCAGAAATCTTTTTCGAGAGATAGAGACCAAGTCCAGACGACTGCTGAGTTAGACGTCCATTATAGCC
>OGFK01002230.1_pt1 | contig 10335 bp, 8 predicted proteins | sample 1570931 | NCBI WGS metagenome assembly OGFK01 (sample SAMEA2581935, study PRJEB24529) | metagenome | biome: Human gut stool | place: China | collected 2011
AAAAGGCGCCGGACCCACACTCAGCACAGCTTTATGGAATTCTTTCTGGGATTGATTTCCAGATTTTATCCATTCCTTTTTCAACTCCAGAAATTTTATATATCCGATATAATATTTCAAATAATTTCCCGGCGATCCCAGAATCAGATTATAGATTTTATCAACCGTTTCAGCATCTTTAATCCCATATTTTGCATAAAATTCTACTGTATCCATTCTGCTCCATCCTTCGTAATGGATTCCCATATCTGCCAATGCATAAAGTGCAAGAATCACTGAGCTGTTCTTCTGAAGAATTGCTGCCTGAGTCTTAGATAACGGCATCAGATAATAGCTGCACATTTCCGCATAAGTTGCCCAGCCTTCTACATATCCGCCAAAATTTAAAATACTCCTGATGGGATCAGGATTCGTGCTTTCAAAAAATATTGTCTGGTACAGATGTCCCGGATACCCCTCATGTGCCAACGTTGTAAACAGTGCCAAATCATCTCGCATCTGTGTTTGGTTTACATAAATTACATTTTCTTCTGTATAGTCGATTGCCGGTATCATATAAAATGCGGGACTTAAATGTTCCTGCATTTCCTCCGGTACATATTTTATCTGCAGAGAAGTTTTTGGAATCTCAGGAAATGCAGTCCCTATCCCTTTTTTTAACTTTTCTAAAATTCTTTCTGCTTTCCCATCTTCCAATATTGCTGCTGCCTGCTTCGCTTCATTGACTGCTTCTTCCATACCGGTAATATCTTCTGAAATTTGTCTGCGTGTTAGTTGCTCAAGCTCTTGAATCGTGTCTGTCACTCCTACACTCTGCTGTATATACCATTCGTAGTATTTTCTCCCTTCCGGAAAATAACACAATCCCTTTTCATTCGTTCCCTTCCCTTTCAATTCCTTAACCGCCTGTATCAAATCCTCATACGCCGGACAAACCTGCTCTTCCATCTGCCTGGCGTTCTGCTGAATATAATCACTCTTTTCTTTTTCAGACAGTTCCTGTAATTCACCTATTCTGGACACAAATGTCGAGTACAGATAATTTCCATTTCCCATTGCAAGAAATGCATTACATTGTTCTAACACCTGATCCGCCATTTCATCTGACAAAAACAATCCTTTGTCTGCTTTTTCTCTTTCAAATGCAATGATCTGTTGAAAATAATCCCTTGTCTCACTTAAAACATCCAGATACTCTTCCACATCTGTCCTGTCATAAAACTGATATTCAGATAATACAATTGGAATCTGCGTCTGTACTCCACTGACTGTATTCAACGGTTCTTCATAATACAGATAATCCGCTTCTTCTCTCAAATTTCTCAGATATTGCTTCAACAGATCGTATGTAATTCTATTTTTTACATTCAGTTTTTCATAAGAAAATGCATACAATGCCTGCTGTATATTCTCCGCTGCTGTCTTAATCTGAGTACTGTCTGTCTGTATCGTTCCATATGCTGTATCCGCTTTATCAATCCCATACGCTTCTGGCTCTTTTAATGTATAGTGCAGACTGATCTGGCTTGCAGCCACCTCTTTGCAAAACAATTTTTCTGTAAACGATGTAAATCTTTCATTCTCCGCTTCTTTACTGCTCTTTTTTTCTTCTAAAAATGTTGCTTCACAACCGTTTAAAAAGAAAATAGAACTGAAAAGAATACTGATACTACATACAATACTTACACACTGCTTCTTCCGCCTTTTCCAAAATTGAATCAACATAGCAGACTCCGACAGTTATTTCTCTAATTTTATGCATTGGCTTCCTTATTTATACATCGCTGAAATTTGTTTCCAAACAGTAATGCATCCCCTCTTTATTTGTGATAAAATACAACTATATAAGATACAGGAGGCGTTGTGTATGGCCAGCTTAATATTTGAACATTTGAAAAAAGTATATCCGAACGGATTCGTATCTGTAGACGATGTCAGCCTCTCGATCGAGGACGGTGAATTTGTTGTATTCCACGGACCAAGCGGATGCGGAAAATCTACAATTTTACGTATGATTGGCGGCCTGGAAGATATTACTTCCGGAAAGATCTATCTTGATAATACCTTTTTAAATGACATTCTTCCACGCGACCGGAAGCTTGCCATGGCATTTCAGAATTACGCTCTCTACAAGTACATGAATGTATATGATAATATGGCACTTGGACTGAAGCTTCGTGATCTTCCGCGTACAGTTATCAATACCCGCGTAAAGACTGCCGCCGCTTTTCTTGGAATTTCAGACATTCTTACGAAAAAAATTCGTTCTATTTCTGATTCTGAGCGCCAGCGTGTTGCACTCGGTCGGGCTATTGTCTGCCATCCAAAAGTTCTGCTTGTAGATGAAGATTTTGCCCATCAGGATGATGAGCTTCGGAAAGATATGATCCATGATATTCTCAAGATTAACAAAGAGCTTGGAATTACGGTTCTTTATGTCACAAATAACTACGAAGAAGCCGTTTCCCTGAATTCTCGTGTCATTTTTATGAAAGACGGAAAAGTAATTGAGGACAGCATTTAAGCTGTCCTCTCCTTTTTTACCCAGGCAACTCTCAAAACATGCTTCTTATGATTTTTGCTTCTCCAGGTAATTATAAATTTCTCGCTTCTGAACGCCGCGGTCTTTCGCAACCTTTTTCATTGCTTCTTTGCGATCGAGCCCCTGAGAAATATAATGCTCCATATGATCTTCAATGCTCATATCTTCCCAGCGCGCTTTTTCTTCCTGACGGATTTCTTCCCGGCTTCTCCCTGCAATTACAATCACGCACTCTCCCTTCGGATCATTCGCCTCATAATAAGCTACTGCTCCTTCAAGTGTTGATTGAAATGCTGTCTCATGCCTTTTGGTCAGTTCTCTGCAAACCGTTACTTTTCGATCTCCCAGACGCTCTGAAAGAAGTTTCAAAGTCTTTACCAGACGATGCGGTGCTTCATACATTACGATCGTTCTTGTCTCAGCAGCCATCTCTTTTAAAACTTCTTCCCGTTCTTTCTTATCTGTCGGAAGAAATGCCTCAAATGCAAATCTTCTTGTCTCGCGTCCTGACATTGTAAGCGCTGTTATGCATGCTGCCGGTCCCGGAAGTGAAGTAACCCTGATACCTGCTGCCCTGCATTGCTTTACAAGCTCCTCACCAGGATCCGATATTCCTGGAGTTCCTGCATCAGTAATTACAGCCACATCCATTCCACCTAATATTTTATCAACAAGAACCTTTGCCTTATCATACTTATTAAATTCATGATAGCTTGTCATAGGTGTCTTTATTTCAAAATGATTAAGCAGCTTAATACTGTTTCTTGTATCCTCTGCTGCAATCAGGTCTGCCTCTGAAAGCACACGCAAAACCCTGTAAGTAATATCCTCAAGATTACCAATAGGTGTTGCACACAGATACAGCATTCCCGGTCCGTCTTTCTTTACATTTTTTTCATTATCCATAATAAACCTCTATCTATTCATACATTTTAAGAAGTGCATCAGTGTAAGTACCGTCCGTCTTGTATACAATAAGCGGTTCTTCAACAATAAGCTGGGAATTACCTCCCTTAACCGCTTCTATAAGCACCATATTGGCAGCCTTATTCGCATAAGGGTATACCAGCCTCATTCTCTTCGGCTCAAGATGATACTTTCTCATAGTGTCAAATATATCAACAAGTCTGTTCGGCCTGTGAACCATATACATTTTCCCTTTAGATTTAAGACAACGGCTTGCTTCCCTTATAACATCATCAAGACTACACAGAAGCTCATGCCTTGCAATTGCCTTGGCACTGTCCGGATTAACAATACCGTGATTTTCATTCATATATGGCGGATTGCTCGTCACAACATTAAAAGAAGCTTCCCCAAATATAGTGGAAGCTTCCTTAATATCACCCTTAACAACACTGATTCTGTCCTCAAGATGATTAAGCTCCACATTTCTTCTGGCAAGCTGTGCGCTTCCCTCCTGAATCTCAAGAGCACTATATGTGCTACCTGGATTCTTAGACTGCATAAGCACCGGAATAATACCATTACCGGTACCCATATCCAGCACCCTGTCTTTCTTCCCTGCCCTGGCATAAGTAGACAACAGCACTGCGTCCATTCCAAAACAAAAAATATCTGTATTCTGTATAAGCTTTAGTCCATCTCTCATCAAATCATCAATTCGTTCATTAATCATCACTAATATGGGCTTTTCCTTCTTTTCTTTCTAATTCCTCAAGTGCCTTAAGTTCCTTATCATCATCAATACGGACCTTATCAAATCGTCTTTTTCTCTTAAAACGAAGCTCCTCAACCGGATATTCCTTAAGTTCCTTTTCGTCATTATCATGAGTTATTAATACCTTAACTCTCTGCCTTAAAACATTGACACTTGAAACCTCACCAACCAGTTTATCTGGTGTAGTAACAGAATCTCCCACATTAGGCAGATGACTATTTAATTCCTCATATGTATCCTGCTCATTCTTTAAACAACACATAAGTCTTCCACACACACCTGAAATCTTAGTTGGATTAAGTGACAGATTCTGCTCCTTAGCCATCTTAATAGATACCGGATTGAATTCTGGTAAAAATGTGGCACAACATAAAGGTCTTCCGCAGGAACCAATTCCACCAAGAATCTTAGTCTCATCCCTTACTCCAATCTGTCTTAATTCAATTCTTGTCTTAAATACTGCAGCAAGATCCTTAACAAGCTCTCTGAAATCAATTCTTCCATCAGCAGTAAAATAGAACAACACCTTATTATTGTCAAATGTATACTCAGCCTTAATAAGCTTCATGTCAAGATTATGCTTTGCAATCTTCTCAAGACATATCTTAAATGCTTCTTTTTCCTTTTCTCTATTTTTTAATTCTCTTTCGTCATCTTCTGGTGTTGCAACCCTTATAATTGCCTTTAGAGGCTGGATAACCGCTGTATCTTCTACTTCTCTTTCACCTAGAACAACCTGTCCATATTCAACTCCCCTGGCAGTCTCAACAATAACATGCTGTCCTGTTTCAACTGAATATTTCCCAGGTGCAAAAAAATATATCTTTCCAACCTGTCTGAATCTAACTCCAACAACTTTAGTCATCTATACTCTCCATTCTATGAATTTTCCTTAATCGCCATAATAAGCAATTCAATAACAAGATCAAAATTAACATTTGCCTGAAGTCTCACCTTAACCCTGTCAATAGAATTAATAATATCCTGTAAACCTTCATATGACATAGTCTGTGCCTGACTCTTTATCAGTGTCATCTGGTCATTAAATATGAGCAGATTAGTATCATTCGTACTCTTAAACATAAGTACATCCCTGTACCACATAAGCATAAGGTCAAGGTAATCATCAATAGTCAGCTTATAATTGGTAACTCTTTTCACCGATGTCATAATATCAGCCGAATCCATATCCTTAGCATTCTTAATAACATCCATTACATCACGTCTTAACTCTGCAAACTCAGTAGATTCAACCATAGTCATTGCCCTGCCGATTCGTCCAGCTGCAAATCTTGCTGCAAATTTACACTCATAATCACCGATATTATCATAGTGGTCTTTAAGATATTTAATAACTACATCATCCTTAAGTGGCTTAAGATCAAGCACAACGCATCTTGACAGAATAGTCTGTAAGAAAACATCCGGATTATTAGCAAGAAGAATAACAATTCCATAAGCCGGTGGCTCTTCAATTGTCTTAAGCATTGCATTCTGTGCTGCAACAGTAAGCTTGTCTGCTTCATCAATAATGTATATCTTGTAAGGACTGCTGTAAGGCTTAATCTGCATATCCGATACAAGCTGGTCTCTTATATCATCAACACCAATACTTCCCGGCTTCTCATGTCCAACCCAGATAATATCCGGCTGATTCCTTCCTGCTGCCTGCACACAGGAATGGCACACCCCACAAGGCTCAACACCGCCCGCCTCACACTGCAGTGTCTGTGCAAATGTGCTGGCAATAAGCTTCTTTCCTGAACCAAGTCCTCCGCTGATTACATAAGCATGAGATACCTTTCCCATAGATATTGCACTCTGCAAATGTTCTTTAATAGTCTCATATCCATATATATCTGAAAAATTACCCATACTTATTCCTCTTTTCATTACTTATCTGTAATATTATAACACATATTGCTCCTATGTTGAAATATCTAATAACAATCCCCTGATATCATCAATAGCTCCGACTATTGCAAGATGATCCTTTTCATCTTTTACCAGTTCTCTGGCAAGATTATCAAGATTCTCATCTACCATCTTAACAATTCCATACACCCTGTGTCTTCCTCTCCTGTCAAGAAAGTTCTCTCTTGAAAACTTGTGTGAACGGTTTACAACTTCATTTAGGAATCCCTTAACAAGCTCTCTGTACTTCTTCATATCTCTTATATCCATATGCTTTGCAATCTTTTCACCCTGCTCGGTAATTTCCTGCATCATATTTCCCAGTTTTTCCTGAAGGTCTTTCTCCTCAATATTGCTAATCAGTGTAAACTTAAAACTATCATCTGATTTTTCCTGTGCTTTAACCGGAGTGGTCTGATTAGCCGGTGCTATATCTTTAACCTTAATATCCATACATACCTCCTAATATGGCACTTTTAACTTCACTAATGCAATCCTCTAACTCTCCATTATTGCTAAACCTTCTTGTAATACCAGCCTTAGCAATATTCTCTTCTGAAAAATCCTCACTGTCTGCAAGAAATCTTCTGCACATTTCCTCATAGTGTGGATTATCCTGTTTCTGTTCTCTGTGGATAGCCCTTGTGAGTCTCAATCCATCTTCTACTTCAATGTATATCGGCATAATATGCTGTTTTCCATAGAATTCACAGAATTTATCATACGCTTCAAGCGTTCCTATAACCAGATATCTGTTACCACTGTTAAGGTCAATCTGTCCGTCATCAGCTGTAAAATACTTCCACACACCATACACAGTATTATATTCTCTCAGTTCAACAATCCTGCCGCTCTCCTGCATCTTAACAGCTGTCTCATCATTTACAAAATAATACTCAACCCCATCGGTCTCCCCAGCTCTCATTGGTCTTGTTGTATACAATATAACAGTATTAAGCTTCAGACTTTCATCTTCAATTAGGTTTTTATATATCTTATCCTTGCCGGACGCGCTTTTTCCCATAATAAATGCTATCTCAGGCATCTTATCTTTCCTTCCTTAAGACCGGGTACTTCCAGCCCGGCATTTATCGCACTCTTAATAATTCTGCATACATCACCGGTAATCCGCTCGCCTACATTAACAGCAGGCATTCCCGGTGGGTATATAAGAACCGATGACATACTTATTCTACCACATATATCAGGTGAATTAACAGATAAATCTTCATATCCATTTTCATCCATTAAATCAATTGCATCTGCCGGACACATACATACTTCCGGCTTGTTGTTAATCGCATACCCTAAGCTTTCCCCTACAGCATTTTCACTGTCTTTGCTTTCAACTTTCCAGCTTTCATCAATCTCCTTCAATGCACTAAGAAATCTGTCATAATACTCCTGTTTATCAGCAACTGAAGTCATTGCAATAACATATTTAAATGATGCCATCTCCAGCTGCACCTTATATTCATCCAATAACCTGTCATATAGGTACTTTCCCTCATCACATATAAGAATAATCTTAGAAATATCATCACTATCCATCAATCTTATATTATTAAGTTTTGCAATATTTTCTCTTAAATTCTTAAGTCTGTTTATATATTCCTTAAAAATATAATCCCCCTGTCCTTCAATAATTCTCATACACCTGTCAATACTCGCCATAAGAATATATGAAGGGCTGGTTGTCTGATATATATTCCAAAATCTTTCCACTTTATCATAATCTACATAATTTCCAGAAATATGTAGAAGTGCAGTCTGTGTAAGTGCCGGTAATGTTTTATGAATACTGTTAATTACAATGTCAGCCCCAGCTTTTACTGCCGACTCTGGAAATTCCTCACTGAATTCAAAATGTGCCCCATGCGCTTCATCAACTATAAGTGGTATTCCTTTTTCATGCAGATAACTGGCAATCTCCCTTACCTCTGACACAACACCTTCATAAGTCGGGGAAGTTATAATAACCGCCTGTGCATCCCTGTTATTTTCAACACATTTTCTAATCTGTTCTAATGATAGTCCTCTGTATATTCCTGTATCATTATCAACCTCCGGTATAACATATACTGGCTCTAACTGTGCCATAATCAATGCATTGTACACTGACACATGACAGTTTCTTGCAACGATAATCTTTCCTTTTCTTTTCGTCGCACCGCATATAGCCGATAATATTCCTGCTGTACTTCCATTTACAAGCATCAGTGTTTTATCTGCTCCATACAATTTTGCTGCCCTGTCAGACGCATTTTTAATAATACCATCCGCATTATGCATATTATCAAATCCGTCAATCTCGGTAATATCAAGTTCTGAAGTACTTGCATATTCAGTATTGCGCTTTCCTCCTGGCATATGCATCGGCACATAACCAGCTTTTGAATACTCTTCAAGTTTTTCCAGAATATCTATATTTCCCATCAATACAACTCCATTATCTCTTATTCTGTAACCGTAAGCTTTACTGTTACTTCGTCATGGCTTCCAATTGCATCAGTAACTTCATACTTAATATCATAAGTACCTGTCTGGTCAAATGTATATCTTCCAACAGTCACAATCTTTGCAGTAATATCATTCCCACATGTATCAGTTGCAGTAACCCCGGTCATTACATCTACACTCTTACCAATATTTGTCTGAATGTCCTTTGCCCCTGCTATCTTAGCACTATAAGCATTCCATGGATTATTTGCATCAGGATCTGTAGGATCCCAGCCGGCATATGCACTGTCCTCTGGAATCTTTATAGAATCCGGCTTACCAAGTGGTCCAGGATTAACTGCATCATCATATATAGTTACACCTGTTCCCGATGGACAGTTATCATATATCCACTTTACATCCCTAACGCACATTCTAACGCATCCAAGAGAAGCATAATCACCAAGCTTATTGTACTGTCCATCCTCCAGATCACCCTTATTCATTGAATAATATGGAACAGAATGGAACAGATAACCTCCACTTATTCTGAATGCATAACGTCCATAAGTACCATCAACCATATATCCCCATTCGTACTTATCTGATGTTACATAATTCTCACCCACAATAGTTTCGTCGCCTGCTTTTCCACATGATGTTGCAAATGCTTTGACTGGTATAGTGTATTCTCCATTCTCATCAATCCCATACACTGTAGCACAGTTAGCAGCTCTGTTTACCTTAATAAAATATGGAAGATAAACACCTTCTGGTGCAATATATTCTTGTTCTTTTGATTCAGGCTCTTTATTATCAATCCACACAACTTCCCTTGCCACAGTTGTCTCTTCTGTTGAAACAACTGTCTGTTCATCATTACTATCCTGATTATCAGCCTGTTTTTTCTTATTAGAATGAGACAACATAATTCCAGCAGTTAATGCTCCTGCAATAGCAATCACAGCAACAGCAATAAAAATAACAAGTGGCAGATTTCTCCTGAACCATGACTTTCTTCTTTTCAAATATTTATAATTAATGTTTCCTTTTGACATAATATCCCCCTTTGTTTATTAAAAATATGTGTTTATAAATGTTATTAACGCAAAAAAAGCTGTTTCATCACGAAACAGCTTTAAGTGCCTAGAACCGGAATCGAACCAGTGACACGAGGATTTTCAGTCCTCTGCTCTACCGACTGAGCTATCTAGGCTTAGTAGCGGGGACAGGATTTGAACCTGTGACCTTCGGGTTATGAGCCCGACGAGCTTCCGAGCTGCTCTACCCCGCGGCATTCACTATATATATTATGTTAAGCAGATGTATAATATACATCAAAGTGGGCGGAGAAGGATTCGAACCTTCGAAGGCAGTGCCAGCAGATTTACAGTCTGTCCCCTTTGGCCACTCGGGAATCCACCCATCTATTAAATTAATATTAATAATGCTCTCACATTATTAATATAGAGCCGACTGTCGGAGTCGAACCAACAACCTGCTGATTACAAATCAGCTGCTCTGCCATTGAGCCAAGTCGGCAATTTGAATTTCCTTTATGTTCTACTCTATGACTCCAAGGGGATTTGAACCCCTGATACCACCGTGAAAGGGTGGTGTCTTAACCGCTTGACCATGGAGCCGTATAAAAAAATATAAGAATGAATTGGAACAATTATCCTATTGTCCTATATCCATTCTTATAACTCCCCGAGTAGGGCTCGAACCTACAACAACTCGGTTAACAGCCGAGTGCTCT
>OGFK01002232.1_pt1 | contig 10330 bp, 11 predicted proteins | sample 1570931 | NCBI WGS metagenome assembly OGFK01 (sample SAMEA2581935, study PRJEB24529) | metagenome | biome: Human gut stool | place: China | collected 2011
TAAGGGGTGACTTCTCATGCATCACAAACGTTCTTTTCGCAGAAAGCTGCAGGCGTTTTTTCTTTCTCTGCTGCCTCTTCTATTACCTTCTCTGCAGTTTCTTCTGCTGCCTTTGATCCTGACTCCTTATTTTCTGTCTGAACCTCTGCTGCTTCTTCCAGGGATATCTCAAATGGTTCCAAAAGCCTTTTGGCAAGCTTTTCCGGCATAATATTTAAAAACTCACTTTTCAGCTTTCCTTCGATCTCAAGGGTAAAGGAAATGACCACCATAGGAATTGTTTCCGGAAAATACTTGTTTTTAAAGCTTTCTGCGTCTGTGATCTCAAAAGAAACTGGTGTGGATATATTAACTGTAAATTTCAAAAATTCTGAAAGTGCCGTTGCTGAAGCACCCATCATCTGGTTCATTACCTCACAAATAGCACTTCTGTTGATCTCATCCAGTTCAAATTTATCATCTGGTACCTCTTCGCCCAGAAGGGTTCCTACTATGATGCGCACGTCATTTCTGCTGAACATCATAATATTGCTTCCTTCCAGTCCCTCTACATAAGCGATCTCTACTCCTACTGCCGGTTCCAGCTTTTTAAACTCAAACTGATCCCTTGTAAGGATCTTTACCTTTGGAGTCGTAATGTGAACGGTAGATCCTAAAAGGGTAGACATTGCTGTCGCTGATGCTCCAAGGCTGATATTCATCATCTCCCCAAGAGCATCTATTTCCATCTCATTAAAGCTGAGTGCACCCATTCTTATTTTCCTCCTGTTTTCTACTTACCGATTTCCAGTGCTTTCTGAGCCATCAGCTTAATTGCGTTTAATGCTGTTACATTTGCTTCATAAGACCGGGTCGCTGACATACTGTCTACCGTTTCTTTCAGCACATCCACATTTGGCATAGTCACATAGCCGTCTGCATCCGCATCCGGATGATCCGGATTGTAAACTTTCTTAGCTTCTCTGTCATCTTCCACAATGCCAGAAACTCTTACTCCTGCATGACGGCTGGTTATTCCTTTTCCCCGTGCTGCATTTTCCATTGCCTGGGCAAAAGACGTATCTGAATAGCTTTCAAGAAGTACATTTTTCCTTCGGTATGGACCACCTGACTCTGTCCGCGTTGTGTCCATATTTGCTATGTTTTCTGCCGCAATATCCATCCTGACACGCTGTGCGCTCATTCCAGAGGCGCTTATATCAAATGAACCTAAAAACGCCATAACAGTTCCCTCCTTATGGATCATTTTCCTAAAATGTCATTTACAGTTTTTACAATTCTCTGTGCATCAAAAGGCTTCACCACAAAATCACGGGCACCTGATTTGATCGCATCTACAACCATGCTTTCCTGTCCCATTGCTGTACACATAACAACTTTGGCATTTGGATCACCTTCACGAATTTTTTTCAAAGCCTGAAGCCCGTCCATATTTGGCATGGTGATATCCATAATTACCATGTCCGGTTTTTCCTCACTGTATTTTTTTACTGCTTCTGCTCCATCCTGTGCCTCGATAAAATCGTTATATCCACTTGAACTGAGAGCTTTCTTGATCATCATCCTCATAAAAGCAGCATCGTCTACCAGCATTATCTTAGCCATTTCTTATTCCTCTTCTTCCTTCATTCTTATTTATACTCCCGTATTCCGGAGCGTATTTATCCTTGTTCTTTTACAGATCCGTCACTGTTATCAGGATCTTCTTCCTTCTGCGGCATTATATCCGTTTTCTTTTCTTCTATTTGTGACGCAATGCATTTTTCAATCTTCACCGCCACATTTTTCTTATAACACCCCATTTGTCCTGTAAACCAAGGCTGACGTCCTACAAAAAGTCTGACCGGACTGTCTTTTGGCTTTCCAAGATCGATCACATCTCCTACCTGGATCTGATAAAGTCCTTTCAGATCCAGCTGTACCGTGCCAAGCTGTCCTGTAATAGGCAGTTTGGAGTAACGGATATTATCCATGATCTTCTCTTTATTATCCTGATAAGAAAATCCTCTTGCCAGGTGCTTGCGGTTGTCAATACTGTGAAAGATCACCGTAAGAAGATTGCCCGGAAGGCAGATCTTTACTTTTTCCTGTGCCTGTCCAGATATGTCCACATTTAAAATGATAATGGCTACTGTTTCATCCAGACCTACATCCTGGACCATGGTTGGATTTTCTTCTACATGTTCTACGGAAAAAACAATGCTCACATAATTCGAAAATCCATCCTTTAAGGTACCTGTCATATATTCTACAATCCGCTTGTACAAAGCGCGTTCCACGTCGGAATACCGGTAATCATCCTCTACTGCTACAACATCTTCGCCCCCCAGCATATGGTTGATCAGTGTAATCACCATACCCGGAGTTACAAACAGCATCAGTGGAACACTCATTTTTTCTTCTCCTGCTATTGATGCGTCTATCATTGTCATGCAGTCGTTTTCGTGAAGGGCATTTACGTATTCGTAATACCTTCTTTCCTGTACATCCAGCACCGTTATGTCCGTCATCACGCGGAAAATACCGTTGATCTGGGAAGTAAGAATACGTGCATAATTCTCAAATACACTCCTGAGGATCTTCATTTTTTCTTTTGTGAATTTCCTCGGGCTGAAAAAGTCGTATTTAATATAGTTCTTTTCTTCTGGCGACAGAGGCTGTACAGATTCGGTTTTCGTTTCCTGTGCTGGTGCATCTGCACTCATGGATTTTAAAAGTGCATCTATCTGGCTTTGTGATAAAACATCTGCCATTCTTCCTGACCTCTCTTATTCACTGGTATTTTGCATTTCCTCCACAGGCCCTGTATCTGCTGCTGCTGTTGTTTCTGCATCTTCTGCACCTGTATCTACAGTTCCTGCATCTGCCGGTATCTCTGTATCTGCCGGTACACTCTCACCATCCTGGGAAGAGCTTTGTGACTCTCCTACTGTTACTACTGTAGTATTCGCATATTCACCGCTCTTAAACTCTTTATAATACTCATTCAGGTCTCTTTCTTTTGCCCCATTATCTAAAAGCAAAAATTCAATCCTGCGGTTTTTTATCCTTCCTTCTTCTGTGGAATTATCTGCTATAGGGCGATATTCACCATAACTTATATCCACCAGCTTCTCCGGCTTTATTACATTCTGCTGCTGAAGATAAATACATACTTCTGCAGATCTCATCGCCGAAAGGATACGGTCTTTTCGTATAATCTGTGGATTGATCTGTGAATTATCTGTTACTTTCGCAGTGTGGGACATGATATTAACCTGTTCAATCCCACCTGCTGCAGGAGCTATGGCTTTTGCAAATGTATAGAGGACTGCCTGTCCTTCCCGTGTAAGCACGGAGCTGTTTGCACCGAAAAACACATTATTTGCAAAAGAAACATAAGTATAATCATCTCCCCTGATGACCGTAGCCTCCTTTACACCCGCCTGATTCAGGCTTTCAGCGATCGTAAGATACAGCTTATTTACATCTTCTGCCTGAAGATCTTCCTGGCCGATCTCCTGGCCTTTGCTATCCACCTCTGGGGTATCTGACATCTGGGAATTAATGGTAATATTCTCTGATCCCTGGTTCTGTATGTTTGGGATGCTTTTCACAAAAATAGTCCATTTCTGTGCGTCCAGGTTAGACATGGAATACAGCATGATAAAAAATGTAAGCAGCAATGTTACCATGTCTCCATAAGTATCCATCCAGTTGCCGCCGCTGTCTGTGGGGCGATTTTTCTTACTCATTTATCTTCCTGTTCCTTCCCCTGAGAATCTCCACCTTCTGTTTTTGCAAGGATCTTCTGCTGCTGTGACTGTTTAATCGATGCAAGAAGATGTTCCCTCAGGTATTTTGGATTTTCTCCTGCCTGTATGGCAATGATCCCTTCAATGATAGTAGAACAATACAGTTCTTCCTCATCCTGACGGATCCTCAGTTTCTTTGCGATCGGATTAAAAATAACATTTGCAAGAATACAGCCGTAAAAGGTTGTGATCAATGCTACTGACATGTCACTGCCGATAGTAGATGAACCGCCTGCATCCATATTCATTCCCTTCAGCATGTTGATCAAACCGATCAGGGTACCTATCATACCAAAGGACGGTGCATAAGATGCAGCTTTTTCATAAAGACCTGCCGCCTGGTCGTGACGGACCATCATATTATCCAGTTCTCTTTCCAGAACCAGCCTTACTTTGTCCGGATCGTTTGCATCTACGATCATCAGGACACTCTGCTTAAAGAAAGTATCCTTGATCTCCGCCGCTTTATCCTCCAACGCCAGAAGGCCGCTCTGCCTTGCTATGGTTCCCAGATCTACAAGCTGTTCGATCAATTTGGGGATATTATAGCGGTTTCCCCTTATAAGTACTGCAAAATGCTTTGGGATATCCTTTAATATCCCTAATGGATAGCTGGACAAAGTTGCTGACAGAGTCCCACCAATTACAATGACCATACTGGGGATATTAATAAAGTTACCAATCTTGGCAAAACCGATTCCGTTTACAATTAAAGCAAAACCCAGGATTATACCTAGTAATGTTGTAGGATCCACCTGCTTTTCCTCCTAAATCTGCATCTCTTTTTTTATGCTGACACACCTTTGAAAGAACCCGGTCACCTGATCTTTGATGCTTTCTACACTGTCTTTTACCAGATAGTAATCTCCATTCATCATACGGATCTTTGTTTCCGGAATCTGTTCGATCAATTCAACCTGAAGCCAGTTCAGATATAAAATTTCTCCGTTAAGTCGTTCTACACAGATCATATTCCTTACCGCTTCATGTTGATCAGATCAGACAGGATCTCATCACTGACTGTGATGATCTTTGAATTGGCCTGAAAGCCTCTCTGTGTTGTGATCATATCAGAAAATTCCTTTGCAAGATCCACATTGGAAGCCTCCAGATATCCGGTCATTAAAGAAGAGGTGCTTCCTCCTGGGATCGTAGCGGAAGCATTACCACTGTTATCGCTTTCTGCTGCCCCATAGTAAAAAGAACCCTTTTTGCTTAAGCCCTCCGGATTCTGGAAGGTGGCAATAGCAACCTTACCGATGCTGACGGTTTTTCCATCCTTATCCTTGTCCGTTGACTTTACTGTACCTGAAATCTCTCCCAGACTGTTGATCTTTACATTTGTCAGCTGCAGCGGATCATCACCAAAATCATTGCCTGTTACATCACTAGGAACCTTGATGGCTACAAGATCTCCATCAAATTTCGTTGGTTTATCTCCCTCATTCGGACGGAAACCATAAACAAAATTTCCGTTGGCATCTGTAAGATATCCGTTTCCGTCAATCTTGAACTGACCAACTCTGGTATAATCAAAGTCCGTTTTCTTCATATCCGCTACTGTAACCGTTTCTGTGCTCTTTGGGAATGTAATAAAGAAGCCTTCTCCGTCTACACTTGCATTAAGACCACCTACATAGGTTGGTGTAGAGGCACTCATATCCGTACTGATGGAACCCATCATGGAACCATATCCATACTGGGCTGCATTTACACCACCGGCATTCTCGCTTCCCTTTGTGGAGGTGGTGGAAGTCTGGTACATCGCCTCTTTAAAGCTGTAGCTCTGGGACTTAAAACCAAATGTATTTACGTTTGCAATATTGTTGCCGATGACGTCCAGTTTGTTCTGATGCGCCCGAAGACCTGATACTGCTGAATCCATTGCTCTTAACATATTCTTTTGCTCCTTTTTACATTTCTTCTGTTTCTGTATCTTCAGATCCTGTGTCTTTCAGATCTGCATTTGCTAACTGTTCTGTGATCTTATCTGTTTTTTCAGATCCTCTGTCAGGATCTTTTTCACCTGCTTTTTCTGGAAGCTTTCCTACTCCCAGGACACTGGACATCTTATAGCTGGTATCATCACCTTCCAGACGTACCACCGGATCTCCCTGGGTAAAATCAACAGAAATTACCTTCCCATATTTCACGCCATTTGCTGCCCCGGTATCAGGATCCGTAACCGCCACAGTTACCTCCTGACCGATCAGGCTGCCTGCATATGTCTGAGTTGTAACAGCAGCTGATGTATTTAATGACTCTGTCATGGCAGTAAGTGACTGGACCATTGCCATATTTGTCATCTGGGACATCATTTCGCTGTTATCCATAGGGCTTGTCATATCCTGATTGGAAAGCTGTGCTGCTAACAGCTTGATAAAGCTGTTTACATCCATCGTGTTCTTGCTGTTGGATCCGGCACTGTAAACACCTGCCTGATACGGGTTTGCAGTGCTGCTGACTGTTATTTGATCTGCCATATCACTTTAATCCTCCTTCTAGGCCAGTCCCAGCCTTAGCTGTTGGGCAAAGCTGTCATCCTGCTTCTGGCGCTGCTCTTTTTGATCCTGCCTGCCGTTTCTGCCATGACCGGGATCCTGATCCATGTTTTGCCTGTTTTCAGTCTGTTCCGGTGTGTAAATAACAGTAGGAGTTCCTGTTTTTTCTTCCAGGATCTGTGCCAGATGCCCTGCTTCTTTGCTTAATATCTCCAGTGTTTTTGCACTGGTTGAAAAAATAGTGACCTCTGTTTTTCCTTTTTCATACTCCAGCCGGATAGTCAGCTTTCCAAGCCTTTCCGGCTCCAGGGAAAGCTCCAGCTTTCCTTTTTTTTCACTGATCTTTGTATCCAGGTAGTTTCCCAGATCCTCTGTCAATGTATCCTGGGCTGTTGGCAGCCGGTCTGCCGGTCCTGTATCAACAGCAACTGGTTTTGCTGCTGTGCCAGCTGAACTTTCAACAGTTCCTGTATAACCGGACGATGCCAGGGCTGTCATTTCCTTTCCGGAAATATGTTCCTTCCGGTCTGGCATTTCTTCTTCCCGGTTCATTTTGGCAGTTTGCTTTGACTGCCCGGCTTCTTCTGTCCGTCCTGTATCTTCTGTCTCTCCGGTCTGTTCCAGCCTGTTCTGGAGTTTTAAGCCATCTGCATGGACAGCTGTTTCTGTGTGGGGGGATTCTGTCTGCTGTATGGTACTGACCGCTGCCGTCTGGTCCTCCATTCCTGTTTCCACCGTTGTCTGTACAGCCAGATCTTGTATTCCATTTATTTCATTGTTGTAAACAGCAGGCGTTTTACTATTTTCTGCTGTTATCTGTACAAAGGTCCTGTAACAGGCTTCAGAAACATAGGCAGCTGCCAGTTCCTGCTCCTGCTCTTTTTCTCCATCCTGGCTGTTCTTTTCGTCCTGTATGTCCGTTACTTTTATTTCTGCTTTTATTTCAGCTGTTTTTTCGTTTTCTCCGGACTGCCTGCCATTAACCTGTTTTTCATTTCCCCTGTTTTTGGTTTCTTCTGGCTGTGTTTCTTTATTTTTTGTTTCCCCTGTTTCTGCTTTTTTTGTTGGTTCTTTCTGAGTTTTGGGTATTTCAAGAAAAAGTAGATATGAAAGTATCTGCTTTTTCTTTTACTACATCACTTCTCGTATTTGGGTATTTATGATATAATAAAGTTATCAAAAGATGAAAGAAGATGAAAAGATTGAAGTATTTCCCGACACAAGATTATTCTTTTCTGTTAGATGAAAATCACTACGTTTATGACCATGTTGAAAATGAGGATAGCTTACATATCTATATCAAATCAAGAGAACATGGCTGTTGCTGCCCCGTTTGCGGAAAAATGAGTCACAAGCTTCATGCTACTTACAGGAGAAAATTTCAGGATACCCCTATCCGATGTAAACAGACTTTCTTACATGCAAACGTATATAAATATGATTGTGAGAATCCTGAGTGCGAATGCAAAGTCTTTATGGAAGATCTCCCGTTTGCGAAAGCTTCTCAGGTGCGCACAGATGCATTAAATACATTGGTTCTCGCCGTTTCAATGTTTCTGAGTAATGAGGGGGCAAGCAAAGTTTTGTCGCTACTCGGTGTCCAGATCAGTAATGACACGATACAACGTCTGTATGACAGGATCGAATTCATAGATAATCCGGATGTGGAAGAAATTGGAGTTGATGATGTGGCAATCCGAAAAGGGCAGACATATGCTACTGCCATTTACGATTTAAGGGATCACCATCTGATCGCATTACTGGACGGACGTGATGGCGAACCTCTAAAAGAATGGTTGAAATCACATAATAAAGTGCGCCTTGTTGCCAGAGACCGGGCAAGTGCATATGCTTCTGCTATCAACGAAATACTGCCGGATTGTATGCAAGTAGCTGACCGGTTTCATTTATTGCAAAACCTTCTTGAATATATGAAAGACATTTTCAAAGAAGAAATGCCCGCTAAATTATACATTCAAAATGGAAAAGTGTCTGAGAGCGCACCAGATAAGATATTGAAAGAAAAGACACCAGATAATGCCATACTTGACAGTCTGCACTATGATAATACTTCTCCGAGAGATCCGGATGGTAACGAGTTGTTTTATGATAATAAGAAACACAATTTAAACTCAGCACAATACCAGCATCACGAAGAGATGCGAAAAAAAAACAGCAATTGATCCGGAACATACAGGAGTATTGGGCGAAACAAAAGAAACCGCGGCTAAAAGGCGCAGCAGATGCATTTGGAATATCGTCAGTGACAGCAAAGAGGTATCTGTCCATGACGCAGGAAGACATTTCCCGTCTGGATCATCCCAATCATTATAAAAAGCGGGAATCACCGATGAATGCGTGGCTAAATGTCATTTATAAGATGATGGCTGATGGTTGCAGCAATGAACTGATTTATTTTTATATAAAGCGCCAAAAAGCATTTCACGAATCTGAGCGCAACCTTGCAGACTATATTTATCTTATCGGAAAAAATAATTTTCCAGACAGAACCCCGTTCAATGCAAAAACGGTTATGGAATGGGTGTTACCACCTGAAGTGATAATAATCACCAGGACAGATTTGCTCAAATATATCCTGACCTGTAATCCTAAAACGAAACGTGACCCCAATATTGAAAAATATATTGATCAGATAAAAAGCCAATATCCTGTTGTAGAAAAAGTTGAATCTATGTTCAAAGAATTTCATGCATTATTAATGGGGAAAGACGAAGCAAAACTGGATGAATATTTGGGAAAGTATGGTGCGAGTGAGATAGAATCTTTTTGCAATGGAATAAAAAGGGATATCACTCCGGTCAAGAATGCGATATCCCTTTCTGTAAGCTCTGGATTTGTTGAAGGAAACAACAACAAATTCAAAGTCCTCAAACGTATTGTATATGGTAGAAGCGGATTAGTCAATCTGGAGAAAAAATGTAAATTGGCTTTCCTTCCTAAGAATCAGGATTTTTCACTTTCTTCCTTGTTGTAAAACAAGCTGGTATCGAATTGATACCAGCTAATGTTTTATACGCTATACCCAAAACTCAGAAAGAACCTCGGAAACAGCGGTTCTTTTTATTTATGCGTAATAATCCAGTTCGATGATAAATTAAGCCATTGCGCTTACAGCTTTAGCCAAACGGGATACTTTTCTGGAAGCGGTATTCTTGTGATATACGCCCTTGGAAGTAGCCTTATCGATTTCGCTTGTAGCAGCAAGAAGTGCAGCCTGTGCAGCAGCCTTGTCACCAGCAGTAATTGCAGCCTCTACCTTCTTAACGAAAGTTTTCACTTTGGATCTGATTGCTTTGTTTCTAGCAGCTCTTGTCTCTGCTACTACGATTCTTTTCTTTGCAGATTTGATGTTAGCCAATCTGTACACCTCCATATTATTTTAAAAAATTATCTCTGTTTGTTTTGCATCAAAGCCTGGACACGGACAGTTCAATGTAAACATACTATTACATTCTAGCGAATATTTCCCGGTATGTCAATACATAAATTGCTTTTTTGCGAGAAAAATAAGGAGAAAGTTGAGATAGGAGGCGTGTTTATGAGACAGGCGGATGTGGAGTTTACGGTGAGGACGGATCTGGCGCTGGAGGAGAGAGAGAAGGTGCAGGGGAGTGAGATTCCGGGGATCCGGGTGCGGGAGTGGGAGAAGGAGGAGACTGGGATCCGGGTGACGGAGGTCGCGGTGTGTGATGAGAGAGGAGAGAAGGCGCTGGGAAAGCCGGTGGGGATGTATTTGACGGTGGAGGCGGCTTCGCTGGCGAAGAAGGATGATGATTATCACAGGGAGGTCTCGGAGGAGTTGGCGGGGCTTTTGCGGGGGATGCTAAAGGAGCATGGGCTTGAGACGGAGAAGATGGGGCGGCCGGTGAGAACTCTGGTCGTTGGCCTGGGAAATCCGGAGGCGACGCCGGATGCTTTGGGACCGAAGGTTTTGGAGCATCTTCAGGCGACGAGGCATCTGGAGCTGGAGTATGGGACGGATTTTTGCAGGAAGCACGGGTATCCGGTCTTAAT
>OGFK01002233.1_pt1 | contig 10324 bp, 7 predicted proteins | sample 1570931 | NCBI WGS metagenome assembly OGFK01 (sample SAMEA2581935, study PRJEB24529) | metagenome | biome: Human gut stool | place: China | collected 2011
ACACGTTGGCATGATTTAACCGGCTGTAACATCATCGAAGGTTACGGCATGACAGAATGTTCACCGCTAATTGCCGCTTGTCCGATTAATGTGGTGAAACACAATGGTACAATCGGTGTACCGGTGCCAAACACTGATATTAAAATTATCAAAGATGATGGTTCGGAAGCACAACTTGGCGAAGCAGGAGAGCTTTGGGTTAAAGGTGAACAAGTCATGCGTGGGTATTGGCAACGTCCTGAAGCGACAGCTGAAGTGCTTAAAGATGGCTGGATGGCAACGGGCGATATCGTCATTATGGACGAGAGTTATAGCCTCCGCATTGTTGATCGTAAAAAAGACATGATCTTGGTTTCAGGCTTTAACGTTTATCCAAATGAAATTGAAGATGTGGTGATGCTAAATTATAAAGTTGCTGAAGTGGTCGCTATCGGTGTACCTCATGAAGTATCGGGAGAAACCATCAAAATCTTCGTTGTGAAGAAAGATGATAGCCTCACGCGTGATGAATTACGTCAGCATTGCCGACAACATCTTACGGGTTATAAAGTCCCGAAAGACATTGAGTTTCGCGATGAATTGCCGAAAAGTAATGTAGGCAAAATTTTAAGACGCATACTGCGTGATGAAGAAATAGCAAAACGCGCGCAACATTAATTAAATCAGGGATATGTACTCATATCCCTGTTTAGTCTTTACCTCTATTTGAAAATACATCCTATTACAATGATAAAAGAATGCCAAAATCAACCGCACTTTACGTTAATTCAAAATAATGAAGAACTGGCTCAGGTTTGCCAATTAGCTCGTCAACAAAGTGCGGTCGCTTTAGATACTGAATTTATGCGGGTATCGACCTATTATCCTAAATTAGGATTAATTCAACTTTATGATGGTGAACGTGTTTCATTGATCGATCCGTTATCGATTACTGATTTTTCATCTTTTGTGGAATTATTACGTGATCAAAAGGTAACAAAAATCTTGCATGCATGTAATGAAGATTTATTGGTTTTCTTGCAAGAGTTTGATGCACTTCCACAACCTATGATGGATACGCAAATTATGGCGCGTTTTTTAGGTTTTGCTAATTCAGCGGGCCTGGCTAAACTTGTGTTGCATTATTTGGGCGTTGAAATGGATAAAGGGGCAACGCGTACAAACTGGCTAAAACGTCCACTTTCACCTGTACAATTACAATATGCCGCAGGGGATGTATGGTATCTCTTGCCGGTCTATCAAAAGATGCAAATAGAATTAGCGCAATCACCTTGGCTTCAAGCAGTAATTGATGATTGCCAGCTTGCTATCTCAAAAACCAGTAAATTAGACGATCGCGATCCAAATAAAGCTTATTTGGATATTCCGAATGTTTGGAAATTGAATCCGCTCGAATTAGCGCGTTTACAGCTATTGGCCAAATGGCGACAAGAAACCGCAATGGCACGAAACTTAGCTCTTTCTTATGTGGTGAAATCGGATAACCTTTGGAAAGTGGCAAAAAATAATCCTCGTAATACATCAGAAATGCTAGCGCTTGGATTATCTGAAAATGAAGTCCGTGTGCGTGGTAAAAAAATGCTTCAATTGTTAGTACAAAGCCGCCGAATTTCCCCTTATGATTATCCTAAACGTTTAGTGCGTATTGTGGATGATCCTCGTTATAAAAAGGCAATTCGATTATTACAAGAAAAAGCCTATGAACTGACGCCAAAAGGATTAACCCTTGATATTCTGGCGAGTAAACGAAATTTAGAAGATCTCATCAAATGGGTTTGGCTAAAAAATGAAGATATGACCAAACAGCCCGATTTACTTTTAGGGTGGAGAAGAGAAATTGGCTTAAAGCTGGTTGAATACTTAAAATCTGTAGAGTAGTCATTCAAAACAACTTGAAAAATAACCGTACTTTGAATCATCAAAAGTGCGGTTATTTTTTTATTTGGTTTCATGATTTTGTTCTCTATCTGTCATGCAATAAGACAAGTTTTTTATATTAAGATCTTTATTTTTTATCCATTTTTGTCTTCAAAATAGAATAAATACAAAAAAGTTGATAAAAATATTCAACTTTTCATTGTATCTGCTTGTTTTTTTTTTTTTTTGAGTAGGATTGCACTTGGATTGATGAAATTAGCTTTTTTTAAAGTAATTTATCCTTATGTTTTATGTGGGTTTTTAGAATAAATAGACTTTTTTATTTCCTTATTTTATTTGTGGTTAATGAGTGACTTATTGTATTTCATAACCATAAATTTTTTATGGTTAATAAAGGAAGTGAGATATTTTTCTAAAAAACAATGGTTATCTATTTGTTATTAATTATGAGAGGACTTTCTATGAAACCAATCTTCAAAACAACCGCACTTGCGGCATTTGTGGCTTTATCTTTGACAGCCTGTGGCAGCTCATCGAGTTCTAATGACTCAAATTCTATTGCTGCTCAAGTTGAAGTTCAAAAAGCGAAAACATCAGAGCAAGCAAAACGCATTGCAGAGAATTTAAAAGACAGTGCGAATAAAGCAAAATCAGCTGCAGAACAAGCAAAAAATGCAGCTAAAAAAGCAAAAACCTTAGCAGATAAATCTCAATCAGAAGTAGATGCGTTGAAGAAAAGTATCTCATCAACAACAGATGCAACTAAAAAAGCTGCATTAGAGAAAAGTTTAAAAGCGAAAGAAACCGCATTAGAAAGTGCTAAAAAAGCATTATCTGATGCCCAACAAAAAGCAGAAGAAGCGCAAAAATCTTTAGATGCGCATAACGCTGCAGTAGCAAAAGCGAATAACCAAGTAGTTGAGTTACAAAAAGCAGAAGCTAAAGCGAAGGCAGATGCTGAAGCGAAAGCAAAAGCCGAGGCAAAAGCCAAAGCGGAAGCTGAAGCGAAGAAAAAAGCAGAAGAGCAAAAACGCTTAGAAGAAGAGGCGAAAAAGAAAGCTGAAGAAGCGAAAAAAGCCAAAGATAAAGCGGAAAAAGATCGCTTAGAAAAAGAAGCAAAAGAAAAAGCTGAAGCTGCTAAACGAGCAGAAGCGGAGAAAAAACGCTTAGAAGAAGAAGCGAAGAAAAAAGCAGACGCAGCTAAACGCGCTGAAGAAGAGAAAAAACGTTTAGAAGAAGAGGCGAAGAAAAAACCGAATAAACCGGTTGTTACGCCAACTGTTCCAACACCAACAACTAAAACAGACTTTAACTCGACCAAAATAGTACATGGTAAAGAGTGGCGTTATATTGATATTGCGAAAAATAAAGATTCTTGGGGACCTGTTAATGGTGAATACACTTATGAACCAGAATCACCAAGCTCTCTTCCTCCTACTGTAAATGGCTTTTTGGGGGCTGGTATTGTTGATTTTAATAAATTATCAGGTAATAAATTAGGCAAGTTCTCTGGTAAAGCTACCGATCAAGATTATGTTATTGATTATGAGGCTGCTAAAAATGGTATGAATTATCTTTTTGTCAATCAACCATACTCAACCTATGGTGTACTTTATACACCAAAAGCAGAAAATCCAGAAAAATTTGCTACAAGACATGTAGCTTTTGTGAGAGTGAACGAGGATGGAAGTAAATTCACGGGTAATGCAACTTATAAAGGTGGTGTGATTGCTCATATTACTTCTTATGAGCGTACAGCAAGCCCTTGGCTTGAGGATAAAGATCAAATTAGTTTTGATAAAAAAGAAACGATAAAAGATGATGGCTCTGTCACGGTTAACGTCAAAATGAATGGAACAACTGGAAAACCAATGATGGATGGTGTGATCAATAGTAAAACCGTTGGTCAAATTAAATTAACTGCTAATGAAATTGTAGATAAAACTACTTACATTGGTGTCCCAAATCCAGTAGTTCCACAAAAAGTTCTAGAAAAGAATAAACATGCAGTTGATGGAAAAGCAGTCCATGCAGGAGCAACTGGAGAATATGCTGCAACATTTGGTGGTAAAAATTATTCAGAGGTTGTGGGGGTAGTAGGGATAAATAAATATGTCCACTCTGGACTTATTGATAAAACTGATCATACCGCAGGTCTAACTGAAATTAAAGAAGGTGGTAAAACATATGTCGTGGAAGAATATCAAGCTAGTTTCGGAGCTAAAAAATAACCCTTTCTTTTAACCATTTTCTGCCGCCGTTGTGCGGCAGATTTTTCTAATAAAGTATAATGAAAAAATATAGTTTCTTTTTACTCGCCTTATTTCCAGCCTTGGCAATTTCTGCTCCGTCGCCGGAATTAAGCACAGAAATTGATAAACAAGTTAAAATTGCTGAGCCTGAAAAACAGCGAGAAAATCTACCGCACTTAACGGAAGAACAGTCCTACTCAACACGAATTAGTCGTGAAGAATTAGAGCAAAATCAGCCACTCACCACTCAATTATTATCACAGGCGATTTATTCTCGTGATGCTGATTTAATTGAGAAATTATTAGAAGTGTATCAAACCTTTCCTGAGCAAGATCCGATTTTAGTGCTATTTGCACAAGGAAAAGTGGCGGCATTAAATGATGATCAGGCAACTGCTATTGATAAATATCGTGAAGTGTTAGCCCAAAATCCTAATTTAAATCCGGTGCGTATTGAGCTTGCAATCGCCTTGTTTAATCAGAAACAAGATGGTGCAGCAAAAGCTCAATTTGACAAAGCTAAAACGGCTGAAGATTTACCGGCACCAGTGATGGAGCTTATTGACACTTATTTATCTGCGTTGAATGAGCGTGATAGCTGGAATGTGGATATTGCCTTTAATTATGTGCGAGATACAAACGTGAATAATGTGGGCAGTGGTAAGCAAGTTATGCTTGCAAATGGGGGCGTTCTGACTCGAGCCGATGATATGATGCCACAAAGTGCTCATGGGCTTGCATATTCTTTAGATATTTCTCGTGACTTTAATTTATGGGGTTCGAATTATCTTTCAGTCGGTAATGAGTTTTTTGGTAAAAGCTATTGGGATAATCATGAATATGACGATCTTTCTAATCGTACATTTATTGGTTATGCCTATAAAACTGCAAAACAAACTTTCCGTTTAAAACCTTTTTATGAAAAACGTTGGTATGGCGGTGAAAGTTATCGCTGGGGAAATGGCGTTCGTTTAGAACTCACACATTGGCTTAATCCAAATTGGCAAATTGCTTTGGCAGGTGAGTTTGCTAAACAGCGTTATTTCGATAGCGAAGTATTAAATGGTAATAATAAGCTCGTTTCTGCCACCTTATTATGGATGCCTAATCCTAAACGCTTTTTCTATTTAGGTTCTGATTTTTCTGCGGAGAGAACCTTAGTTCGCCAATATTCTTCAGACAGTAAAAGTTTGCGTCTAGGTTGGGGACAAGAATGGAATTGGGGGATATCTTCGCGTTTAGGACTTTCTTTAACACAACGTGAGTACAAAGATATTGCCAAACTTGCAAATGTTGATTTGTTTTCTTTTGGAAAAATTCGTAAAGACAAAATCTACGGTGTAAATTTAAGTCTTTGGAAACGAGATTGGCACTTATGGGGCATCACGCCGAAAGTCGTATTCAGTTGGAAGAAACAAGATAGTAACATTCCAGAAATGTATTCTTATACCCAAAAGAATGTCAATCTGATTTTTGAAAAAACGTTTTAGTCTTAAATAAGAAGTTATTTCTAAAACAATCCTAAAAATAACCGCACTTTGAATCATCAAAAGTGCGGTTATTTTCTTTAGTGTTTTACAACGACGGCTTTAATTAAGCTTGAGTTGCTTGGATTGCAGTTAATGCGATGGTGTAGATGATATCATCCACTAATGCACCACGAGATAAGTCATTAACCGGTTTACGCATACCTTGAAGCATAGGGCCTACAGCCACTAAATCTGCAGAACGTTGAACCGCTTTATAGCCGATATTACCTGCGTTGATATCAGGGAATACAAATACGTTTGCTTGACCAGCCACTTTAGAGTTTGGCGCTTTAGATGCTGCTACATCTTTCATCACAGCGGCATCGTATTGTAATGGACCATCGATTAATAAATCAGGGCGTTTTTCTTGTGCAATACGCGTTGCTTCTTTCACTTTCTCAACAGATTGACCCGAACCAGAAGTACCGGTTGAGTAAGAAAGCATTGCGACTTTCGGATTTAAACCAAATGCTTTTGCCGATTCAGCGGATTGGATTGCAATTTCAGCCAGTTGTTCAGCGGTTGGTTCTGGGTTTACTGCACAGTCACCATATACTAATACTTGGTCTGGTAATAACATAAAGAACACAGACGAGATAATTGAGCTACCTGGTGCTGTTTTGATGATTTGCATCGGTGGACGAATGGTATTTGCAGTGGTGTGAACGGCACCAGAGACTAAACCATCTACTTCACCCGCTTCTAACATCATCGTACCTAATACAACAGTGTCTTCTAATTGAGCACGTGCTTGTTCTTCGGTTAAGCCTTTAGATTTACGTAATTCAACTAAACGAGCAACGTAGTTTTCACGTACGTCAGCTGGGTTGATGATCGTTACATCAGCACCTAAAGTCACGCCTTGTTCGGCAGCAACTTTTTTCACAGATTCAGGATCGGCTAATAATACCGATTTTGCGATACCACGTTCAGCACAGATAGCTGCTGCTTTAACAGTACGAGGTTCGTCACCTTCTGGTAATACGATAGTTTTGCCCGCTTTACGTGCTAAGTCAGTTAATTTGAAACGGAATGCAGCTGGAGAAATACGTGCTTCACGAGCAAGTGGTGCAGAGATTGCTGCAGCTAATGCTTGTGCATCTAAAGCCTTAATTTTGCCTGCTTGTGCACCAAATACACCTAAGATATCAGCGTTGTTTACACCGCCAAATTCTGAAGCAACAGCTTCTACTAATGTGCCTTCTTCATTGTTTGCTACTAAGATGATTTGTGCATCTAAGGTTTGCGCAATCGCAAAGTTTAAGCTATTGGCAAAAGGCGCTTGAGCTGAAGGTTGAACACCTTTAACAACCACTAAATTTGCATTTAATGCTTGGAAATCAGCAACGATTTTTTCTAACAACACGTCTTTTTGATTATTTGCGATTAATGCTTGAGCGGCTTTTACATCTTCTACTGCATTGAATACGACAGCGCCTGTTGTTTTAGCTGCGTCTAGTGCTGCTGCTAAATTTGCTTCTGCGCTAGTTGGAATAAGAATAACTGCTTTAGTCATTTTGATATACCTTTTAATGAATGAAAAAACCTGCTGATTTCTCAGCAGGTTTGAAGGAAGTTGATTAGCCCGCTAAACGTGCTGTATCTTGTGCAATTACTAATTCTTCATTGGTTGGAAGAACGATCGCTTTGAATGCAGAGTCATCAGCAGTGATCACGCCTGATTTACCAAAGCGAGCAGCAAGGTTGCGTTCTTTGTCTAATTTGATGCCGAATAATTTTAAGTGGCCTAACGCTAATTCACGAACGTGAGCAGAGTTTTCACCAATACCACCTGTAAATGCGATGGCATCTAAGTGATCGTCACCTAAAACTGCCATGTATGCACCGATGTATTTTGCTAAACGGTAGCTGTAAACATCTAATGCACGTTTTGCTTCTGGTTTAGAAGCATCATCATAGTTATCTTCTGCATAGCGACAGTCGCTTGTTACTTCAGTTAAACCTAAAAGACCTGATTTTTTCACTAAAGTCTCTTCGATTTGATCCATTGACATGCCTAATTCTTTATATAGGTAGAAAACGATAGCTGGGTCGATGTCACCACAACGAGTCCCCATGACTAAACCTTCTAACGGGGTTAAACCCATAGATGTGTCGATACATTTACCATGACGAACCACAGAAACAGAACCACCGTTACCTAAGTGGCAGATAATTGCGTTTACTTGGTCTGCTGGTTTGCCTACGTATTCAGCGACTTCGCGAGAAACAAAGTAGTGGCTGGTACCGTGTGCACCGTAGCGACGTACGCCGTGTTCTTTGTAAAGTGAGTATGGAAGTGCATATAAGTATGCTTCTTCAGGCATAGTTTGGTGGAATGCTGTATCAAATACTACAACGTTCTTATCTTTTAAGTGTGGGAATGTTTTGAATGCTTCACGGATACCGATTAAGTGAGCAGGGTTGTGAAGTGGAGCAAATTGTGCTGCATCTTCAATACCTTTAACCACTTCATCTGTTACAACAACAGATTGGGTGTATTTCTCACCACCGTGAACGATACGGTGACCAATCGAGGTGATAGAGTTTTTAAGCTCATCAGTCATAATATTTGACGCGATGAAGTTAAGCGCTTCAGTGTGCGCTGCTCCAGCACCTAAATCTGCGCTACCTTTTTCACCGTTAATTTTCCATTTGATACGAGCTTCAGGAAGATAAAATGCTTCTGCTAAGCCTGATAATTTTTCTTCACCTGTTGCAGGATCAAGGATTGCAAATTTTAATGAAGAACTACCACAGTTAAGGATGAGAACAAGTTTTGACATAGGAACCCTATTTTTGATTGAGGTTAATAAAAATCCATTCAAAAGAATAGACTACAAATCTTGCATAGAATACACCTTTTGGCGTATAAAATAAATTAACTGGAGGGGAAAAATACGATCTTTTATTAGAAAAGTTGAAAATTTCAACAGTTTCTAGTTAAGGATGACAATTAAACCTAAACTAGAGTATTATAAGTGCGGTTATTTTCTAGGATGTTTTTATGTCATCATTTTTTTCAACCTTAAAACGTGGGCAAATATATTTGCAAACGTGGCCATTAGAAGCGAAACTCGGCATTATTTTTCCTGAAAATCGCATTATTAAAGCCACGAAATTTGCACAAAAGTTTATGCCTTTTATGGCGGTATTTTCGGTGGTTTGGCAACAGCTTTATGCCAAGACGGATCTTACTGCATTAGCGATTGCTATTTTGACCGCACTTTGTGCGTTAGTGATGCCATTGCAAGGCTTATACTGGTTGGGAAAGCGTGCAAAATCACCGTTAGAACCGCAAAGTTCTCAGTGGTTTTATGAGATTAGTGAACGTTTAAGAAAACAACATGAAAGTTTGCCAACCGTGCAAGATAAACCGACATATCAGCACTTGGCAGAAGTACTACAAAAGGCACAGCAAAAATTAGACAAAGCATTTTGGCAGGAAATCTAGTCAATGGTTTTAAATTTAATTGACGCAAACGTTTTCCTTTTGTTGTTTTTTATGTAAAATACTGCGGTCGCAATGGCGGCCCTTTTTAATTGAGAGACTATTTAATGATTGATTACATTATCATTGGCATCATCGCATTTTCGATTATCGTGAGTTTATTACGTGGGTTTGTGCGAGAGGTGATGTCCCTTGCAAGTTGGGTCGTTGCATTTATTGTCGCTAGCCAATTTTATCCTTATCTCGCCACTTATCTTACTCAAATCGAATCTGACTACGTGCGTAACGGCACAGCAATCGGCATTTTATTTGTTTTAACCTTAATTGTAGGCGGCATTGTTAATTATGTGATTAGCCAATTAGTGGATAAAACAGGACTTACCGGAACAGATCGTGTTCTTGGGGCGGCATTTGGCTTAATTCGTGGGGCGTTAATCGTTGCTGCGATCTTATTCTTCTTGGATACCTTCACTAACTTTGAACAAACCGATTGGTGGAAAGAATCAAAATTAATTCCTCATTTCGGCTTCATTATTGAATGGTTCTTCCAACAACTACAAGCAAGTTCTAGTTTTTTAAACTCAACTTTTAAACAATAAGGTAGTCAATCAGTATGTGTGGAATTGTCGGTATCGTTAGCCAAAATCCGGTTAATGAATCCATTTATGCAGCATTAACGTTATTACAGCATCGAGGTCAAGATGCGGCGGGGATTGTCACAATCGATGATGAAAACCGCTTTCGTTTGCGTAAGGCTAATGGTCTTGTAAGCGATGTATTCAGACAAGAACATATGTTACGTTTACAAGGTCATGCAGGCCTCGGACATGTACGTTATCCAACCGCTGGCAGTTCAAGTGTATCTGAAGCGCAGCCTTTCTATGTTAACTCACCTTATGGTTTAAGCCTTGTTCACAATGGTAACTTAACCAATTCAGACGAATTAAAAGATAAATTATTTAAAGAAGCACGTCGTCACATAAATACTAATTCGGATTCAGAACTTCTTCTCAATATTCTTGCAAATCATTTAGATAGAGTGAATAAATACCATCTCGATCCGCAAGATATTTTTAATGCAATTCGTGCGACACACAAAGATATCCGTGGTGCTTATGCATGCTTAGCGATGATTATTGGACATGGCATGGTGGCATTTCGCGATCCGTTTGGTATTCGTCCACTCGTGTTAGGTAAACGAGAAGAAAACGGCT
>OGFK01002244.1_pt1 | contig 10299 bp, 9 predicted proteins | sample 1570931 | NCBI WGS metagenome assembly OGFK01 (sample SAMEA2581935, study PRJEB24529) | metagenome | biome: Human gut stool | place: China | collected 2011
ATGTTTATCGAAAGGTACCTTTGTACCATCCCGTTTAATGACCTGCAACATCTCGAACCCTCATTCCTTACATATAAAAAAGTATGGAAAAACCATACTTAAAATATTATATTTCACGATATAAATAAAATATTTCATATGAAATATCGTATTTATATCGCTTTCACAGTATACTATATCTTGTGCCTGTTTGCAATAATCAATACAACATAATGTGAAAAAGGAGTCCTTTTACCATGCTAAAATAGCATAGCAAAAAAACTCCTTATTTTATAAAGCAATTGATAAAAGACGTGTCCAAAAATTAGGCCGTTTTCCCACCCAATAGTCTGGAACTGTAGGATAAAACATCCGATCTGCTAATAAATCACGTTCATTCAACTGAATATCGCTGAGCAAATTTTTCTTATATTCCATATCAAGCTTGGAAATTACTTCAACATAATCGCCACATTGTTCGGTCAATACATCATAACCCGTACCAAAGAAATGTATTAAACCATTTGTATATAGTTCAATAGCTTTTGAGTAATATTTTGAATCATGATTAAAAGACATAATATTACATTCAAATAAGATTCCTTTGTCAACCCATTCTAATAATTGCTCTGGCTTACTAAAGAAAATACTATGCCGTTCTACTTCACTTAATATAGGTACAATGCCCAAATCCCATAAGATTTGTAACCACATATTTACATGGTATAATTTGCAATTCTCTGGAATTGTAACTAACATAAAATGGCTCTTACCAAGCACAAGTAAGTCTCTATGGCTGCGAATATATTCAATCATAGTATCGCTCAATTCAACAACCGCACCGCTATGTAAGGTTACATTCACATCTTGTTCCGCCACAGCATGTCTTACATTATCTAGCGTATCTGGAATCGATGTAATAATGGCCTGCACATTACTATCATCCACCTTAGGTGTACAAAAAATATCAGTAATACCCGATGTTGCTAAGCCTTTAATCATTTGTACAGACTTTTCAATTGTTTGAGGACATTTACTATCCTCCATATTAGGCAAAATATGCGCCTGTATATCTAATCTACGTTTCATGTTCTTCCCCATTCTAGTGACTATATCGCCCCTTACTCCGATATAATCCCCTTAATTTCTCTGATTCATCTTGCATTCATATTATATCAATGAATCTATGTCTTGAAAAGTACCTATACCTAAACTTTTGATAATATTTGATTGTTTAAAATTAAAGATTATTTTATATTTTCATTTTGCTTTCATAAAAAACTAGACTTCTATGAAGAACTCACAGAAGTCTAGTATATTGCATATTTAATTAAAATCTATCTATCGATTATGCCTCATTCTTCGATAAATAGATAGTATAATCTGCACGATAGCTACACCAATGATAACACCAGCTGTATCGATTGCTACATCACGAATCGATGCATTTCGACCAATACTTGTTAGCTGCAAGCATTCATCCATCACAGCGATAACCAGTCCTATAGCAATCACTTTAAGCCCTGCATATTCACGATTAAATTGATGTAACGCCACATATAAACACCCACCGAGTACAGCAAACTCAAAAACATGTGCCATCTTGCGGACAATACGGTTTAATGACCACATATCTCCAGAGATTCCTAATTTATAAAGAATCGGACTTAACCATTGTGTAAACATAAGACTCAAACCATCTGAAGAAATATCATTTTGTAATGAATTATCCCATATAAAGAGAATAACGAGAATAACTAAGGTAAAACTTATCCAATGTTTTTTTAACATCTACTATCACCGCCACTAATCTCGGTCAAAAATATCTCTAGTGTATACCTTATCCTTTACATCAGCTAAGGATTCATCCCAACGATTTGCTACAATTACATCGCTTACACGTTTAAAATCATCAAAATTTCTAATAACAGGAGAGTGGAAAAAATCATTCGCTTCAAGAGTTGGTTCATACACAACAACGGCAATGCCCTTTGCTTTAATCCGTTTCATAATCCCCTGCACAGCAGAAGCCCTAAAGTTATCTGAATTTGTTTTCATTGTCAATCGATAAATACCAACAATCTTAGGGTCTTTACCAATGATGGCATCAGCAATGTGATCTTTTCTCGTTCGATTTGCATCGACAATGGCAGATATAAGATTTTGAGGCACATCATTATAATTAGCTAATAATTGTTTCGTATCTTTTGGCAAACAATATCCACCATATCCAAAAGAAGGATTATTGTAGAAATCCCCAATCCGTGGATCCAAGCATACACCATGAATGATTTCCCCCGTATTAAGGCCACGCACCTCTGCATAAGAATCTAATTCGTTAAAATAAGCTACACGCAATGCAAGATAGGTGTTAGCAAATAATTTAATGGCCTCTGCCTCTGTAGAACCAGTGAAGCATAGAGGTATATCTTTTTTATGGGCTCCTTCTGCTAATAAATGAGCAAATGTACGAGCACGTTCAGAATCCTCGCCTACTACAATACGAGAAGGATATAAATTATCGTACAACGCCTTCCCTTCACGTAAAAACTCAGGAGAGAAGATAATATTATTCGTATTAAATCGCTCTCTCATTTGCTCTGTATATCCTACGGGAACTGTGGATTTAATAATCATAACCGCATCACGGTTAATGTCTAGAACTGTTTTGATAACAGATTCTACAGATGATGTATCAAAAAAATTCTTTTGCGGGTCATAATTAGTAGGTGTAGAAATAATAATATAAGCAGCACCGGTAAACGCTTCCTTAGGATCTAAGGTTGCCTTAAGATTCAATGACTTATTCTTCAAATAATCGGCTAATTCTGAGTCGACTATGGGGGATTCTTTACGGTTAATCATATCAACCTTTTCAGGAATGATATCTAATGCAACCACTTCATTATGTTGTGCCAATAATACACCATTTGAAAGACCTACATACCCAGTACCAGCTATTGCTATTTTCATTTATTTACCATCCTTCATATAAAAATCTTTATACCATGTTGCAAAACGTCTTAAACCCTCTCGAAGTGTTGTACTTGGTTTAAATCCAAAATCCGCTTCTAAAGCAGATGTATCCGCGTAGGTAATAGGTACATCACCTGGTTGCATAGCAACGAGTTCCTTATGGCGTTCCATATTAAAGTCCGCTGGTAACACACCAACAGCTATTAACTCTTCCCCTAAAATCGTCACAAAATCCAATAAATTTTCAGGGCTATTATTACCGATGTTATAAATAGCATATGGTGGCACTGGTAATCCATCAGCGCCATTTCTTCGTTCTGGAGCCACTTGCATAACCTTATACACACCTTCAACAATATCGTCTATATAGGTAAAATCGCGTTTACAATTACCATAATTAAAAATTTTGATGACTTCACCTTTGCGTAATGTATTGGTAAATCCAAAGTACGCCATATCTGGACGACCAGCTGGTCCATAAACGGTAAAGAATCGAAGACCTGTACTCGGTATGTTATATAACTTGGCATAGGAATAAGCTAATAATTCATTGGATTTTTTCGTAGCCGCATATAAGGAAACAGGATTATCCACTTGGTCATCAGTAGAATACGGAATCTTTTTGTTCGATCCATATACGGATGAAGATGATGCATATACAAGATGTTCTACACCCTTTGTACCATTATCATAGGAATGACGACAACATTCTAAAATATTGTAAAACCCAATAATATTTGATTCTATATACGCATCTGGATTGGTAATAGAATATCGTACACCCGCCTGTGCAGCTAAATTAACAACTACATCGGGTTTATATTCTTCAAAAATAGATTGTAAGAATTCTTTATCTGCTATATTCCCCTTCTTAAATATCCATTGATTACCATTGTCTCTCAAGGACTCAATCTGTTGTAATCTATACTCTTTTAAACTAACATCATAGTAATCATTAACAGAATCGATACCTATGATACAACTACTTTCAACATTTTTAAGAAGCGACATAACAAGATTGGCGCCTACGAATCCTGCTGCACCAGTGATAAGAATTACCTTGTTATGTAATGATACATTTTGTAAAAGCATACTTTGTCCTTTCCTTTAGGAACGCCTTAATCTTATTAAAACGCTATCCCATATTTTCGTAAGCACAACTCTCTCCGTTGGAAATAGATACAACACAACAAGATACGAAATGAGACTGACACATATACAGAAAATCGTCCAAATCATACTAGTATATACATGCAATAGAACATAAGAGCCTACACCTACAATGGCGGAGGTAATGATATAGGTTTTAATATTGCTAATAACACTCCATGCATTCATCTTTACATAAACCGCTAAAAGATATAGAAGCACAGCAATCATTTGTACCCGTACTATCGACCTGGCATATACAAATGTAGTGAAATCATATTGAACACATATATATATAACCGGTATTAATACGATAAGATGTGCCATCTGTGCCAAGAATGAAATATTAGGCATTCCTTTTGCACGAAACGCTTCTGATATTAAATAAGATATAGCCGTCACTAAAGATGAGCTCAAAGCCCAAGAGCCTAGTACTATACCAGCTAATTTCCACTGTGGTCCCAATAATATTTGTACAATAAAATCTTGGTATACAAACATGCCCACACCTAAGGGAACCAAGAACAACGCCATATATCGTTGAAAGGTAAAAAACGTTTTTTCAAACTCCACCTTATTATGCTGATGCCGTGATAAGGCAGAGAATAAAACCGGAGCCATCGACGAAGTAGCAATAGCCATTACCGTAGTCACTATAGCAGTTGGCATTTTATACATACCAAGATAATAAGCATTTAAAAAATGGCTAATAATAAAGGTATCTATCCACGCAGTGAGCCATATGGAGAAAGCCTCTGCCAACGACCACGCACTAAAGCTAAACATATTACGAAACACTTGATATGAAAAATAAATTGATATCAACTTTTCTTGTCGTATACAAAGTGCGACAGCCGTAAAGAGTTGTGCCGCTAATAGGCCTGCAATCAATGCCCAATAATCAAATCCTGCTAACGCCATTGGTATGGATACGAATAAAGGCGTAATGATAGTAATCATCCGTATACTTAAGAGAAATTTAAAGTTAAAGCTTCTCCTATACATTGCCATTTGAATGCTACTAAATGCACTTAAGGGCAACATGGTTCCCATTACGGCTAAAGGAATACCTAACCCATCATTTCCTACTAGTGATGCTAAATCATCACGCCACACAATGATGGCGATCCAGAGAATCATAGCAAGCACGATATTTGAAATGAATGCGACGCTAACACTCTTCTGTTTATCTTCTTCACTTTCAAATTCGTATTGAACAAGGAATTTTTGGAAACCTGCATCTGCTAACATTTCCGCAAAGGAAATAACCATCATAATGGTCGCTAAAATACCAAATGCTGTAGGGGCTAATATATGTGCCAATATGATATTTGTAATTGGTGTAATAAGCTTCGCTAAGACCTCAGTTATAAGGGACCACTTAGCAGCAGCTACAACTTTAGTATCCATATAAATTCTGATCCATTTACTTCCGATTTATATTCTTTAAACCTTGTAAAAACAATTCATGATGTGCTTCACAAGAAAGATAATTTTGTATTGCTAAGTAACTCGTTTTGCCTAACAATAAACGTACTAGCTTACGATTACATAAGAGGTTAATAGCTTTCACAATCCATGTACGTCCTATAAATTCACGCAAATAGCGATTAATATGTGTATCCGCAAAATGTTTATAATTTTCATATACAAAATGAGGATTCTTAATATCGTCTGTTAATTGGTTGTACATTTGCATAACATTCTTAGCATGTTCATCAGATGATACTATAACTCCCACATCTGTACGAGTTATTGGAATTTCACGAATAAGGAATTCATTTCCATCAATAGTTAGTTCTATAACTATAGAATCAGCAACTATGTGTGGTAAATTATCGAAATACTCTGTTTTAAATACAAAGCTCCCTTGGCCATAAATAATAGTACCAGCTTTATAATCTTCTCTAGCACCTATGCAATGACTATGTTGACAAAGAACTAAAGAAGCACCTTTTTCTACAAATTTGCGACAATATCGTTGCAACATTGGTGATGGATATCTATAAAACTCTTTGCCTCCGTGATACAGTACAACTACGTAATCACATTGTTCTTTAAGTTTTTGTACATCATCAAAGCTTTCAAATACATCAAAAGGATTTGCCCCTGCACTATGCATGGTAGCACTAGAAAACTCATTTTCTGTGCACATATAAATACCTAACCGTATACCATCTTTAGTAAATATATACGGTTTTTTTGCCTCGTTTACATCATTGCCCGCTCCGCAATATGCTATATTAGCTTGTATCAATACATGTATTGTAGATTCAAGACCTTCAAACCCTTGATCATAAGAATGATTATTGGCCAGACCAAGTAACAAAGAAGGAATTGCCTTAAATCCATTGATTGTTTTTCTAGGAGACTTTAAATTATGGCCAAATTTATCAATTGGTGTATCGGTATCTGTAAGTGGAACCTCTAAGTTAAACACATTTAAATCAGCCTCACATAACATGTTGTATAGTTGCGTTCCAATAATAGATTCCATATCACCATTTTCGAATAAAATCCGATTTACGTCTGTAGGAACAAAATCAGCTCCGATGTATACCTTCAAGATGTAACCACTCTCCCATTTTGTAATCAAACTCCATTGGTTCTATCTTTATAAATCCTGCGCCAGGGTATAAGGTTAATTCCCCAACATATAAACGATGATTAACATCATAAAAATCAACTCGTAAAAAGGGATAGTCCTTCGTTAATTTCTTACATAACGATATCATTTCCTCATAATGAGGCGGTTTTTCAAAGGTTCTATTCGAAGGCTCATAATGAAGAATGGAAAGATTGATATAGTTCCAATCAACATCATAATAATTCATACGTGTACCACCTTTGGAAAAGCGTTCAGAACAAACTACAGTTAGTTTTGGTTCACCGTGAAAGGAATACATCTTATAGTCTAATAAGTCCGCACTTCCTAGCTCATCTATGTATGGTTCTGCTAAAATGCGTCTCCGCACATTTTTATAGGGCCATTCACGAGCTATTAGATAAAAATCCCGCTGTAAAGACATATTTATAATTCGACGTGCTCCTTCTTTGTCAAATTTAGATTTATCTTTACAAATGACAATTCCTCCACTATCGTGGGTGCATTTTAAAACAAACTGATTAGGCAATGCTTCAAAATCAATTTCATCAAAAGAGTCCCATACACCTAAATTAGGAATGATGTATTTGGAGTCTATCCTATCAGCCAAATAATTTTTTGCTTCATATTTATCAACCATAGTTGTATATATTGGCTTTCGATCATAAAGCTTCATCCATTGCATTTTTTCACTAAACGTCTTTGGATCATCTAAATTTAATGGATATCCCATGTATTTAGGAAATATCTTTCGTAGAAATGCTTCATCACTTAGAGAATTATAGACACCCATTTTTATCATCGCTCGCAAACGATAGTGAGGGTCGGAGATGAATCGTTTTCCTTTATTTAGTATTTTTTGTAGGCTCATGTAACTCCCCCCTTCTAGAACGTAAAATTTGTACCTCCATATAAAATAACATCATGTAAAAATAAGTACTTTTACTTTCATAGGAAACCAAGCCCATATCCATAACTAATTGGGACATAAGCAATATAAATACCATGACATATTCATTGCTGTGGAAATCATGATATCGAATCATGTTATATACGAGATACACATACATCGAGTAATACGTAACCACACCGATAATACCCGTGCCCGCCAATAACTCGATGTAATTATTGTGAAGATAATAATTTTCTCTACCGAAAATAGAATATGTATATACCGCTGGATTATTAACACCAACGCCTATAATCGGAGACTGATGAAATAAATCCCAACCTATATCCACTAAGGCCATACGAACAATAGCAGATGAGTCGCCCCCAGTACCGGTGAAAGCATCTACCATAGAACTCATACGTTCTAAGACTTCACTGAAGATTGGCAATTGGAGAATTCCTATAAATGCAATAATAACGATTCCTAAGTACGCCACCAATTTAGCTAAGGAGTTAACAATATTGTTACTGCGAAAGCTTTTAAATACAAATAGTAAAACAATGCCTATAACGACAAATACCAATGCCTTCCGACTACCCGTGGCCGCTAATATACCTAATGTTGGCAATGCTATAATGTTCCACCACCGAGGCTTATCATACATCATATAATATACGGTCATAACGATGGCATTAGCCCCTAGCAAACCTACGGTATTCGCATTTAACGCATCATTAGCAATACGAGCTGATGATGAAAGTACATTGATAAAATAGTCAAGTCCATAGTAATACACTGTATAAAAACAGACGATATATCCTGTCCACATACCAATTTTCAGCAATGAATCAACAGATTTTTCTCGCTGAAAGCACATATAGAGAACAATGAGCATGCAAAATATTTTTACAATATCAAAACTTCTACTCAGGGCTACAGACGAATCAAGAGCAGTTAGGGAACTTAGATAGCAAGCACCTATGAATAACAACATATACATATGCATCCATGTAAACGACAATGTAATGCGTCCTTGATCTCTAACGAGATAACATAGAATCAATCCAAACAAGCATACAAATAATACATATGCTCCGTAATCTGCATCACCGAGGGCAAATGATATGGTTAATGAAAGTACGAGAAATACTAATGTTATAAGCCATATAAGACGGTTGGAAATGGCTGTAATATTTAATTTCAATACTGTCCCTCTTCTCTCAATATATGTACATCACAACACAAACTGACCTTATAAAATATCAATCCATCGTTTAGCAATTTTACTGAGCGGGAACGTATCTCGCACCTTAATCGCCTCCGTAGATATACGTTTGGCTAACTCAGGATTTCCTAAGATGGATTTCATTTTTTCATACATCGTTTTCGTATCACCTACAGGAACAAGCAACCCATTAACACCGTCCTGAATGACCATGCGTGCACCGCCTACAGGACAGTCTGTAACAACTACAGGCAATCCCATGCCCATAGCTTCTAACATAGAGTTGGATATGCCTTCAAAGTCAGATGATGACACAAACATTGTACATGGACGTTCTTGTTCCAAAATATCAGATGCAAAACCAGGTAAAAGAACTCTATCAGTTAATCCTAAATTTGCAATTTGTTGTCGAAGTTCAGCTTCTAAAACACCTTGACCATATATGACAAGTTTATAGTCCTTAAACTCGTCAGCTAGCATACTAAATGCATTGATCATCATGGGTAAATTTTTCTGTGGATGCAATCGACAGGCGGTTACAATAATCTTTTGACGTTCCCCTTCATAAGGTTCCGGTAAATTACCATTAATAGGGTTTGGAATGATATGCCCACGGCTTTGTATAGACTTGGAAAAATATGATTTTGCATCTTCCGTTTGAAATACGATGGCATCAGCAAAGCGAAACGCAAAATCTCGCAACATCTGTTGGTATTTTCCTACAGGAACCTTACGCGGATTATTTCGCTCAGAAAACACCATGCGATTGTTTACAAACCACGAACTGATTGCCAAAATAAAGCTAGACGCACTTAAAAACGATAGACATGTTGCATTAGGTCGTTGTTTCAATATCCCAATTAGTGCTTTAATTTCTTGTAAAAAACGAATGATTTTATTGGAACTCGTCGTATGTATTTGAATTTGCTCAATTCCCTCCGGCAATGCATATTCTGTACCATACCGATTAGGGCTTGTTTGAATGACTGTAATTGTATGTCCATCATGATGCCATTGTCGTGCTAATTCTGTTAAAATTCGTTCGGCTCCATCATTACCAAGAGATATAGTAACAATTATAATTTCTTTACCCATATAGCCGCTCCTCTTTGATATATTCAGCCAGACGCATATACGCATCCTTCATCGTTACCTGTGGTTCCCATGATAGATTACGCATCTTCCTAGAATTCAAAAACATATGAACTGTAGGTGCATAACCAAAGGAGGATACATTTTCTGGAATATCGAAGACAACGGAAATCTTATCGTTCCCCACATGGCACGCTACCAAGTTAGCGATACTAGCAATACTACGTGTTTCCTCATCATGGCACACATTATAAGCTTCCCCGACTTCACCATTGGTCATCAGGATGATAATGGCACGTACCGCATCCGTAATGTAACAGAAGTTAGACATGGAATCGCCCTTAGTATGAAGGATAATATCACGACCATCCAAGGCATGTT
>OGFK01002249.1_pt1 | contig 10274 bp, 8 predicted proteins | sample 1570931 | NCBI WGS metagenome assembly OGFK01 (sample SAMEA2581935, study PRJEB24529) | metagenome | biome: Human gut stool | place: China | collected 2011
AGACTGCGGATACAAGGAAGTTTCCCGCAGGCATCCTTTGACTTAGGCTGTCAAGAAGAACTGACGCAGTAGCCGTAGCTTTCAGCATTTCAGAATGCAAGGTTTCTTATCCGGGCGCACCTTCAGGGCGGCTTTTTTATTTTGGTCTCCCCAAATTTTGCAAAAGAAAATGCCCCGACCGATACGAAATCAGCCGAGGCATCTTCTTTTATTATAGTTATATGTCTAAAGTAACAACTTAAAAGGGATGCGGCTATGGGCTCAGCACAGCCGCAAAAAAAGAGTTATGAAGGAGATTTTGTCTTGCTAAATCCTGCTCCCTCTTTAGAGGGGAGGGGCGGCTGCAAATCCGACTCCACAGCCGCTGTGTATCTCAAAAGTGAACACTTATGTTCATCAAGCTTTTGTTTATCCTTTATCTTTTGTTTTTTTGTATTTATACTGTTGATTTTTATTTATTGGGAATATGAATTGCTCTCTTTTCTGCTGCCAGAGCCGCTTCTCTGACCGCTTCGGTTACGGTGGGATGTGCGTGGATTGCCGCAATAATATCCTCTACGGTCGCTTCCATACCAATCGCCAACGCACATTCGCCAATCAGATCTGTCGCTCTGGGGCCAAGAATATGTACCCCCAGAACCTCTTTATATTCTGTCCCGATGATGAATTTAATGCTGCCAACGCCGCCGTTCATAATCAGAGATTTACCGTTTGCCATCAGAGGGAATTTGCCTACCTGATATGCAATGCCCATTTCCTTTGCTTTTTCTTCTGTCAGCCCAACGCCTGCAAATTCGGGGTCTGTATATACACAGGAGGGGTTGGTTGCACCGTTGTAAACCGCATTTTCTCCCAGTGCATTTTCCGCTGCCACTTCACCCTGTGCAGATGCAACGTGCGCCAGCATAACCTTGCCCAGACAGTCACCGATGGCATATACATTGGGTACATTTGTTTCCATTTTATCGTTGACTGTGATACGGCCTCTGTCATTCGCAATGCCTGCCGCATCCAGATGCAGTGCTTCTGTATCTGTTCTTCTGCCGACAGCAACCAGTACCTTTTCTGCTTCAAAGGGCTGCACCTTGCCGCCAATTTCCACATTCACCTTTGCGCCGACTGCCGCCGCTTCTACAGACTGCACCTTTGCATCTGTCATAATCTTTACACCCTTTGCCTCCATCAGCTTGCGCAGCTGTGCTGTCAGCTCGCCATCCATCATGGGCAGCAGCTTAGGTGCGGCTTCTACCACCGTTACCTCTGTACCGAATTTGGAGTACGCAGTTGCCAGTTCGATACCGATTACACCGCCGCCAATGACCAGAAGGCTTTTGGGAATTTCTTCAAAAGACAAAGCGCCTGTCGAATCTACGCAGTTTGCATTTTCCTTTACCCCGGGAATGGGAGGCACCGCGGGGATGGAGCCTGCTGCGATGATGATTTTATCAAATGTCATGTTTTCCTTTGTACCGTCCTTTTTCAGAACAGCCAGAGTATCCTTGGATGCGAAGGATGCTGTTCCCTCCACAACCTGAATCTTATTTGCCTTCATCAGACCGGTAACACCGCCTACCAGCTGTGCGGTAATGGCATTTTTCTTTGCCTGCACCTGTTTCCAGTCTACATTTTTCACTTCAATATTGATGCCGTATTCCGCCATTTCCTTTGCTTCTGTCAGCGCCTCTGCCGCATGCAGGATTGCCTTTGTGGGAATACAGCCGACATTCAGACAGGTGCCGCCGAGCTTATTCTTTTCAATCAGCGTTACCTTGCCGCCCAGCTGTGCCGCTCTGATGGCTGCCACATAACCGCCGGGACCGCCGCCGATAACTGCTACTTTCGTTTCGCCGGCAGGCTTTTTCTCTGCCGCAGGAGCCGCTGCCTGTGCGGGTGCTGCTCCAACCTGCTCGCCTACTTCGCCGATATATGCCAGAAGCCCCTTTACGGGTACATCCTCGCCTTCCTGTGCCACGATTTTAATCAGTGTACCTTCTGCTTCTGCTGTCACCTCGCTGGTCAGCTTATCTGTTGTAATTTCCAACAGAACATCGCCAACCTTTACGGCATCGCCTTCCTGCTTTACCCATTTGGAAACCGTGCCTTCTTCCATTGTCAGCCCAAGCTGAGGCATTTTAACCTCTACTGCCATAGTCTATTCCTCCTGTCCGTTCAGGTTTCTTCTCTTGATTTCTGTCTTCTTTTTCTTCCGATGTTACAGCAGAATCTGCATGGGGTTTTCCAACAGCTCTTTGATAGCGAGTTCAAATTTTGCTGCTGTCGCACCGTCAATCAATCTATGGTCGAATGTAAAGGAAATGCGCATGAACTGTCTCTTTGTGATGTTGCCTTCTGCATCCATTACCAGCTCATCCTGCACTGCGCAGACACCCAGAATGCCTGCATCCGGCTGATTGATGATAGGATTAAAGGTTTCTACGCCGAACATACCCAGATTGGAGATGGAGAAGGTAGAGCCCTTATATTCGTCCATCGACAGCTTATTTGTTCTTGCACGTTCTGCCAGATCTCTCGCTGCTTCGGAAATTTCGCCCAGACTCATCTTATCCGCGTCCTTGATAACGGGCACAATCAGACCATCCTCCAGTGCAACCGCCATACCGATATTCACATGCGCACGCTTGATAATCTGGTCACCGTCGATAGATACCAGAATATGCTTGTTATTTTTCAGTGCCTTTGCCGTTGCTTTCAGCACATAATCGTTCAGAGAATATTTCACGCCAAGGTCATTGTTAATCTTCTTACGGAATGCCATCAGCTCTGTCACATCAATGCGGACATTCTGCGTAACGGTAGGGATTTCCTGTGCAGATTTTGTCATTCTTTCGGAAACGACCTTTCTCATCCCTGCCAACTTTACAACCTCGTCGCCATCCATCAGTTCCAGTGCGGTTTTCTTCGGCGCTGCCTTTTCTGCTGCCGCCTGTGCTACGGGTGCAGGTGCGGCTTTTGCAGCTTCTGCCGCCGCCAGAATATCCTTCTGCACGATTCTGCCCAGAGGACCGGAGCCTGCCACTGCTGTATAATCTACCCCCAGCTTTGCTGCTGTTTTCTTTGCCAGAGGGGAAATTCTGATTCTGCCGCCTGCCACAGGTGCTGCAGGTGCTGCTGCGGGCACGGGTGCCGCCGCTTCAGCCGCAGGTGCTTCTGCCTTTGCCGCGGGTGCATCCCCAACCTGTTCGCCTGCTTCACCGATATATGCCAGCAGACCCTTTACGGGGATATCCTCGCCTTCCTGTGCTACAATTTTCAGCAATACGCCGTCATGCTCGCTTTCTACTTCGCTTGTCAGTTTATCTGTTGTAATTTCCAGAATGACATCACCGGCCTTGACCGTGTCGCCTTCCTGTTTTACCCATTTTGTGACTGTGCCTTCTTCCATTGTCAGCCCCAACTGAGGCATCTTTACTTCAAAAGCCATGGTTTTCCCTCCTTATTTATTCAGAACCTTTTTCACTGCCTTTACGATATCTGCGGGATGAGGGAAGTTTTCATCCTCCAATGTAGGGCTGAAGGGAGAAACGATATTCAGACCGCAGACACGTTCTACGGGTGCGTCCAGTTCATCAAACAGCTCCTCTGCAATCTGTGCGGAAATTTCAGCCGCATAGCTGCCACGCTTTACTTCTTCGGACAGAACGATTACATTGTGTGTCTTGGAAACGGATTTCACGATGGCATCCCAATCCAGAGGAACCAGTGTTCTCAAATCCAGAACTTCGATATTGATGCCCTCTTTTGCCAGCTCCTCTGCCGCCTCCAGTGCGAAGTATACCTCTCGGCTCCATGTGATGACTGTCAAATCTGTGCCTTCACGTTTTACTTTTGCCTGCCCCAGAGGAATGATATATTCCCCTTCGGGGATTTCCTCTTTTTTCGCATACAGCAGCTTATGCTCCATGCAAATAACGGGGTCATCATCGCGGATAGCCGCTTTCAGCAGACCTTTTGCATCCTCCGCAGAGGAAGGAGCAATCACCTTTAGACCGGGTGTATGGCAGAACAGTGCTTCCAGACACTGTGAATGCTGCCCTGCATTTCTTCTGCCGGCACCCATGGGGCAACGCAGTACCATGGGTACGGATGCCTGCCCACCTGTCATATATCTCATTTTCGCAGCTTGGTTCAGGATAGGGTCAGCCGCTACTGTGATAAAATCGTTATACATCAGCTCTACAACAGGGCGCATGCCTCTCATCGCTGCACCAACAGCCATGCCGCAGAAGCCGGATTCGGAAATGGGGGTATCCCATACACGGTGTGCACCGAATTCCTCCTGAAAGCCTACGGTGATACCGAATACGTTACCCATTTTACCCATATCTTCCCCCAGAACGATAACATTCTGATCTCTTACCATTTCTTCATGGATCGCTTCACCAATCGCTTTGCTTACGCTGATTTTTTTGCTCATCTTGCAACACTCCTTTCATTGTCAGAAGAATATACATCGGTTGTTGCTTCGGAAGGATCGGGGAAAGGAGAATTCAATGTAAATTCATACGCTTCTTCAATAGCTGCATCAACAGCCGCTTCGATCGCAGCCAATTCTTCTTCTGTTGCAACCTTTTCTTTCAGGAGCCTTGCACGGAAATTAGGGATGGCTTCTTTTTTACGCGCTTCCTCCATATAGGATGCAGGGCGATAAACCGCAGGGTCGCCGCAGTAATGCCCCTGATGGCGGAACGTCATACATTCTATGATAGAGGGGCCGTTCCCCTCTCTGGCATAATCTACCGCTTCTTTTACCGCTTCATATACGATAACAGGGTCGTTGCCGTCTACTGTTTTGCCCGGAATATTATACGCCTGTGCGCGCACAGCAATCGTATCCGTATTGGTTACGGAATGGATATTAACAGAAACACCATAATTATTATTTTCACACAGGAATACTACAGGTAGCTTCCATGCCGCCGCCATATTCACCGCTTCGTGGAAGGTACCCTGATTGGATGCACTATCCCCGAAGAAGCATAGGGTAACATGCTTATCTCCCCAAATTTTAGATGCGAATGCAGAACCCGCTGCGATGGGGATACCTGCGCCTACGATGCCGTTTGCACCAAGGCTGTGCAGACCATCGATATCCGCGATGTGCATGGAGCCGCCTTTCCCTTTGCAGTAACCTGTCGCTCTGCCAAACAGCTCCGCCATCATGATTTTCAGGTCACCGCCCTTTGCTACACAGTGACCGTGTCCGCGATGCGTAGATGCCATATAGTCATCTGGCTCCAGTGCATAGCAGGCACCGGTCGGCACCGCTTCCTGCCCCAGACACAGATGGATATTGCCGTACATCATACCCTTTGTAAAGCAATCTGATGCCTTGGATTCAAAGCCCTTGATTTTCAACATTGTTTCATACATGCCCAGAAGCATTTCCTTTGAATATTTCTTTTCGCTCAATGAAATCACCCTTTTCTTCAAACCTTATTTATGAAATAAATATTTATTGAATTCTTTGTCATTACGGCTTCAGCACAACCTTGCCGCACTGCCCTGTTTCCATTAAATCCAAGCCTGCTTCAAATTCCTCCAGAGGCAGAACATGCGTGATTTCCTTGCTGATATCCAGACCGGCAGCAAACAGACCCTTCATACGCTCCCATGTTTTGGGAATTTCCCTGCCGGATACGCCCTTCACACAATATCCGCCGGTTACAAGCCTTTCCCATTCCAGCGTCATCGGCTTAGGTCCAAGCCCCGCAATCACAACTGTACCGTCCGGCTTCAGATAATCAAAGCTGCCTGTAACAGCGCCTGCATTACCGGAAAAATCCAGAACGAAATCTACACCCAGACCACCGCTCAATTCCTTCACTTTTGCAGCAGTATCTTCTTTCAGAGGATTCACTACCGCATCTGCGCCCATATTCAGTGCCATCTGAACACGCTGCTCATTCAGCTCGATACCAATAACCTGCGCTGCGCCCAGTGTTTTTGCTACAGCAACGCCCATACAGCCAATAGGGCCACAGCCGATGACTGCTACCTTCTTTGTGGCAATCGGAAATTCCATGGCTGCGTGTACCGCAACGCCCAAGGGCTCCATCAATGCCAGATGCTCCATAGGCATATCAGGGTCGCATTTATTTACGTCACTTTCGGGGATGCAGATATACTCAGCCATAGCACCGTCACGATGCACACCAATCACTACCGTGTTATAGCAAACATCTGCATGTCCGTTTCTGCACAGATCGCATGTGCCGCAAACCAGATGAGAATCAGAATTTACAACATCACCGGTCTGTACGGATTTCACATTTTTACCAACCTTAGCTACCACACCGGCATATTCATGACCGATGATGGTAGGAGGCTGCATTCTTTTCTGTGCATAATCATCCCAATGCTTGATATGCACATCCGTACCGCAAATCGCTACCGCTTTTACACGAATCAGCACTTCATTATCTCCCACTTCCGGAACAGGTCTCTGCGTCAGAACAATATAACCATCGCCCTTCTGTTCTTTCACAACGCATTTCATCATTTCCATTTCTCTTTCCCTCCTCGCTGTTATATAGATGTACTCTTTCTTTTTCCCTGTCAATCAGCTCCGATTATGCCTGACCAAGCAGTCTGGGCAGGAACATGGAGATCGGCTCGATATAAGTAATCAGCACCAGAGAAACGATACCTGCAATCAGGAAAGGAACGATTTTTCTGCAAATTTCGCCTACACTTACGTCACCGGCTTTACAGCCTACATACAGGTTGATGCCTACGGGAGGTGTTACCAGACCAATCGCCATATTTACTGTCAGGAATACACCGGCATGCACCATATTTACGCCAAGGCTTGCCAATACAGGCGTGATGATTGGCAGCAGGATGTAAAACGCAGAGTTCGCATCCAGAAAACAACCGGCGATCAGGAAGATAATATTGATGATGCAAAGAATCATGATCTTGTTTTCGGAGATAGACAGGATTGCCGCAGACAGATCTGCTGCAACACCGCTGGTCGTCATAATCCACGCATAAACCGCAGCACAGGCAATGATGAACATGATTGTAGCGGAGGAAACCGCAGAGTCTACAAATACTCTAATCAATTCCTTTGCATGAATTTCCTTGTAAATAAATACACCGACAAACAGACCATAGATTACGGAAACACCTGCCGCTTCTGTCGGCGTAAAGATACCGCCATAAATACCGCCCAGAATGATAACCGGCATCAGGAGCGCCCAAAATGCTTCTTTGAATGCCGCCCATCTTTCTGCTGCGGAAGCCTTCGGCAGCATTACAACTTCGTTTTTTCTGGTGGCAAGCATCGCTGCTACCAGATAGGAAATACCTACCAGAATACCGGGAATGATACCGGCACTAAACAGAGCCCCTACGGATGTATCCGTACAGGATGCGTATACTACGAATGCAATGGAGGGAGGGATGATGATGCCGATCGCACCGGAAGCACTCAGCAGCGCAGTGGATGTACCACGGTCATACCCCTGATGTACCATCGCGGGAATCAGAATTGTACCCAAGGCAGCTACTGTTGCCGGACCGGAACCGGAGATTGCCGCAAAGAAGCAGCAAACGATAACCGTAACCGCAAGCATGCCGCTCTTTCTATGACCTACACAGGTACGGGCAAAATTTACCAGTCTCTGAGAAATGCCTGCATATTCCATGATAGAACCGGCAAGCACGAAGAAAGGAATCGCCAGCAATGCAAACTTACCGATAGAAGCATACATTACGTTAGGGAACATGGAGAAGGGAAACCCACCTACATACAGACCAATCATCGCAGTCAAGCCCAGGGAAACCGCAATGGGAATATTCAGGAATACAAGCAGGAAAAATACACCAAATAAAATCAATGTCATACTTCCTCAACTCCTTTCGCAACCTTTCTCAGCCTCACAAACTCCTTCACACCGGATTCAACCGCACGAATCAGGCAGAAGACAGCACCGACGGGAATAGACAAGCCCTGAATATACATCGGCATGCCAAGGGCAGGCGTTTTAGAGCCAAGCCTGATCTGGTTAGAAACCATCTCGGAACCATATTTATACAACAGAAGAATCAATACAACAGAGCAAATCATGGAGAGCAATGCCATAAACGGCTGAACCTTTTTCGGCATATGATCTACAAGAAAGCTCATGCCCAGATGTGCCAGACGTTTGTAGCCTACTGCAATACCAACCATGGAAACCCATACAAAAGCGGTAATCGTAACTTCTTCTGTAAAGGAGAAGGAGCTAGCGAAGCAATATCTGCATACTACGTTCAAAAAATTCATTACTGCCATAAAAGCAAACAGCGCAACCAGAATAAATTCCTCCAGTCTTGCCAAAAGGGTAGAAAGTACTTTCATAATTTGCACCTCATTTCAAACTCATATATTGCTCAGGAACAGCTTTATATCAATAACAGTTGCTTTTCAGCAACCCGTTTCTAACGCATACAATCGTTATGATTTCGTAATTATCATTGCAGTCATTTTTGAAAAACAGGCGGAGAATTTGCCTCCTCCGCCTGCGTGTTACTCAATCATTTTGCAACCTCTATACAAGTTTTTTTATCTTTTGCAATTTTTTATCTTTTGCAATTACTCAAATGTATAGCCGAATGCCGCAAATACATCATCACCAATCTGCTTTCTGTATGCATCATAGATAGGAGCTGCCGCATCCTTAAAGGCTGCCATTTCAGCATCTGTCAGCTCTGTAATCTTCATGCCATTATCTGCCATCAGTTGGAAATTGCCTGCGTCTGCTTCTCTGGATGCTGCTACCTCGGCTGCACATGCTGCTGCGCCTGCTTCTGCGAATACAGCCTGATCTTCTTCACTCAGACTATCCCACAGCTTCTGAGAGCATGTCATAACCAAGCAGTCATAAGCGTAGTTCCATTTTGTCAGGTAGTTCTGTACTTCATACAGCTTAGAGGATACGATAGGGTCTGTAGGGTTTTCCTGCCCATCAATCGCCCCCTGCTGCAAAGCTGTAAATACCTCGGAGAAGGTCATTACTGTAGGGTCAGCGCCGAACAGCTTGAAGGTATCCACCCAGCAGGCTGTTGGAGGTACACGGAATTTCATACCGGACAGGTCTGCGGGAGATTTGATTTCTTTCTTGCTGTTTGTTACAGAACGGAAGCCATTTTCAGCCAGACCCAGAACCTTAACGCCCAGTGCTTCTACTCTTTCCTTTACCAGATCCCCGGCGGAGCCATTCAGCAATCTTGCGTCAACATCATCACTGCTAGAGAACATGAAAGGCATTACTACCGCGAACAGCGCGGGATCATACAATGTGTAGTTTGTGATAGAGCGCAGATCCAGGTCAACCGTGCCATCCAGAATCATCTGGCAGCCCTGATCCATTGCGCCGCCTGCCAGCTGTTCATTTGCGTAAATGGATACCTTGTATCTGCCGTCTGTGGCTTCCTCCAATGCTTTTGCCATTTCTTCACAGGCAACCCGCCATACAGATGTTTCAGATGTTGTGTAGCTCATTTTCAGATTGATTGGAGCGGCACTGCCATCGCCTGCGGAATCGCCGCCACCACAGCCTGCTGCGGTAAACACCATAACTGCACTCAAAATACCTGCTAACCATTTTTTCTTCATACGAAACCCTCCTTAATTCCGGTTTATTTCTGCCATGTGCAGATTCACAACAATTTCCTTTTTTTCCCATTGCTGTTGTTGTTATTATAGCTTAACATTGTTTTCAAATGTTTTGCTTTTTATATATTTGTCACATTTTTTTGTATCATTTTATACAATTTCGTCATTTTTTTTATTCTATACTTGATGCAATACAGACGAATTTCTTTCTTGCAGTGGATAATTTTATAAAACCAATGTAGAATTATTGTGTAAACAAGAGAAGGAGGGACTTTTTATGGCTAACCTCAGAATTCGCATGATTGAACGTATTTTTTTCCATTACGGAAAACTAAAATCATATCCGCCAAATAAAATGATCTTAATAAAAGGTGATGTTGCAGACAAAATCGCCTTTATTAAATCCGGACAGGTGCGCGCAGTCGTTATAAATCCGGATGGCGATGAAATAACATTGTTTTATCTTAGCAAGGGGGATATGTTTGGGTCCGATTCCTTAGTTCCAAATCCCGTGGTTGTTGTAAATGTAGAAACGATTACGCCCTGTGAATTATATGTGCTGCCCGCCAAGCAGTTTTTGGAAATCTGGCAGACTCATAACTATCCGATTCAGGAATTGCTGGCACATTATCTCAAACGAATTTCTTTATTG
>OGFK01002252.1_pt1 | contig 10264 bp, 9 predicted proteins | sample 1570931 | NCBI WGS metagenome assembly OGFK01 (sample SAMEA2581935, study PRJEB24529) | metagenome | biome: Human gut stool | place: China | collected 2011
AAGATTAAGCGAGTTTAACCCGATCATCGAGTCAAGCAAAGAGCACAAAAAAGATGAAAATTTCTCATACACAAAATTTCAAAAAGATAGTTTTATGAAATTTTATAATGACTACAACGCTGAGCTTGATACGCATAAAAAGACGATAGAAAATCTTAGCACTAATTTAAAGAAATTTGACGAAAATGCGGATGCTTACATATCAAAGCTTGAAGATACAAAATCCGCCAAAATGATCGCAATGGAAAATGAATTTAAGCAAGCAACTGGGCTTGATTTTAGCATCTCAAATTTAAAAAAGGTAAAAAAGGCTTTTACTACAAATGAAGCCACAGCTGCCACCGCACTGCGAGATAGCGATAGCGTCATAGCTATGAAACTAAATCAAGATGGCACGATAAGACTAAAATTTGATAGCGGCAGAGAGCTGGACGTAAATGAGCTTTACAATGACACTGGCAAGCTAAATACGCCAAGCGAGCTAAAAACTAGCGTAAATTTAGATGCAAAAAAGATGGATGATGGGCAGCTAAATGGGCTAAATTTCAATGATATCGGCGTCATGCAAAATGGCAAGATCACAAGCTTAAAAGATGCTGGAGCGATAGCTATCATCAACCTATCAAATAAATTTGAGAGTAAATTTTTAATCAGCCTAAATAGCGGCAAAAGCATATCTGCAAGAGAAATTTATAATATCAGCTATCTTGAAAACGATCTAAAAAATAAAGAAAAGATAGATGAGAGAGATAAATTTTACAAAAAGGTTGATACTAGGGTTTAAATTTAAGGGTAAAATCCAAAAAAGTTTATTGTAATTTAATCTTTTGGGGCATATAATCAATTCTTTGTAAATTCCAAACTTAAAAGAGACTGCTATGAATTTCACACCACTTTTTGCAATATTTTTTATAATCGCAACTGGTTTTTTTGCTAAAAAAGTCGGCATTGTTGAGCAAAAGCACTCGATCCCTTTTGTGGATTTTGTCCTTTGTTTTGCAATGCCTGCGCTAATCTTTGACAAAATTTACCACGTAAATGTCGATGCCTCGCTTATAAACACGATTCTAATCGGCTTTGCCTCAACCGCCATTAGCGCCGCTTTGGCATTTGTCATAGGTAAGGTTTTTAAATTTACCAAAATAACAACCGTCAGTATGGTCATGCTAAGCCTTTTTGGTAACACACTATTCGTCGGTATGCCTGTTATTCAGGGCTTCTTTGGCGATGCGATGGTAAATGAGGTCATCTTTTACGATCAAATAGCCACTGGTATCCCACTTTCGATCCTTGGACCACTCATCCTATCTTTTGCCGCACCAGAGAAGGTTTCGCTATTTCAAAATACGATGAAAATTTTAAAATTTCCACCATTTATCGCGCTCATTATGGGTCTTGTCTTAAAAGAAGTCCCACTTCCAGATTTTATCTTTGCGCCACTTAGGATGTTTGAAGGTAGCGTCACTCCAGTGGCACTTTTTGCGATCGGTGTTGGTCTTAACTTTAGTAGCATCACAAGCTCATATAAAGGCGTTAGCGTCGTGCTTTTGTGCAAGATGATCTTGCCAGCTATCGTATTTTTCATCATATTAAAAGTCTCAGGTATCCAGATGAGCAAAACTTGGGTCGTTGGTCTCTTTCAATGTGCGATGCCGACATCAGCCCTTGCAAGTGCGATGGTCATAAAAGCTGGACTTGATAGCTCACTAGCCATCTCATCAGTGGCCATAGGCGTGCTATTTTCATTTATCACGCTTCCAGTTATCTATTTTGTATTTGCGTAAATTCACACTTATTTCACACTAAGTGACTACAATTGCAACATAATTTAATTTAAAGGAGACTTTATGAAAAAGTTAATCTTAGTTGCACTTGGTGCTATGTTTATGTTTGGCGGTCTTGCAAATGCTACTGAAATGATGCAAAAGGACAAGATGGGCAAAGATGAGATGATGAAGAAAGAGCAGATGATGAAAGATGATATGTCTAAAAAACATCCTGTCAAAAAACACGAAGCTAAAAAAGAAGACATGGGCATGAAAGACGAAATGAAAAAAGACGACATGGGTATGAAAAAAGATGACATGGGTATGAAAAAAGACGACATGGGCATGAAAGACGAAATGAAAAAAGGCATGTAAAGGCACTTGATGGTCAGAATTTTGCTTGTTGAAGATGATGAAACATTACTTGATCTAATAAGCGAGTATCTGGGCGAAAATGGTTACGATGTCACCACTACAAACAATGCCAAAGACGCACTAGATCTTGCATACGAGCGAAATTTTGACCTACTTATACTAGACGTCAAACTCCCGCAAGGCGACGGCTTCTCCCTACTTTCATCGCTACGTGAGCTTGGCGTCACAACACCTAGCATATTTACCACCTCGCTAAACACCATAGACGACCTTGAAAAAGGCTACAAAAGCGGCTGCGATGACTATCTAAAAAAGCCATTTGAGCTAAAAGAGCTACTTATCCGCATACAAGCGCTTCTAAAGAGAAATTTCTCGCACAACAACGACGAATTGGTCGTTATTTCAAACGAGCTTAGCTTTCATCCACAAAGTAAAATTCTAAGTAAAAATGGCGAAAAGATAAGCATCCCAAGCAAAGAGAGCGACCTGCTCGCCCTATTTTTGCAAAACAAAGGCAAAATTTTAACCAAAGATGAAATTTTTAATAAAATTTGGAAATTTGACGAGGAGCCAAGCGAGCTTAGCCTCCGTGTCTATATCAAAAATTTACGCCAAATTTTAGGCAAAGATGCCATTTTAAACAGGCGTGGAGATGGCTATATCTATGTCTGAAAAGACGCAAATTTTATTTAAAATTTTATCCCTCTATCTTGTTAGCTCCGTGCTCTTTCTGGGCTATTTTTTCATAAATGACTACAAAAATAAAAAAAATGCGCTCATCTTAAACGAGGTCAAAATGCTAAAAGAGATAAAGATGGGCATTTACATGAAAGCAAGGACAAATGGTCTTAGTTCGGTTTCAAGCCTAACAAAAGAAAAAGGGGTAAAAGCCTGCATCATCTCAAAAAATGGAGCGAAAATTTATCAAGACTTTGCCTGCGAGAAGATAGATAAAGAAAAAAATATAAATTTAATAAACGGCAAGGTCACGATCTTTGAAAACATCCAAAGCATGGATAACGACATAACAGATGAGCTTTCTAGCGCTGAGATATTTTTGGTAGGCAAGGACATCAAAAAAGAGATATTATCCCTTGTAATTTCATGCGTTGTGGATGCTATATTTTTCCTTTTTATACTGCTTTTCATCGCCTTTTACTTAGCAAAACTGAGCCTAAAGCCACTTTATGAAAAGATAGATACGCTAAATCACTTCATAAAAGACTCAACACACGAGATAAACACGCCTCTAAGCGTCATTTCTATGAGCATAGAAACGGCCGATCTAGCAAGCCTAAATGAGCGAAATTTAAAGCGTTTTAACAACATCAGCCTTGCTGCAAAGAGCCTAGGCAGCATCTATGACGCGCTCGTTCATCTAAGCTTTAACCTAGATAAACCAAGTAAAAAAGAGCTAATCGATCTAAATTTACTAACCACGCAAAGACTTAGCTACTTCTCGCCATTTTTTGCCAAACGCGGGCTTAAGATAGAGGCTAGCCTAAAGCCAAGCTTCATAAACGCAGACCTTGAGGATGTGAGTAAAATTTTAGACAACCTCTTAAGCAACGCCTCCAAATATGCAGCACCAAATTCAAAGGTTAGCATCATTTTAGAGTCAAATTTCTTTAGCATAAGCAACACTGGACGCGGCATAAGCAAAGAGGATCAGATGAAAATTTTTGATCGCTACACGAGATTTAACGACGATCAAGGCGGCTTTGGTATAGGGCTAAATTTAGTCAAAGAGTGCTGCAAGAAAAATGACATCACCGTAAAATGCACAAGCGAACTTGATGGCGAGACTACGTTTTTGCTCTCTTGGCAGAGTTAAATTTAAAATCACCCTACTCTAAATAATAAAATTTATTAAAAAAGAGAATTTATGTCCAAAATTTATTTTTGATAAATTTTATTAATATTATAATCCTTTTACAAAATCTTAATCAAGGAGAAAAGTATGAAACTACTTGAAAAATACGGGCTTTTCATAAATGGTGAGTGGCGTGACGCAAAAGACGGCGCTACACTTGATGCCAAAAATCCAGCAAACGGCGAGCACCTTGCAAAGATCGCTGATGCTACCGAAGAAGATGTAAATGACGCAGTTCGTGCTGCACGTGAGGCTTTTAATAAATTTAAACATACCACAGTTAGCGAGCGCGCAAAGCTGCTAAACAAGATCGCTGATATCATCGATGAGCACAAAGAGCACCTCGCAAAAGTTGAAAGTATGGACAACGGCAAGCCAATCCGTGAGACGCTAAATGTCGATATCCCTTTTGCAGCAGAGCATTTTAGGTACTTTGCTGGCGTTATCATGGGCGAAGAAGGCAGCGCAAACGTGCTTGACGAAAAGCAACTCTCTATCGTTTTGCGCGAGCCAATAGGCGTTGTGGGTCAGATCGTGCCTTGGAATTTTCCATTTTTAATGGCAGCTTGGAAGCTAGCTCCAGTGATCGCAGCAGGCGATGCGAGCGTCTTTAAACCATCAAGCGAGACAAGCCTAAGCGTGCTTGAGCTATTTAGGCTGATAGATAAAATTTTGCCAAAAGGTTTGATAAACATAGTAACTGGTAGAGGCAGCAAGAGTGGCGAGTGGATCAAAAACCACCCAGGCCTTGACAAGCTAGCATTTACTGGCTCAACCGAGATCGGCCGTGATATCGCCATAGCTGCTGCACGTCGTATCATCCCAGCCACACTTGAGCTTGGCGGCAAGAGCGCAAATATCTTCTTTAGCGACGCAAATTTAGACAAAGCGCTTGATGGCCTTCAGCTTGGAATACTATTTAACCAAGGTCAAGTTTGCTGCGCAGGATCTAGAATTTTCGTAGAAGAGAGCTTTTATGACAAATTTATAGAGGCTGCGGTTAAGAAATTTAGCACTATAAAAGTTGGCGATCCACTAGATCCTAGCACTCAAATGGGCTCTCAGATCAACAAAAAACAAGCTGAGCAAATTTTAAACTACGTCGAGATCGGCAAAAAAGAAGGCGCAAAAGTGGCAGTCGGCGGCAAAGCCTACACCGCAAATGGTTGCGACAAGGGCGCATTTGTCGAGCCAACACTGCTAGTTGATGTGACAAACGATATGAGAGTGGCTCAAGAAGAAATTTTTGGACCAGTTGGCGTTGTCATCAAATTTAAAGATGAAGCCGAGCTTATCAAAATGGTAAATGACAGCGAATACGGCCTTGGTGGCGGAATTTTCACACAAGACATCACAAAAGCACTTCGCGTTGCAAGGTCGATGGAGACTGGCAGGGTCTGGATCAACACTTACAACCAAATCCCAGCAGGCAGCCCATTTGGCGGATATAAAAACTCAGGTATCGGCCGTGAGACGCACAAGATCATCCTTGAGCACTATACTCAGATGAAAAACATCATGATAGATCTAACCGGCAAGGTTAGCGGCTTTTACGCACAATGATTTTAGGGGGTTTTGCCCCCCCTACTGCTTTAAATTTTATAAATAAAATTTCATTCTAAATTTATCAGAAAATCGCAACCTTTATTTTTAAGTTTAATAGACTAAAATTTGGCACAAAGGAGAAAATTTGAGCGAGCAAATTTACATTATCGGCGACGTTCACGGCTGTTTTAACACACTTTTAGAGCTTATAAAGCAGTTTCCAAACAAAGAAAAATCTCAAATTTGCTTTGTTGGCGACGTGATAGATCGTGGGCTTTTTAGCTGCGACGTGGTCGAGCTTATCATGCAAAATGACTATAAAATGGTAATGGGAAATCACGAGCGAAGGCTACTAAGCAATAAATTTGAATTTCTAAACAACAAAGTGCCATTTGACAGGAGCTGGTTCTTTGGAAACGGCGGAGAAGCGACATATAGATCATATCTTGGACAAAGCACGGAGTTTAAGCAAAGGCATGTGGATTTTTTAGAAAGCAGGCCAGTTTATCTGGAATTTAAAGATTATAAAACCCAAAATGGCGAGCATTTAGTCGTCTCTCACTCAGCCGTTGGCAATATGTGGGAGCTAAGAAACGATAAATATGCTAGCGAAGAGTTTAGAAGGCACCTGCTCTCAGGCAGAGGCGACGAGATGCAAGTAGAGGGCATATTTAACGTCTATGGGCACACGCCAGTAAAAGAGGTAAAATTTTATAAAAATAGCGCAGATATCGACACAGGCTGTGTTTTTAACGAAGTTGGTTATGACAAACTAAGTGCGTTAGAGTTTCCATCGATGAAAATTTATACGCAAAGAAATGTTGAAAATTTTAACAAAAAGGATAAAGATGTGGTTTTCTAAAAAGAGTTCTAGCTTTGCTAGCAGGGTTGATAAATTTTGGAGCGAGCTTGGTAAAAATTTAGATGTTATAAAGCGTAATTTAGAGGATAAAAATTACGAAACAGCGAGTAAAATGACTGAGGAGGCGCTAAATTTATGTTTAGTAGATCCAACTTTTATGATAGGTCTTGTTAATGACAAGATCGATCTAGTGCTCACTCCAGAAGGGATGAAATATAGGCTTTTTTGGCTTAAATTTATCAAATCACGCATGCCAAAAGAGTATGAGGCAAAACTTACTTGCACACTTGGCAAACCACGTGCACCGCGCGAAGTAGCCACTATACAGATGTATGGCGTGAGTGTTGATGCAAATGAGGTCATGGTCTATGCAAATTTTGAAGAAAAAAGCGTGGATATGTGCCTATACAACGAAACTTTGAGTAAGCTAAAAAGCGAAGATGAAAACAAGGCCTACACGCTAGCTTTCATACTTTGCGACAACGTTGTTGGCGAGACGGCGATGATAAACACACTTGGCGACTTTGAGATCGTAGATGAGCCAAGAGAAAAAGGCGTCGCGCTTACCGACTTTGCTGATCTTATAGATGATAAATTTGGCAAAGAGGCCTCGAGCGAACCGCTAAAGCAGTTTAGCTTTTATGAGCTTGAACCCCGCTCAGACGCACTAAGAGATGATGTTTTTATGGGATATACAAGCCTAATCCCACTGCTAAATGAATACTATGACGGCAAAAGCGATATCTATAATGAAGCCTACGAGCTTGGCATAAATTTCTGCTTTTTAGTATTGTATCATGGCGGCGACGTGCAGTTTGGCATTGATAGCAAAACTAAGATAGAAGATGAGCTTGAAACTAGCACTTTTTGCGAGGGCATGGGCGCAGCGACTGGCACTAAGCACTCTTATGTTGATCTTATCTGCTTTGATAAAGACGAGCTTGAAAAGGCTGTTAGCAAATTTAGCAAAGAGCTTGATATAAAGATAGAAATTTGCGAATTTAAACGCTAGATACATAAAATTTTACGTAAAATATTACATATCCTGCTAGCTGGTAAATTTAAAATAGCCAGCTAGCAATAAATTTATCCTTTAAATTTAGAGCTATTTGAGAGATAGGCGCAAAATTTAAGCCCATATAAAAAGATGATCCACGAGATGTAGATCCACACAAAGAAGAAAAGCACGGCTGAAAATGAGCCATAGACGCTTAGATAGGTCTTGTTGTAAAGAACGTAATAGACAAAGGCTGACTTGCCAAGATACCAAACAAGCGAGGCGGCAAACGAGCTAAAAAACGCGCTTTTAAATTTTATCTCGTCATTTACAGAGATGAGATATGTGACGCAAAATATCACCCAGATGATGAGATATGGCACGATGCTTAAGAAATTTATCCAGCTTGTAAATTTAGTCGAGTTTAGCATCTCTTGCACAAGGCTTGAGAGGTAAAAACTGCCAGCAAGTCCGAGTGGCGCAAGCGTGATGAGCGTCCAGTACGAGCTAAGTGCCGACCAAAAGCCCCTAGCCTTGCTAGCTCTTGTCACTTTTAAGACTACGTATTCATAATCGCTAAAAAACATAGCCGAAGTAAATATCATCGCCACAAAGCCAACTATGCCTAAATTTCCGCTATTTTGGAGGAAATTTTGCAAGTAGTTTGAGATGATCTCTTGGTTGCTTGGCAAAAGAGCTGAGAAGACAAAGTCTTGAATTTTGGCGTAATAATCCTCAAAGCTAGGCAGTTTTGTAAAGATAGAAAACGATATAAGAAGTATCGGTATGATCGATAAGATCGTGTGAAAACTAAGGCTTGCTGCGTAGTGAAAGAGCTCTTTGTCCTTAAGAGCAGCTAGCAAATTTAAACCACTCTTTAAATCGCTCTTGCTTAAGGACAAACGGCTCATTTATCAGTTGTCTTCTTCAAAAAGTTTTTCGTAGTGAGCGTCGTAGTTGTTGATGTGCTCGCTATTTAGCTTCCAAAACACAGTGTCTATGTCGCTAACTCTTGTATAAAATGGTAGTTGGTAATACTCAACCTCGCCAGTTTTAAACTCTTTTAGCACCTTAAAGCTTTGGCAATCAGCAAAAACACTTCTGCCATCCATCGCGACAAAGATAAGACCAGCTGCACTTTGAGCGCACATCTTTCTAAAGTCGTCTCTGCTTGGATTTGGCTTGTATTCGTAGCTCAAGTATGCTCCAACAAGGTCTGGATGGATAAATATCATATTAGGAAATGCGCCTAAAACCTCTTCATAAATTTCTTTATTTGGCACGACGATTAGCGAGCGGTTATAAAGGTAGTTTAGCACGACTATATCGCCACTTGCAGGTGCGATGCCAGGGAGTGGGAGAGCCTTTTGCTCAAGTAGGTCAAACACCTCAAATCTAACCTTCGCAAAGCCGGCATTTTTTGAGACAACGCTCACTCTTGCGATGATAGAGCTATCAGTGTCAAATTTATGGAGCACAACGCCGCTTGATCCGATCAAAATTTCAGGACTATCAACTATCGTTGCTGTGCCGTCACTCTCGACGCTAATAAGAGGAGTTCTATACTCATTTAAAGAAAAATCAGCCCCAAAAGCAAAGCCAAAAAACAGCGATAAAATTACGATTATACGTTTCAAAAATATCTCCTAAGTTTAAATTTTTAGAGCGATTATAGCCTAAAATGCTTTATCTTTTGCAAAATTAAAGCAAGTTTTAGTTAAAATCCCATCCAGCTTTTTAAAAGGATATCGATGCCTCGTATTTTTGTGATTTTTGCAATATTATGTATAAATTTATATGCCATAAAACCAACTGTTGACGAGCTTAGTTGGCCAAATGGCAGCAGCTTTTTAAATTTCCTTGAGACAAATAAAATCCCACTTTCACTTTACTACAACCTAGCAAGCGAAGATCAAGAGCTAACAGAAGAGATCATCGCTGGCACAAAATATCAAATTTACAAAGACGATAACGGCGAGGTTAAACAAGCCCTCATCCCCGTTAGTGACGAGCTTCAGATACATATTTATAGAGATGACAAGGGTAAATTTCAGCTTGAGTTTATCCCGATCTTATACCAAAGCGAAGATAAAGTTTTAGCCCTAAAAGTAGATAAATCAGTCTCTGAAGATATCTTTGACTACACTGGCTCTGGCACGCTAGCACTTGGTTTTAAAGAGGTTTTTAGCGGCAGCGGGATCGATTTTAAAAAGATAAACAAAGGCGATACGATCGCTATCGTTTATAACCAAAAACTACGCATGGGACGCTCTTTTGGCACGCCTGAAATTTACGCAGCGATGATAGAGACTAAAAACAAACGCTACGTGATGTATAAATTTGAAGATAAATTTTATGATAAAAACGGCAAGAAAAATGATAAATTTTTGCTCGTTCGCCCTCTTGCAAACGCTAGGATCACATCAAATTTCACTCTAAAAAGATGGCATCCGATCCTTCAAAGATATAGAGCTCACCTTGGAGTTGATTACGGTGCTCCAAAAGGCACACCGATCAAGGCTGCAGGCGATGGCACAGTCAAATTTGTCGGACAAAAGAGCGGTTATGGCAGAACTGTCATCATCTCTCACGCTGGTGGCTATGAGACACTTTACGCTCACCTAAATGGCTTTGCTAAAGGTATGAAAGGCGGTTTAAAAGTTAAGCAAGGTACGCTCATAGCCTACGTTGGAACAAGTGGTATGAGTACAGGACCACACCTTCACTTTGGTCTTTATAGAGACAATAAACCTATCAATCCAGAAAGTGCAATAAAGGTTGTTAAAAGCCTTGAAGACAAGAAAGAATCAGCCAAATTTAAAGCAGTTGTTAGCAAAAATGACGAG
>OGFK01002253.1_pt1 | contig 10263 bp, 6 predicted proteins | sample 1570931 | NCBI WGS metagenome assembly OGFK01 (sample SAMEA2581935, study PRJEB24529) | metagenome | biome: Human gut stool | place: China | collected 2011
GATCCTGAGCATGCCGTTTTCCTCTCTGCTGCAGCTGGGCACCGTGTGGCGCTTCAATCAGGAAGCCGCCGCCACCGCCCGGGACCTGCACTGCGGTGCGGGCTGCCGCAGCGCCTCGGCCCTGTATCAGGACGTGTTTGTCCGCACCATCGCCCAGAGCGCCAACCTCCGGGCCTTCATCCACCCCATGCTGCGCCGCCTGCAGGAGTACGACCAGGCCCACAGCACCGCCCTGCTGCACACCCTGTGCGTCTACCTGCTGCAGGAGCAGAACCTCCATGCCACGGCCCGGCAGCTTTTCATCCACCGCAATACGCTGGTGTATCGGCTGCAGCGCATCCGCGCCCCGCTGCAGCTGGACCTGGACGCTGCCGCCGTGCGCAATGTCCTGCGCACCGGCTGCATCCTTCTGGAATACTATCAGGGTGCCTTCTGATTTTTCGCACAAAACAAGCCCCGGCACAGTCTGCATTCCACACTGTGCCGGGGCTTCATTGGTTTGTTTTCGTTACAGGGTCTCTACGCGGTCAAACAGGGAGCCTGCGGCCTCCACCGCGTCCCTGCTGCCAAAGGTCACCTTCACACCGGCAGCCATGGCATCGGCCAGACCGGCGGCCTGCTCTTTGAGCAGAGCTGCGTCCACGGCACACAGGGCCTTGCGGTCGGCAGCCTTCATCGCTTCGGTGATGCCACAGAAATACTGCCGATCCAGCTCCCGTGCCTCGGCGCGGGGCTTGCGGGGCGTGTCCAGCTTGGCCACGGCACCCACGATCAGGTCGTTCAGGTCCTTTTCGGTGTAATCGCGGGCGGCCAGCTCCGCCGGGCCCTTAGCAAAGGTGTCGTAGCTCTCGGTCAGGTGGGGGTCCCGGTAGGTGTACAGGTACTCCACACCGTCCGACGACAGCATGCCGGTGCCGTAGGCGCCGCCCACCTCGCGGATGTTGTGCCACAGGTATTCGTAGCTCATCACGCGGGCCAGCACCTTGCGGTCGCTGCGGCGCTCCATGGGCCACACCTGCACCGCGTAGTTCACGCCGCCGTCAATCATAAAGGCCTCGTTCACCGGCGGGGTCAGCGGCTCCGCATAGGGCTGCGCCGCGTCGCGCTCCTGCGCCGCAAACCGGCTGCCCGGCAGCAGGGTGCGCAAGGTGTCCAGCGCCTGCTCCGAGCCGTGCAGGCTCACGGTGAGCTGGGCGTGCTGCAGCACCTGGGCCCGCAGGGTTTCCAGCTTTGCGCCAAGGCCTGCCCAGTCGGCCTTTTCCAGCAGATCGCACAGGAAGTGATAATAGCTTACGCCGCTGCATCGCTCGCTGGCCGCGTTCTCCACATTGTAGTGGGCACTGGCACGGACCGCCGCATAGGCGTTGCCCTGCTGGATGAACTGCTGTTCCATGTTCAGTTTCTGCTGGCTCAGCACCCGGGCAAAGGCGGCTTCCGCCGCCGGGCCGGTGAGCTGCGTGTCATACAGCCACTCGCCGCCCAGCTCCACGGCCTTTTGCAGGCTGCGTTCCAGCAGGCTCAGGCTCATGGTCAGTTTGGCATGGCAGGGTGCGCCCTCCTGCCGGCCGGTCCAGAAGTCCAGCAGTACGCGGCTGTCGCCCAGCCAGGTGCTGCGCAGGGTGTTCAGCTGCTGGGCCGTGTGGGTCGGCGTGTCCAGCTCGTCCAGCACATCGGTGAGCAGGTCCAGATACGGTAGGTCCTCCGGGGCCACATGGCCCAGGTCATAGTAGAAATTCAGGTACAGGCTGCCCGCCGAGGGGTGGCGCAGCACCGTGGCACCGGCCACCTGCTCGGTCTGCCCGGCCGCGCTGGGGGCACCTTCGCCCAGGTCAGCCACGGTCAGCGGGTGATCCAGCACCAGTTTGGCGTCGGTGCGGGCCGGGGCCTGTGTCTCTTCCTGCTTCTTGGGCAGGGTGGGCACCTGCAGCACCTGCACCGGAGCCGGGGTAAACAGGCTGCGCAGCAGCTCGTCGAACCAGCCGTCCGCCATCTTGCTGCGCAGGGAGGCAAACAGCTTGTCCGTGTGCAGCAGCAGGGCGGGGTCCCCGGTGTGCAGCCAGCCCGTGGAAGCGTTGATGGCGTCCAGCACGCCGTCCGGCAGGCTGCCCGGCCGCTCCAGTGAGGCAAACTCTGCCGAATTCAGCGAGGCCAGCAGCAGCTCCTGCGGGATGCCCCGGGCCAGTACGTCATCCACTGCCTTGCGCACCGCCGGGGCAAACTTGCGGGCGCTCTCTTCGGTGGCACCCCGCAGCACCAGCTCCAGCGTGGGCTGCAGGGTGCTGTCATCAAAGCCCATGTCGATGTCCGCACCCAGCTTTTCGGCCAGCAGGGCCGCTTTCAGGGGCGAATTGTTGGTGCCCAGCAGCGCGTCCAGCAGGATCTCCACACCCAGCTGCCGTTCCCGGTCCGCAAAGGCACCGGTGTACCAGGCCAGTGCGCACTGCACCTCGTCCGGCTCCGGGTTCTCGGTGTAATAGGGCAGCTCCACGCAGGTGCCCGGCTGCTCGTCCTGCACCGTCAGGCGGGGGCGGGTGGTGGTCCTGGGCATCCGGGACAGGTAATCGCGGTCCAGCATTTCCAGCTTTTCGGCCATGTCCATCTTGCCGTACAGGGTGATGCAGCAGTTGTCCGCGCTGTAGTGGCGGCGGTACACCCGCTGATATTTCTCATAGGTCAGCGCCGGGATGCTCTCCGGGTCGCCGCCGGACACAAAGCCATAGGCCGTGTCCGGGAACATGGCACGCTCCAGCGCATTCTGCAGCTGAGCGTCCGGGGCGGCAAGGGCCCCCTGCATCTCGTTGTACACCACGCCGCTCACAGTGCCGTCGGCATCCCGGTGCCAGCCCTCCTGCTCGAACACAGCCCTGTCCACCATGGCCAGCGGGCAGAACACCGCGTTCAGGTAGACGTCCATCAGGTTTCTGAAATCCGTCTCGTTGGGAGTGGCAAAGGGGTACACGGTCTTATCCGGGAAGGTCATGGCATTGAGGAAGGATGCCATGCTGCTCTTGAGCAGCTGCAGAAACGGCGAGGTGACCGGGTATTTTTCGCTTCCGGCCAGCACCGAATGCTCCAGAATATGAAAAACGCCGGTGTCATCGGAGGGGAAGGTGCCGAACCCGATGCCAAAGGCTTTGTTGTTGTCCTCATTTTCCACCAGCAGGATGGTGGCCCCGCTCACGTCGTGGGTGAGCACGGTCAGGGTACCGTGCTGCTCGGGGCAGTCCTCTGTGCGGACGAGAGTATAACCGGGAACCTGCTTCATCGCTTTATTCTCCTTTGTGTTTTTGGTCTGGCCCTATTGTATCATTCACCGTTCCAAAACACAATTGCCGGTTTGTAAACAATAGTCAAAACCACCGGCTAAGCCGGTGGCTTGAGTAAGCCCTAGAAGGGCATCCTACTGGCAAAGCCCCTCAAGGGGCCTCGAGCAAGCGTCTTTCATCTGCATTACCTGCCCTACCGCTCTAACGAGCTATGTTGCAAAGTGCATCTTCTAAGATGACAATTTCTTTGTCATCTCGCTTTGCTCGAATCTTATAGCTAAAGCATTTTCTACTCCACCAGCGGAGCTGGTGGTTGTTGCTCGCTCAAGCTACTCAACCCAAAAAGGCTCCCCTGTGTATGCACAGAGGAGCCTTTTGAAAAAACGTGTGTTACACCTGCTTGGCGTGTTCCGTCCGGCACGACACCCGGAACAGCACAAAGCCGATGACGAACAGCACCGCGATGCTGCCCACACCCACGTTGGCACTGCCGGTGAGCTGGCTGCCCACACTGACGATCATGGTGCCCAGGAAGGATGCCCCCTTGCCGCAGATGTCGAACAGGCCGAAGTATTCGCCGGATTTTTCCGCCGGGATGATCTTGGCAAAGTGGCTGCGGCTCAGTGCCTGCACACCGCCCTGGAACATCCCCACCATCACGGCCAGCACCCAGAACTGCCACTGCTGGGTGAGGAAGAAAGCAAACACCGCAATGCCGGTATAGGCCGCGATGCACACCGGGATCAACTGGCTGGAGGGGTATTTTGCGCTCAGCCGGCCGAAGATCAGCGCCGAGGGAAAGGCCACGATCTGGGTGACCAGCAGCGCCAGCAGCAGGCCGGTGGTGTCCAGACCCAGGGCCGTGCCGTAAGCCGTGGCCATATCAATGATGGTGTACACACCGTCGATGTAGCAGAAGAACGCCAGCAGGAACCAGAACACCTGCTTGTCCTCATAGAGGTGCTTCAGGGTGTGGCCGATGCGCACAAAACTCTGCCGGATGGCGTGCTGCTCCACCTCCACATAGTTGACCTGCCGGTAGCGCCGGAGCAGCGGCAGGGTGGTGACCAGCCACCACGCCGCCGTGATGAACAGTGCAATGGTCAGGGCGGTCATCTGGCTCATGCCGATGGCACTGCTGCCCAGCACCAGCGCCAGACACACCACAAAGGGCACACAGCTGCCGATGTAGCCCCAGGCATAGCCGCGGGAGGACACCATGTCCATCCGCTCCGGGGTGGTCACATCGCCCAGCATGGAGTCATAAAACACCAGACTGCCCGAAAAGCCGATCTTGGCCACGATGAAGACGACCAGGAACGGCAGCCAGGTGCGAGCCGCGCCCATGGCACAGCAGCCCAGCACACCCACGAACAGGCAGAGCATGAAGATGGGTTTTTTGAAATTCTTGGTATCGGCCAGGGTGCCTAGGATTGGCCCCAGCACGGCGGTGATCACCGTGACCACCGAGCTTGCATAGCCCCAGTAGGCCAGATAGTTCACCTTGCTCACGCCGCCGGCCTCCGCCAGCGCATTGAAGAAGATGGGCACCAGGGTTGCAATCATCAGCACAAAGGCCGAGTTGCCCACATCGTACAGGATCCACGCACGCTCCAGCGGCGTGACCTTAAATTTTTTCTTTTGCATTCTTGTTCCTCTCGCACCGCCGTGCGGTGCACTCTCTTTTCCCAGTTGTCTGAACGGCAGGGAGTTTCTCTGACCTCCTGCTGGCCGCCCCTCAGAATTCCCCGAAGGTGTGGTCATAGGCCTTGTCCAACGGGGTGTCCGTGTCCAGCGTTTCCGCATAGGCTTCGATCAGCCGCACCGCCAGCGGGATGGCCTGCTGGTACAGGGCATCCAGTTTCTCATTGCTCTCGGTGCACTGCGGGTTGGGCTGCGGGTTGGCCACAAGGCCGTGGAGCACGTCGTACTTGCCCACTGCCTTCATGCCGGTGAGCACCACCCAGCGCTTGACCGCGCCGGAGGGCTGCAGCAGCCGGTGCATCGCGATCATCCCCTTGAGGGCGTCCAGCACCTGCAGGCCGGTCAGGCCCTCGTAGAAGGGCGCGATGACCCGGGCATTTTCCGCCGTGGGCCGGATATGGCTGGCCGTGAAGAAGTTCTTCGGGTCATGGCCGTCCCGGCGCAGCAGCATGTCGTCGAACTCGGTCTCGATTTCGCAGTGGCTCACCCCGCTCTGGCGGGTGTAGGCCTCCACATAGGGGTGACAGGTGCTGTCCAGCGCAAAATGACACACGAACCCCAGCGCATAGGCCAGCGCGGCGTCCCGGTCCTTTGCCTGTCGCACCACGCCCCGGGCGCGCTCAAAGAACACCCGGCCCGGCTGCTCGTGCATGGCGTTGCCCAGGGCACTCACGGGGTTGGACTTGGCAGCATGATAGTAGAACAGCAGATCCGGCCCGTGCAGGCCCACGTCGAACAGGGCCCGGTTTTTCCCGATCTGATCCTGCAGGGCTGCGGGCAGCTGCTGCAGAACATCCGCGCCGAAGCGGCGGTGCGCATAAGTTGACGGCATAAGATCCCCTCCTGTTTCTGTCGGGCGCAGTGCGCTCATAGTTTCAGTATAGCAGAAAGTTTCCCGACCTTCTACCCTTTCGTGTCTGATTTCTGTAAAAATTTTGAATGATTCTCCCTGCATTCTGCCGGGTCGTTTCTGAAAATATGGGCTCTGCACGCAAAGCGCAAAAAAGCACAGCCGTTCTCAGAACAGCTGTGCCTTTCCGATATCAATTCTTATATGTTCTCGTAACCCTGCGGCATCTCGTTCTTGCGGTTGCGGTCCATCAGGGTGCGCAGCGCGTCGCTGGCGCTCATGCCCTCCTTGACGATGGCGTTCACCGTCTGCACGATGGGCATTTCCACGTTGTACTTGGCGGCGAGCTCCATGGCGGCGGGCAGGGCGTTGATGCCCTCCACCACCATGCCCACTTCCTTCACGGCCTGCTCCGGGCTTTCGCCCTTGCCGATGAGGATGCCGGCGCGGTTGTTGCGGCTGTGCATGCTGGTGGCCGTCACGATCAGGTCCCCGATGCCGGCCAGGCCCGCAAAGGTGTGGATGTTGCAGCCCATGGCCACGCCCAGGCGGGCGATCTCGGCAATGCCGCGGGTGATCAGGGCCGCACGGGCGTTGTCGCCGTAGCCAAGGCCGGTGGAGATGCCCACGCCCAGGGCGATCACGTTCTTCAGGGCACCGCTCAGCTCCACGCCCTTGATGTCGGGGTTGGTGTACACACGCATGCAGGTGTTGCTGAACACATCCTGCACAAAGCGGGCCGCCTCGTCATCCGGGCAGGCCGACACAATGGTGGTGGGCAGGTCCAGCGCCACTTCCTCGGCGTGGGTGGGGCCGCTCAGGGCCACCAGCCTGCAGTTTTTGGGGCCGCCGTCCCTGTTCAGCTCGTCGGCGATCACCTCGGTCATGGTATATAAGGTATCCGGCTCCATGCCCTTGGCCACATCCACAAGGATCTGACCGTCCGGGATATAGGGCCGTGCCTTGGCGGTGGTGCCCCGCACGAACACCGACGGCACTGCAAACAGCAGCACATCCTTGCCGGTGCACACTTCCTCGATGCTCTTGGTGAACTGCAGCTCGGCCGGGATCTTCATGCCCGGCAGGTTGGGGTGCACCCGTGTAGTGGAGAGGTTGTCCACCTCCGCCTCAATGGCCGACCACACCTGCACTTCGTTGCCGCTGACGGTCAGCATCCGCGCCAGCGCCATGCCCCAGGTACCTGCACCCAGAACGCCAATCTTCCGTTTCGTCACGTTTGTGTCCTCCGTTTGCACCGGCAGCCGGGCCGCCGGTGAATTTGCGCGGCACCGGCAAACCCGGTGTGCACGTTGTTATGCCCATTGTACACGAAAGCGCCTGCCGCGTCAACCGGCTTGCCGCATTGCACAAAGTTCCCGCAGCGGCTGGGCCGTTTTTGTTCACAATACGCGATTTTTGCAAACCATTTGCACCGCCGGACGTTTCATGTTATAGTATTCTGGTAGGTTTTGTAGGAATTTCCGCAAACCCCTTGACTTTGAGTATACTCGAAGTTGTATAATACATTCACCGTTGTTTTCTGAAAGTATTTGAGGTACTGTGATCGTTCATGTTTGAAGCACTTTTATCCAACCGCACGGTCAGCGTGCTGGTGGAGGCCCTACCCCGCATCCTGACGGCCGGCCTTACCATGACCATCCCGCTGACGCTGGTGTCCTTCTTTTTTGCCATGATCATCGCGGTGGTGGTGGCACTGGTGCAGTACGCCAACGTGCCGGTGCTGCGGCAGATCGCCCGGTTCTACATCTGGGTCATCCGCGGCACACCGCTGCTGGTGCAGCTGTTCATCATCTTTTACGGCCTGCCCAGCCTGGGCATCATGCTGGACGCCTTCCCCGCCGCCGTCATCGCCTTTGCCTTCAATGAGGGTGCCTACTGCGCCGAGACCATGCGCGGCGCGCTGGAAAGCGTGCCCCAGGGTCAGCTGGAAGCCGGTTACTGCGTAGGCATGAGCTGGGTGCAGATCATGCGCCGCATCGTGCTGCCGCAGGCTTTGCGCACCGCCGTGCCCGCCCTGTCCAACTCCCTCATCGGCATGATCAAGGACACCTCGCTGGCGTCCAACATCACGGTGGCCGAGCTGTTCATGGCCGGTCAGCGCGTGGCGGCCCGCACCTACATCTTCCTGCCCATCTACTGTGAGGTGGCGGTGGTGTACCTGCTGTTCTGCACGGTCATCACCAAACTGCAGGCTGTGCTGGAGCACCGGCTCAACGCCCGGGGCTTCCAGTAAGAAAGGAGTGTGGAACCCATGGCAATGATGGAGATCCGGAACGTCCACAAGACCTTCCGCACCTACGCAAAAGCCGGTCTGCGCCCCGGTGCACACAAGGTGGTCAGCGAGCTGCCGGTGCTGCAGGGCGTGGACCTGACCGTGGAAAAAGGCGATGTGGTGGCCATTCTGGGCCCTTCTGGCTCCGGCAAGACCACCCTGCTGCGCTGCCTGAATTTTCTGGAGACCGCCGACGCAGGCCAGCTGGTGCTGGACGGCGAGACCTTTGACCTGGCCCATGCAGGCCGGGCCGACATCACCCGGCTGCGCAAAAAGACGGCCTTTGTGTTCCAGAACTACAACCTGTTCCGGAACAAGACCGCCCTGCAGAACGTGACCGAGGGACTCATCGTGGCCCGCAGGATGCCCCGGGAGCAGGCCGACGCCATCGGCCGCCGCATGCTGGAAAAGGTGGGTCTGGCCGACCGGGCCGACTACTACCCCCGCCAGCTCTCCGGCGGCCAGCAGCAGCGCGTAGCCATTGCCCGTGCCCTGGCCACCGACCCGGAGATCATCTACTTCGACGAGCCCACCAGTGCGCTGGACCCGGAGCTGACCGGCGAGGTGCTGAGCGTGATGCGCCAGCTGGCCGAAGAGGGCATGACCATGCTGGTGGTGACCCACGAGATGGGCTTTGCCCGCAACGTTTCCTCCAAGACGGTGTTCATGGAGAACGGCGTGGTGGTGGAGCAGGCTCCCTCCCGCGAATTCTTTGCCGACCCGAAGGAGGAGCGCACCCGGGCCTTTTTGCAAAAGATCGCCCACACGGAGTGATATACGGTCATCGGGGAGCTTCCTCCTCGGACACGAATACGGGTTGCGGCTCCCAGCGCATGCGGCGGCCCTTGAGCGAGCCTTGCATTCTGCTGGCCGCTGTCCCAACAGCAACTCCCTGTTTCCGCCGCTGGCGGCGGTCGTTGCCGTTGCAGGCCGTTCCATCGCCCGCCCTATTGCCCTACGGGCAACAGGGTCCCACCCCAGCGGACGGTCCTCGGAGAAACTCCCCGATGGCCGCCTAGACAAACATTTTAACTGAAAGGATATTTCTATGAAACGTAGAACGTTTATTTCTCTGATGAGTGTGATGGCTGCCGCCGGTGTGCTGACCCTGGCAGGCTGCTCTTCCAATTCCGGCAGCAGCGCTGCCGCTTCCGGTGCGGCTTCTTCGGCTGCTTCCACCGGCGCTGCCGACCAGCTGGTCGCCATTCAGGCCAACGGCAAGCTGGTGGTGGCACTGGAAGGTGCATGGCAGCCCTGGAGCTACCACGACGAGAGCGACACCCTGGTGGGCTACGACGTGGAAGTCTCCCGCGCCATCGCCGAGAAGCTGGGCGTGGAGCCGGAGTATGTGGAAAGCGACTGGGACAGCCTGTTCGCCGGTCTGGACGCAGGCCGCTTTGACATCGTGTGCAACGGCGTCGAGGTGACCGATGAGCGCGCCAAGACCTACGACTTCACCACCCCTTACGGCTACATCCACACTGCACTGGCCGTGCGCAAGGACAACGAGGACATCAAGAGCTTTGAGGACCTGAAGGGCAAGACCACCGCCAACAGCCTGGCTTCCACCTACATGGAGCTGGCCGAAAGCTACGGTGCTACCGTGCAGGGCATCGACACGCTGGAAGAGACCATCCAGCTGCTGACTGCAGGCCGCATTGACGCCACCCTGAACGCGGACGTTTCCTTCTACGATTACCTGAATGTCCACCCGGACGCAGACTTCAAGCTGGTGGCACAGACCGCCGAGGCCTCTCATGTGGCCATCCCGGTGCTCAAGAGCGAGGACCCCGCTTATCTGGACGCGCTGAACACCGCCATTGAGGAGCTGCGTGCCGACGGCACCTTAAAGACCCTGAGCGAAAAGTACTTCGGACAGGATATTTCCTCTGAAAACTAATTTTATATGTAACCTTGCACCGCTGTGGAAAACCCGCAGCGGTGTTTTTTATGTCTTTCTATTGACTTGTGTAATATTATATGCTATATAATATTATAGAAACAGACCACACCGAAAGGAGGCTGTTCCCACATGAGTTTTCCCATCAGTGCCGCGCTGCTGGACGCCATTGTGCTGTCCGTGGTGGCGCAGGAGCCGGAAGGTACCTACGGCTACAAGATCACCCAACAGGTCACCCACACGCTGGAAC
>OGFK01002259.1_pt1 | contig 10241 bp, 8 predicted proteins | sample 1570931 | NCBI WGS metagenome assembly OGFK01 (sample SAMEA2581935, study PRJEB24529) | metagenome | biome: Human gut stool | place: China | collected 2011
CCGAAGATCTCCGTGGCACTGGTGACGATCATAAATGCCAGGGGATCCTCTTCCTTTACGATCTCTTCCGCCTTGGGAGAAATGTTTTTCTTCATGGCACACATGATGACGCTCTTCTCCTTGCCGCTGTAGGCACCACTGCCCTGTACATAAGTTACACCAATGTCCAGCTCCTCCAAAAGTCTCCCTGCGATTTTTTCCGCATGGTCACTGATAATATAGATCAGCTTCGCCTCATCACGACCGTACAATACCACATCCAGCACCACTGATGTGATAATGACCACGATACCGGCATACAATGCCTTGTCAATGTTCCGGAATACAAACGCCGATGCTATGACGATAACCACATCTGTCAGGAAAAACAATGCTCCTGTCTTGAGGTACGGGAACTTTAGTCGCAGCAGCTTGATAATAATATCTGTTCCTCCCGTAGTGGATCCGGCCTTGAACACCCAGCCCATGGATACTGCCATCAGGGCACTTCCGGTCAGAGAGGCAAGCAAAGGATCTGTGGTCACTGCTCCTACCGGTGTCAGCAGGTTCGTAAACAGAGAGGTCATTGCCGTACAATAGATTGTAGACAGAATAAACCGCAGTCCGAATTTCCAGATACCGATCAAAAGGATCGGTATATTGATGAGCAGCATCCAGGTACCGGTCTCAATGCCGAACAGACGATTTAAGATAATAGCGATACCGGTGATTCCACCGGGTGCCAGGGAGTTCGGATCCAAAAACAAGCTGACGGATACCGCATAGACAAAAGAAGCCACCGTGATCATCACATAATCCCAGATCATCTGTAAGGGTGTCTTTTTATCCAGTCTCTGTATTTCCAGTTCTTTTTCTGTCTTCTTTGCCATAACTTTTTTCTCCATTCCATACAAAAGCCGCATATCTATAATATGCGGCTTTTATCGGTGATACATTCACTTCTTTTCAAATCTTAAAACTTAAATATTGGTTCTTACCAGTTTCGGCTGATAGCCTTCTTTTTCCAGAGCGGCAATGATCTCGTTCTTGTGATCGGTGCCGAAAGCTTCCAGAGTGATACGCAGCTCCACGGCAGCACTTCTGTTGATGGATACGAACTGGTTGTGCTCCAGCTTGATAACATTACCGTTGACTCCGGCAATGATGCCGGATACTCTGCACAGCTCACCGGGCTTGTCGGGAAGCAGTACGGATACGGTGAAAATACGGTCTCTTAAGATCAGACCCTGCTGTACTACGGAAGACATGGTGATGACATCCATGTTACCGCCACTCAGGATAGATACAATACGCTTATCCTTCACATTTAACTGCTTTAAGGCTGCTACCGTCAGCAGACCGGAATTCTCCACGATCATCTTGTGATTCTCTACCATATCCAGGAAAGCTACTACCAGATCCTCATCCTCTACGGTGATCACATCATCCAGATTCTTCTGTAAGTACGGGAAGATCTTGCTGCCAGGAGTCTTTACCGCGGTACCGTCTGCGATAGTGTTGACCTTGGGCAATGTGGTAACCTTGCCGTTCTTTAAGGATACCTGCATGCAGTTAGCTCCTGCGGGCTCTACGCCGATGACCTTGATCTTCGGATTCAGCAGTTTTGCCAGTGTGGAAACACCGGTTGCCAGTCCGCCGCCACCGATAGGAACCAGAATATAATCTACCAGAGGAAGCTCTTTGAAGATCTCCATGGCAATGGTACCCTGACCGGTAGCTACGGTCAGATCATCAAAAGGATGGATGAAAGTATATCCGTGCTCCTCTGCCAGCTCATATGCCTTTGCGCAGGCCTCATCATAGACATCGCCATGCAGTACTACCTCTGCTCCATAGCCTCTGGTACGGTTTACCTTGATCAGAGGTGTCGTGGTGGGCATTACGATGGTTGCCTTGCTTCCATAGCATTTTGCCGCATAAGCCACGCCCTGGGCATGGTTGCCTGCAGAGGCGGTGATCAGTCCCTTGGCGCGCTCTTCATCGGTCAGAGTGCTCATTTTGTAATAAGCGCCTCTTAACTTGTAAGCTCCGGTAAACTGTAAGTTCTCGGGCTTTAAGTATACGCGGTTGCCGGTCTGGGCACTGAAATAATCACTGTATACCAGTTTGGTCTCTAAAGTAACTTTTTTAACGATCTCACTTGCTTCTTCAAATTTCTCTAAAGTCAACATTTCTTCCTGCATTTTTCTTCCCATGCCTTTCTGCCACACTTTCTTTGGTCTGCCTGTTTATTATTCTTCCGCGTCTGTCTCTCCGGCTTCTTCCTCCGGCAGATGCAGTTCTCCGATGTCATCCATATTCACATCAAACAACGCATTTACAAATTCATCGGAATTGAATTTCTGGAGATCCTCGATGGATTCTCCCACACCGATATATTTTACCGGAACCTTCAGTTCGGACTGGATGGCCACAGCGATACCGCCCTTGGCCGTTCCGTCCATCTTGGTCAGGATGATACCCGTAAGATCTGCCACCTCACCGAATTCTCTTGCCTGCACCAGAGCATTCTGTCCCGTGGTGCCGTCCAGAACGATCAGATTCTCTCTGTGGGCATTGGGGAATTCCTTGTCGATGATACGGTTCATCTTACGAAGTTCTTCCATCAGGTTCTTTTTATTGTGCAGTCTGCCGGCGGTATCTACAAGAAGCACATCCACGCCTCGTGCCTTCGCCGCATTCACGGCATCAAACACCACGCTGGCGGGATCCGCACCTTCTTTTCCGCCGATCATGGGAACATCCGCCCGGGATGCCCACTCTGCCAGCTGGTCTCCCGCTGCGGCACGGAAAGTATCCGCTGCGGCAATAAGGACTTTCCTGCCCTCATCCTTTAATTTACCGGCCAGCTTGCCGACGGAAGTGGTCTTCCCCACACCGTTGACACCGATGACCATGATCACGGACTGTTCCTTCTCAAAATTATAGGCAGTCTCATCCACCTGCATCTGCTCCTTGATACTTTCAATCAGAAGCTGTTTGCATTCGGAAGGTTCCTTGATATGTTTTTCCTTCACCTGCTGTTTCAGTCTCTCCACGATAGCGGTGGTGGCATTCACACCGATATCTCCCATAATGAGGATTTCTTCCAGTTCTTCGTAGAAATCATCATCAATGGCGGAGAAGCCGCTGAAGACCGAATCAATTCCCCGTACAATGTTGTCACGGGTCTTGGTCAGTCCTTCTTTTAACCGGGCAAAAAAGCCTTTCTTTTCCTCACTCATCCGATTTCCTCCAATCAGCATTCTATCCAGAAAAACGCTTGCGTTTTTCTTGTATGAAACTTAGAACTTCTTCACGAAAGATCCTTTGCTCTGAGTGATTAGAAGTTCTTTTCATACTCTAATCATCCAGATCTTTATCAATGAGGTTAACACTGACTAAAGTAGATACACCCTTCTCCTGCATGGTGATACCATACAGTCTGTCCACCTGTTCCATCGTACCGCGTCTGTGGGTAATGACAATGAACTGAGTGTTCTTGGTCAGCTTATGTAAATACTTAGCGAAACGGCCTACGTTGGAGTCATCCAACGCCGCCTCGATCTCGTCCAACAGACAGAACGGAGAGGGCTTTAAGTTCTGGATGGCAAACAACAGGGAAATAGCGGACAGTGCCTTTTCTCCACCGGAGAGCTGCATCATGTTCTGAAGCTTCTTTCCGGGGGGCTGTGCGATGATGCGGATGCCTGCTTCCAGAATATCCTCATCCTCCATCAGTTCCAGGGTTCCCTTACCACCACCAAAGAGTTCTTTGAATACTTTATCGAACTCTCTGCTGATCTCCGCAAATTTCTCCGTGAACTGTTTGCGCATGGCGGTATCCAGTTCCTCGATAATGCCTTCCAGGGTCTTCTCCGCCTCTACCAGATCATCATGCTGGGTCTTCATAAAGGTATAACGCTCCATCAGATTCCTGTAATCCTCAATGGCGTTGACATTGACATTACCTAACTTCCGGATCTCATCTTTCAGACCGCTGATCTCACGCTTCATGGCGGGCAGATCATTCATCTCTTCATTGCGAAGGCCTGCCGCATCACTCAGGGTAATCTCATACTCATCCCACATGTAATTGATCTGGCCTTCGATATTGTCTTCCAGCTTTTTCTTCTGTTCACTCAGACGATAGACTTCTTTGTCCAGAGCATTCATGCGCTCTGACATTTCTTCTCTGCTCTGGAAGAAGCCTTTCTGCTTTGCAGACAGTTCTTCTTTCTTTGCAATATCCTCGTCCAGCTTTTTCTTGGAAGCATCCTGATTCTCATGGGAAGCCGCGATGGTCTTCTCAATCTCCAGAATGTTGTTTTTCTTGCGTTCCACTTCCTGTGCGTTTTCAGTCAGTGCCTGTAAGATCTCATTCAGTTCTGCCTGTGCACGCTCCAGTTCGCCGTCTATACGGTCTACATTGGCCTGTTTGTAATCCAGAGCCTGACGCATCTTCTCGACTTTTACTTCCCATTCTCCGGCATGGGCGGAAGCTTCACTCTCTTCCAGTCTGCAGCCTTCCAGTTCCTTCTGGAAGACAAGAATCTGTTCCTGAGTGGTTTTCTCCAGTTCTTCACTTGCAGCCAGTTCCTGTACGATTGATTCCTTGCTGGAACGGATCTCGAAGATCTTGGTCTCGATCTCCTGTTCCTCCAGCTTCAGGGACTGTGCACTCTCTGCCTCTTCTTCCATACGTTCTCTGGCCTGGGAAATATTTAATCTTGCGGTATTCTGCTCAATGGACTTGCGCTGCATCTCGGTCTTCAATGCTTCCAGATCCATACGCAGCTTATTTCGTTTGCTCTTGGCGCCTTCAATCTTCTGGTTATAGGTCTTGATGTCATCGGAGAGTTTTTTCACCTTTTTCTCCAGTTCATCCATCTCACGCCGTCTTCCCAGGAGATTACTGTTATTCTTAAATGCACCACCGCTGATGGCACCGCCGGGAACTAAGAGTTCGCCTTCCAATGTGACCATACGGATGCCGTAATCGAATTTTCTTGCGATCTTCACGGCATTGTCCACGTTGTCTACGACCACGATACGTCCCAGCATGGCCTTGGCCACATTGCGGTATTCTTTTTCCGTATTTACCAGTTCATCCGCCATACCGATGACACCTTTTTCCTTCAGGGCCTCGGGATTTTTGAATTCCTGAGGTTTGGTAATACTGGTCAGGGGAAGGAATGTGGCCCTTCCGAGGCGGTTCTGCTTTAAGAATCCGATCATATGCTTGGCGGTCTCTTCGTTATCCGTTACGATATTCTGAATATTACCACCCAGAGCGGTCTCGATAGCGGTCTCATATTTGGCTTCTACCTGAATAATATCCGCTACAACACCGATGATACCTTTTTCTTTTTCCTTCTGCTCCATGACCTTCTTGACGCTGCCACCGTAGCCGTCATACCGCTCGGTGATATTGGTCAGGGCTTCCAGTTTGGACTGCTCCTGATGGAAACGGTTCTGTGTCTCCCGCAGCTTCGCATCTAAGCCTGTGAGATTCTCACGGATATTGCCCAGCTCCAGTTCGGATGCTGCCTCCTGTTCGGTCATCTGCCGCAGTTCTTCGGTCACAGTCTCGAAGGTCTCTTCCAACTTCTTGATTGTCTCTTCTCTGGCAGCCTCATCGGATTTGGCACGAAGCAGTCTGGAATTCAACTCTGCCTTGCGGATATTGATCTGCTCCATCATAGTATCGAAACGTCCCATCTTGGACTTGATGGTAGCCCGCTGGTTCAGCTCGCCGATGATGGTATTTTTCCCGGCCTCAATATTATTATTGAGTTCGGTGATCTTGTTCTGGATAGCTTCCAGGTCGGCCTTTGCCATGGCTGCCGCCTCTGCGATCTCCTGCACCTGAGTATCCGTATCCTTTTTATCGGTTAAAATATCCTGTTTTTCTTTTTCTTTGCCGGCGATTTCTTCTTCCAGGGCTGCCTTACGATTGTTCAGATGGTTCTCACTGCCGTGAGCGGAATTGATCTGCTCCTTTAAGACATTGATCTCACCTTCCAGTTTGCCCCGCATCAGGCCGGTATCCGTCAGTTGCTCTCTGGCGGCTTCAATGGCTGCATCCAGGCTTTCGATCTCCTGCTGGATCCGCTCGTATTCTTCCTTGATACCTTCGTACTTTTCACTGGTCTCGTTCAGTTCATTGCTGGCCAGATTATATTTTTCTTCCATGGAAGACAGCTGTTCTCTGAGTTTCTTATTTTCCAATAAGAAGACATTGATATCCAGAGTCTTTAATTCTTCCTTTTTCCTCAGATAGACCTTAGCCACCTCGGATTGCTTCTCCAGAGGGCCTACCTGCTTTTCCAGTTCGGACAGAATATCATTCACACGCACCAGATTCTGTTTTTCGTTCTCCAGCTTTGTCTGGGCTGCTGCTTTTCTGCGCTTGAATTTCACGATTCCAGCAGCCTCGTCGAACAGTTCACGCCGTTCCTCGGGTTTACCGCTTAAGATCTTGTCGATCTGGCCCTGTCCGATAATGGAATAGCCCTCCTTACCGATACCGGTATCATAGAACAGCTCATTGACATCCTTTAATCTGCAGGGAGTACCATTGATCAGATATTCACTTTCTCCGGAACGGTAGATCCGTCTCGCCACTGTAACTTCGTCATAGTCGATCGCCAGCTGGTGATCGCTGTTGTCCAGAGTAATGGCAACATAGGCGTAGCTCAACGGTTTTCTGGTCTCTGTTCCCGAGAAAATAACATCCTGCATGCTGGCACCACGCAACTGCTTGATGCGTTGTTCTCCCAACACCCATCTTACCGCGTCCGCAACGTTACTCTTACCGCTGCCGTTAGGTCCTACGATACCGGTGATTCCGTTGTGGAACTGAAATACGATCTTATTGGCAAATGATTTGAACCCGTGGATCTCAATACTTTTTAAATACATATCCTCTATCCCTCAATAGCAGAAGCGCCTCATAAGCTGCCTGCTGTTCTGCCGCTTTTTTTGTTCTTCCCTGCCCACGGCCAAGGCATTCTCCCTCCATGTCGATCTCTACCACGAAAGTCTTGTCGTGTTCCGGTCCGCTCTCCTCTAACAGCCGGTACTCGAACTCTTTTTTGAGTTTCCCCTGAATCAGTTCCTGGAGATTACTCTTGCTGTCGTAGAAGAGACGCTTGTCCTCTAAATCCGACAGAATGAAGCGGTCAATAAAAGCCTTGGCAGGCTGCATGCCACCGTCCAGATAAATGGCACCAATCATAGCCTCCATACCATCAGAGGTAATGCTGTCTCTGCGTCTGCCGCCAGTATTCTCCTCCCCTTTGCCAAGGAGCATGAACTGTCCCAGTTCCAGGTCCCTTGCGCAGAAGGCCAGGGAAGGCTCACATACCATGGAAGCACGCATTTTGGTCAGTTCGCCCTCGGGAACATCCGGGTGTTCCCGAAACAGGAAGTCGCTGGATACCAGCTCCAGTACAGCATCTCCCAGGAATTCGATGCGCTCATAGTTCTCTGTCTTGTTGATCTTTTGTTCATTGGTATAGGAGCTGTGGGTCAGAGCCTGCTTCAGCAATGCTTTGTTGTGAAAGCAATAGCCGATGCGCTGCTCCAGCACGTCCATTGTATAACCATCCAACATTTTCTTGTCCTCACTATATTCCGTAGTCCCGGCTGTGGTAAGAAACGCGGCACGCTCGTACTTTAGTACGATGCACTCATGTCGCAGAGTGTAACGGTACATAGGCGTGGAAAATACCCACGCAATGCGTCCCTTGGGACGCTATGGTACCGACGTCTGCTTACGGCGCGCTTATTCTTAACCATAGCCGTGCCTACTGGACTACATAATTACCCTCACCATGCCTATTCATAATGGCTGTCAAGTGTGTCCCGTTTTACGGAACACATCGTATAAAAACAGAGGGGAATGACCTCTTGTGCGAGCAAGCTCTCACCGGAGTCATTCCCTCTATTTTTGCATGGCTCGTAGCTTTACTAGTTCACTGCGTTCTTGATCATCTCTACTGCTTCTTCTACAGTAGTAACCTGCTCTGCAGACTCTGCAGGGATCTCGATATCGAACTCTTCCTCGATACCCATGATGATCTGGTATACATCCAGGGAATCAGCACCCAGGTCATCCTGGAAGGTGGTCTCCATGGTGATCTCATCGGGATCTACATTTAATACCTCAGCAATAATTTTCTTTAACTTTTCGAATTCCATAACAGTTCCTTCTTTCCAAATATTTTGTAATTTTAATTATTTTCTGCAGCCTTATCTTCCAGACCGATCTGCTCTTTGATCTTTTCGTTGATCTTCTCTTCCTTAAATGCGATGCATTGCAGGATGGAGTTCTTCACTTCCACAGCCTTGCTGCTTCCGTGGGTCTTCACTACCAGACCGTTTAAGCCAAGCAGCGGAGCTCCTCCGTACTGGGAGGTATCGAAGCTCTTCAAGGTCTTCTTCAGCGCGGGCTTTACTAACAGTGCGCCGATCTTACTGCGCAGTGTGGACATCATTCCCTGCTTTACCTGATGCAGCAGTGCGGAGCTGACGCCCTCGTACATTTTCAGTACCACATTGCCGACAAACGCTTCACAGACGATGACATCTGCCACACCTGCCGGAATATCTCTGGCTTCTACGCTTCCGATAAAGTTGATCTCGGGACAATTCTTCAACAGAGGGAAAGTCTCCTTGACCAGCGCATTACCCTTCTCTTCCTCAGCACCGATATTCACAATACCGACTTTGGGATTCTTAACGCCCATAACGCTTTCCATATAGACACTGCCCATCTTGGCAAACTGTACTAACATGGAAGGTCTTGCGTCCACATTGGCACCACAGTCCAGCAAAAGGCTGACACCGTTCTCCGTAGGGATCAGGGGAGCCAAAGGAGGTCTCTCCACGCCACGGATACGGCCTACGATCACCTGTCCGCCTACCAGTACTGCACCGGTACTTCCTGCGGATACGAAAGCATCGCATTCACCGTTCTTCACCATATACATGGCTTTGACAATGGAAGAATCCTTCTTACGGCGGATCGCCATAACCGGAGGTTCTGCAGTCTCGATGACTTCTTCGGCATGTACGACTTCCAGCTGTTCTGCATCGTAGGTATATGCCTTTAATTCTTCCCGGATCACCGGCTCCTTACCTACCAGGAATACTTTGACACGTTTGTCCGCATTGACAGCCTCTACAGCGCCCTTTACGATCTCGGTGGGAGCATTATCTCCTCCCATCGCATCTACAGCAACATTTACATATTCTGCCATTTCGTCGTTCCTTTACCTGTTTGTGTTTATCCGCTTATCATCAAACCGCTCCGTGGATCGCACCAAACAGTTTGATGATGGCAGATTCATTCTTACTATACTAAAGGCGTATATAAAAAGCAAGTGATTTTTTTGTGAAAGCAAAAGGAGACTCCTTTCGGAATCTCCTCTTTTCTTTTCACTTAATTTCGCTTCATTGATTTATAAATTAATCAACGCTTACGACCTGCTTCTTATTGTAAGAACCGCAAGCCTTGCAAACTCTGTGAGGCATCATCAGTGCACCACATTTGCTGCACTTTACCAATGTAGGAGCGCTCATTTTCCAGTTTGCTCTTCTCTTATCTCTTCTACCTTTGGAAGATTTATTCTTAGGACAAATAGACATCGTTACACCTCCTTATTCGCGTTGAAGATATCTTGGATTGCTGCCATACGAGGATCCGGTACGAAAGTATCGCAACCACATTCCTTCAGATTCCTGTTCTGACCACATACAGGGCAAATACCCTTGCAGTCTTCCTTACACAGGATCTTTGCCGGCCAATTCACCAGAATTTCATCGTACACAAAAGCCTCTACATCCAGCTGCCATCCATCCATAAAGCTCTGCTCGGTATCTTCTTCCTCACTTACTTCCGCTTCCGGAGAATAAACGATTCTGTCAAACTTAAGCTTCATTGCTGTAGGTACTTCAGTAAGGCACCTGTCACATTTCGTATCAAAGGTAAGCTCTGCAGTACCGGTTACTTTTGCCTTGTTCACACCGATGTTGGTAAAAGTAAGGGTAACGGGTGTCTTCTCCGTAATGGGGAATTCTCCCTGGCGGCTCTTAAAGCTTGTCATCTCAAGCGGAATGGCAACAGTCTCTACCTTGCCTTCGGATGTTAATACATCAGATAAACTTACTAACATAGCGACTCCTATGCAATATGTTGCGTAGAAAACACAAGTCTCCTACGATGTGTTGATTCACACACTGACTTATTATACATA
>OGFK01002266.1_pt1 | contig 10215 bp, 7 predicted proteins | sample 1570931 | NCBI WGS metagenome assembly OGFK01 (sample SAMEA2581935, study PRJEB24529) | metagenome | biome: Human gut stool | place: China | collected 2011
TTCACTGCTTCTGTATTCAGCCGCATCATTCAATAGCTTTAGGATATTATCAATTCGCACTTTTGTTTCTTTGATTCTTTTAGATATACCTTCAAGACTCCTTGACGATACAGAACCTTTTTTATAAAACTGATGTCTAAAGGCTTTGACGTCATCGTGATCTATAGACTTACCTGAGAATTCTGAAATAAAGCGATAACAATAATATAGCTTTCGTTCAACTGCAACTCTGACTTTTAGAACAGAGGATGTTTTAGTTTTTCTAATCACTTTGCTGATTTTTTTATTGCAGATCGCAATGTCTCTATCTGCAACATATTCCAATGTAGCCGCAGTTAAATAAACCCCATATATATCCGAGATATCATGGTGGGCTATCTCCGGCAAATGATCGTCTCTGGAGTAATTTCCGCCGCAGAAAGCAGATAAACGTATCCCCTCATTTTCTCCATGCTTATAATCCCAGCATACGCAGGCGTTATACGTTGGTGCATAGTCGGCAACTCTGTCAGACTAGATACTATCCCAAAACTCTAAATTGCGACGCTCATTACTGGGACGGATATTGGTTGAATATGTTTCAAATGTCGGTGTAAATATTCCGTCGTCCCAAAAGCGAACGGAATATGTCTTGCGAATTTCCATCAATATTTGCCACTTCAGTTGAGAAATCATCTTATAGATTTTTTCTTGACGAACATTATTACCAGTATGAGATGATCTACCAAATTTTTTTACAGCATACCAAGGTGTATTGAATTGTCTATAAACCGTTGTATATCCAGAATACTTTTTCTTACATACTTCTGCGATCTTAGTATTAAATTCTTTTGTAATATATACACGATACTGTACTAAAAGAAAAGTGGCTGACAGATTACGAAGCGATACGGAAAGATCAGAACAAGATTGTTGGAGCTTTTCGTTTTTCCGAAACCGAACTGATAAAATATGTGTAAAAGCCTGACCATCATAATACCGACCAAAATTGTCGATCTTATCAATATCCTCACGGGAACGAAATGCACCAAAAGGGGCTATCTTATTTCGGCGAACACATTTTTTCAGTTCCTTAATAAACTTTGGCAGGTCTTCTTTTGGAAGATAATCGTACAAATCTATGTAGTCTAACTTTACAAAACTATCGACATCTTTCTTTTCTATGTAATCAAAACCTTGCGGCATATCTGCAGCTTCTTCTTTTGAAAATAGATCATCATCAAACCGATATTTCTCATGTTCTGAAAGTGGGAATATCTTTGCCAACTGCAATCTCAGTGTTCTGTACAGAGAATACGAAGATTCAGCCAGTTTATCTGAAAAAGACATTGTATATCTATCGAACACCTTGTTGTAGGATAATTTCATCGCACACACTCCTTTCGCACGATTATATGGGTATTTGCTTTATTCTTAGAGATTCTTGTAAAAAGGTTCAGCGGCAAGAAGAAACCAAGCTCCTTGCCACTTTAAATTATCAGCTATCCAAAGATTTATACTCTGTGACAATTTTCAAATAGGTTTCGGGATCGCCGTTCAGTATCAAATCAGCATATCCAACCGGGTCATTGTAAATCAGATAATCCAGTTCTGACCGCTGATACATATTGTCGGCAACCTCCTTTTCCACGGCGATGGTGTCAATGGCAATGATGCTGCCATCAAAGAATTTCAGCTCTACACAGGCAGTATCCATATTGAACTCACAAGAAACCAATCTATCCATAAGAAACCTCCATTCTGCGGGATGTTAGATTATCCCAAAATATTTGAATGCTTCTCGGATTGCTTTCTCTTTTTCCGGTGGGCACTGCGGCTGTCTGGAATCCTCGGACTTCGGCAAATTATAGTTCTTACCAACCCCAATCCCACATTTTCGCTTAATTTGTGAGATATACAGGTTGGATACCTTTAACCCGCTATGCTCCAGCACATAGTCCTTGATCTGGGTGTAGGTTGCCCCATCCTGAAATTCGGACATATCCATATCTTCCAAAGAGAACTCAACCCGAATCTTTTTCGAGTCGACCTCGCCCTTGGAAAGCAAGACTACCGTCTCCACATGCACCGTATGCGAGAACTGATCCACAGGCTGTACCTTAACAGTCTTGTAGCCCTTAGCCGCAAGCAGTCCTAAGTCACGGGCGAGTGTTGCCGAATCGCAGCTTACATACACGATACGCTCAGGCGACATCTTGACAATCGTGTCAAGAAGCGACTCATCGCAGCCCTTTCTTGGCGGGTCAACGACTACGACATCAGGAGTAATGCTCTTTTTTGCTTCCTCTCGCTGAGCCTCGGTTGCAGATGTGTCTGCTGCCAGCCGCGCCATTTCTTCATAAAAATGCGGTACGACCTCCTCAGCCTTTCCGACAAAGAATTCAGCATTATCAATGCCGTTAATTGCCGCATTGTTCTTAGCATCTTCTATGGCTTGCGGAACAATCTCAACACCATATACCTTTCTTGCATTCTTGGCAAGAAACAGAGATATCGTTCCTATTCCGCAATATAAATCCCATACAGTCTCATTACCTGTAAGGCCTGCGTATTCAAGGGCTTTTCCATACAGCTTCTCAGTCTGTCTTGGATTAACCTGAAAGAACGAAAGCGGTGATATCTGATACTTAATGTCACCGATATAATCTTCAATATAGCTTTTTCCCCACAGAGTCTCGCACTGTCTGCCAAGAATGACATTAGTGTTCTCCGTGTTGAAATTAAGCATAATTGATTTGATGCATTTGTCTGTACTTATATCTGAATCAAGCGACACTTCTGTAAGGCGCCCTACAAGCGATTCCTTTAACTTATCAGACATCTTGGTGCCGTTAATAACAAGACAGACCATTATCTCGTCTGTGTGAAAGCCTGTTCTTATAAGGACATGACGCACAAGCCCTCTTCCTGTCTGCTCATCATATGGTGCAACACCGTTGAGCTCCATCCAGCTCTTTATCACAGCAAGAATATACTGGTTCTCGACAGCACCAATCTTACAGTCTGTACATGAGATAATAGAATGAGTTCTTCCTGCATAGAAGCCCATCACAATGCTTCCATCTTTGGCAGTTCCAACCGGATACTGCGCTTTATTTCTGTATCTGAAAGGCTCTTCCATTCCGATTGCCGGAAAAAACTCATAACCTTCTATCTTACCGATTCGCTTGAGATTATCGTCAACCAGCTTTTCCTTAAATCTAAGCTGTGCCTGATAACTCATCTGCTGAATCTGACAGCCACCGCACTGTCTTGCGACAGGACAGGCAGGAGTCACTCTGTCAGATGAAGCCTCAATAATCTTTTCAAGCCTTGCATAGCCGTAATTTTTCTTAGCTTTAATAATCTTTGCCTCAATCTTGTCGCCGATTATCGCATCTTTAACAAAGAGGGTATATCCGTCAACCTTGCCGATACCCTCTCCTCCGGTTCCTATATCTTCTATTACAAATGTTACTTTATCATCTTTCTTAAAACTCATTAGTTGTCCTTCTTATATTAGAATCAAGCCATCTGTTATAACCAAGCCAGTCGTTGGTATCCTTGGCTTCAAGTGCTTCCCTTAATGTCTCAAGCTTTGCATCCATATTATCAGCCATAGATAATGCAACAGCCTCTGCTATTGATGGCTTCTTAGGTGAGCCGTACTCAAGCTCTCCGTGATGTGAAAGTATGCAGTGTCCAATCTGCATTGCAAGCATATCAGGAAATCCGTCTATCTGCTTAACCTTCTCCATAACCATCTCATATCCGATAACGATATGTCCTAAGAAATTACCCTCGTCAGTGTAATCATTCTTAGGAAATTCAGATAATTCCTTAACCTTGCCGACATCATGCAGCATTGCACATGTTATAAGAAGATCCCTGTTAAGAAAATCATAGTTGCTGCTCATCTTGTCACATAATCTTGTAACACTTAAGCTGTGCTCTAACAATCCGCCAGCGAAACCGTGATGTACTGTCTTGGCTGCTGATACACATTTGAACTTCTTTGCAAATGTTTCATCTTTAAAGAAAGAATATAACAGCTGCTTCATATATGTACTCTTAACACTGTCTACATACTTCATCAGTTCTGCAAACATATTATCAATATTATATCTTGAAGATGGTACATAATCTGCTGCAACATATTCATTCTCTGATGCAATTCTTGCTCTCTCTATCTTAAACTGTAATGCTCCGTTATAGCTTGTTACCTGTCCTGTTACCGCAACATAATCATTAACATCAAATTCAGCAATTCCGCCTGAATTAAGATCCCATATCTTAGAGTCAATCTGTCCTGTCTTATCAGCAAGCATTACATTGGCATATTCCTTGCCTGTCTTAGTAAGTGCTATTGATTTTGATTTGCACAGATATACCTCTGAAATTCTCTCACCATCTTTAAGAGTCTCTATATAACGCATAAATCCTTCTGCCTCCGTTAATTAAGTTGTTTTAACTGTACACTTACTGAAAATGCTACATCTGAATAGCCATCTTTTCCCTGCCTCATAGCTGTCACATACATAGCTTCTCCATCAGCGCACTGATATAGTTTCTCACTAAACTGCTGAATTGTCAAAATACTTTGTCCATTAATTGCACTAATTACATCTCCTGCCTGCAATCCTGCATAATATGCCGGCGAATCAATATCCACATTAGATATGTATACACCTCTCGGAAGTCCGTATTTGGCTGCAAGCTCCTCTGTTACATTCTGTCCTGTAATTCCGCAGTACATGATTCCATGCTCGTTAATCATAGTCTCAATCTGTGCCTTAAGGTCAGATATTCCAATGAATTTCGAACTTGTATCTGTTGAAGCCTTAGATACACCAACTACATTTCCTTCAGAATTAAACAATATGGCAAAACCGCCAGCCGTAATACTTACACTTGTCTCAAAAACCTCATAACCGCTGTCTTTACTATACTCAACCTTAGAACCTGCAATTGTTCCGTATGACACGCCTTTCGAAGTCTCATAAAGCTTTCCTGATGCAATCACAAGATCTCCCTGCTTTACCATATAAGAATTATCCAGCTGCGCAACTGCGATACTGTTACGTTGTTCAGCTGTAAGCTTAGATGCATTAATACTCACAATTCCTATTCCTGAAGCTGTATTTCTGCATACAAATGCAGCTTCTGTCTGGACTTCATCAGAAAACCTTACTATATAATTCATTCCAGGTTCTAAAAGGCTTGAACTTGTAAGCACAAGATATGTTGAATTAACATTGGCAACCACAAGTCCTGCCACCTCTGTCTGACTGCTTTCAATTGTCGGAACATCAGAAAATGGCTGTTCAACGTCAACAGCAACCACACATTTATTAACATCCTCAACTTTTGCGCGAAGTGCTGCCATAGCAGCCTCATAATTATCTTTCAGGTCCTTCTCTGTCAATATATCTGAATATTCTGCAGTCTGGTTATCTGCAAGTATGTAATTATCCTTCTGGATATATATGACATTCTTGTCCTTATTCTTTTCTTCAATCCTTTTCTGTAATACCGGATATAAAAATACCATAAACAAAGTTGCCGCTATTACGACAGAAACAGCAAAAAGCAGCAGCTTGCCTATTCTTATAAGCCACTTGTATTTCTTAGCCGGATGAAGAACTACCTGTTCTGTATACAGGTCATACTTTTCCTTATCATCTTCATTAGTTCCCATTTCGGACTCCTTATGTAATTTTCGTCTCTTATGAATACAATCATATCATAGTTTATATTACGATTATGAACAATTTATGACTTACATGTAAATATTTATAAGCAAAATATAGTTTTTTTACCTTAAATGCTGTAAACTTATAAAGTATGAAAAGATTGTTTTTAGTTTTTGGAGGTCTTTCGTGAATAAGAAATCTTTATCCACTTTGGAATTTTATAAAATTACCGACCAGCTTGTTTCATATGCATGCTGTGACGGAGCTAAGAAAATACTTCGTAACTTAAAACCTATGACTGATATAACAGACATCAACTTACGTCTCGATGAGACTAATGATGCACTTTCAAGGATTTTTCAGAAAGGTACTGTTGATTTCAGCCAGACTAAGGATATACGTACTTCTGTTGCGAGACTTAAGGTTGGAAGCTCCCTTAATATATCAGAGCTTCTTAACATAAGTGCCATTCTTTCATGTGCAAAGCATGTTAAGGATTACTATGAGCATCGTGAAGATTCTATATCAGGAATGCTTGAAAACCTTGCAACTGTTGATGCTCTCAATTCCCAGATTAAGAAATGTATTATCTCTGAAGATGAGATAAGTGATGACGCAAGTTCCAACCTAAGAAGTATCAGAAGAAGCAAATCAATAGCCAATGACAGAATACATTCTGAACTTAACAAATTGCTTAATTCTCCTACTTACAGGACTTATCTTCAGGATTATGTTATTACCACAAGACAGGGACGCTACTGTCTGCCTGTCAAAGCTGAATATAAGTCAGCATTTCCTGGTATGATACATGACCAGTCATCTACTGGTTCTACTCTCTTTATTGAGCCTGCAGCAGTTGTAAAGCTCAATAATGATATCCGTGAGTTAGAGCTTAAGGAAGCGGCAGAGATTGAAGTTATTCTTGCTGACTTAAGTGTGAAAGCCGGTGAACATACTGAGGAGCTTCTGTGTAATTATGAAATACTTGTCGAACTTGACTGTATATTTGCAAAGGCGCAGCTTGCCAGACATATGCATGCAAGCCGTCCGGTCATGAATACATCAGGAATTATCAATATCAAAAAAGGACGTCACCCACTTATCGAGCCACATACTGTTGTTCCTATTGACATCTATCTTGGAACAGATTTTAAGCTTCTAATCATCACTGGTCCTAACACAGGTGGTAAGACTGTTTCTTTAAAGACTGTAGGACTTCTTACACTTATGGCACAGTCGGGTTTATTCATCCCAGCTCTTGACCATTCAGACATTGCCGTATTTAAGAATATATATGCTGATATAGGTGATGAGCAGAGTATTGAACAGAGTTTAAGTACATTTTCATCACACATGACCAACACTGTTAAGATTCTTAAAGAAGCTGACGAGAACTGCCTTGTACTTTTTGATGAGATTGGTGCCGGAACTGACCCTACAGAAGGTGCTGCCCTTGCTATCGCAATTCTTAATGACCTTAAGATGCGCGGTGTTACAACCATGGCAACAACTCACTACAGTGAAATCAAGCTTTATGCGCTTTCTACTGAAGGTGTTGAAAATGCAAGCTGTGAGTTCGATGTTGAATCGCTCCGTCCTACTTACAGACTGCTTATAGGCATTCCGGGAAAAAGTAACGCATTTGCAATCTCTAAGAAACTCGGTCTTCCTGACTACATTCTCTCTGACGCCTCAGAAAGACTTAACGCGGAAGATGTACATTTTGAAGATATCGTATCTGACCTTGAGCATGCGAGAATCTCTCTTGAGAAGGAGCAGGCTGAGGTTGAAAGCTATAAGGCTGAGATTGCCTCTCTTAAAGAAAAGCTTAAGGCTAAGAATGAAAGACTTGACGAGCGGACTGACAACATTATCCGCAAAGCCAATGAACAGGCTGCTGCCATCTTAAAAGATGCAAAGGATTTCGCAGACGAAACTATCAAAGCCATGAACAAGCACGGAATGACAGTTGCTGAGCTTGAAAAGCACCGTACTGCTGTCCGTGAGAAGATGAATAAGAATCAGGCAAAGTTAAAGGTAGAGCCTGCCAAGGTTAAAGCACACAAGGCACATGATATATCTGAATTCAAGACAGGCATGCATGTAAGAGTTCTTACTATGAATGTTACCGGTACTGTTTCTGCAATTCATCCTGCCAAGAAGCAGGTTACTGTTCAGGTAGGTGCATTAAGCACTAAGATAGACATTAAGAATCTTGAGATTCTTTCAGGCTATAAAGAGCCTAAGGAAGCTCCATCCAAGGCTGCCGGCGGTTCCGGTAAGATTAAGATGAGCAAGTCAGCTGGCATATCAACTGAGATTAACCTTCTTGGCTGTACAGTAGACGAAGCTGTTGCCCGCCTTGATAAATATCTTGATGACGCTTACATTGCCAGAATTCCACAGGTCCGTATCGTTCACGGTAAAGGAACCGGAGCATTAAGAAACGGTGTAACCGCTTATCTTCGCGGTGTTCCATATATAAAGAGCTTCCGCCTCGGTGAAATCGGCGAGGGCGATGCTGGTGTAACTATTGTTGATTTCAAATAATTATTATTGGGGGATATTATTATGGCATCTAAACAACGAATACTTATTGTAGATGATGATGAAAATATTGCAGAACTTATATCTTTGTATCTTACAAAAGAATGTTACGAAACAAAGATTGTGTATGATGGAGAAAGTGCTCTGTCTGAGCTTTCTGTATTCAAGCCCAATCTCATTCTTTTAGACCTCATGCTTCCCGGTATTGACGGCTATCAGGTGTGCCGTGAGATAAGAAAGAATAACAATGTTCCTATAATTATGCTCTCTGCCAAGGGCGAAACATTTGACAAGGTATTAGGACTTGAGCTTGGTGCAGATGACTATATTATCAAACCTTTCGAAACTAAAGAGATGGTTGCCCGTGTAAAGGCTGTGCTTAGAAGATATCACATGCCTCAAAGTATCGGTGTTGATTCTTCTAATGCCAAATGTGTCAATTACCCCGACCTCTCTATCAACCTCGATAATTATTCGGTTAATTATATGGGCAAAAATGTCGAGATGCCGCCTAAGGAACTTGAGCTCTTATATTTCTTAGCATCTGCTCCTAATCAGGTGTTTACAAGAGAACAGCTTCTTGACAATATATGGGGATATGAATATATCGGAGATACAAGAACCGTTGATGTACACATTAAGAGAATCCGTGAGAAAATCAAAGATCATGCCCACTGGAATATTGAAACAGTATGGGGAATTGGTTACAAGTTCGTAACTAAATAAAAAGGGCAGAACAAGGGAGGCTTAATATTGAAGGGCTTAAGTACACTGGGAAAACACATTTTTTTATATATAGTTATATCCATTATAGGATTTATTATTGTGTCTACTGTATGTTATAAAATTGATTACAAACGCATATACAGCTATTATTCTGACAGATTATATCTTCAGGCCAACGAAATAGCCAATGAATATGCTCTTGATTATTTCAGTGAAGCAAGGCTCCGCTCCATAGAACTTGAACTTCATTCCATATCTGTACTTAATGACACGCGTATTATTTTTATAACTCCATCAGGTGATGTCATTCTAGATACTAACGACAGCACTAAAGATAAAAGCAATAATGATGAAAAGATATTGTATTCTATTGAGGATTTTGACTATGGAGACCTTCACGGAAAACATGATATACTCTGGACTTTTTATGATTTGTTAAATGAACCGACACTGAGTGTTTTTGCTCCGATATCTAACTCCTTTGAAATAAAGGGCTATGTTGTAATTAATATACCCGATTCTGTAATCACAGACAGGGTTTATGATACATTTAACACTAACTACCTTACACTTATTATCACCCTTTTCCTTTCGGCTTCTTTCCTCGGATTGTATTTCATTCAGGTTCATAAGCCAATCACGGAAATCACAAAGGCTACAGCTGAATATGGTAAAGGTAATCTTTCTTATCATATCAAGCCAATGCTTAATGACGAAATAGGACGACTTGGAATGTCACTTGACTATATGGCTTCCCAGCTTAATGAATCTGATAAGTTTCAGCAAAAATTCTTATCAAACATTTCTCATGATTTCAGGTCACCTCTTACATCAATCAAAGGATACTTAGAGGCAATACAGGACGGAACTATTCCTCCTGAAATGCTTGATAAATATATCGGTATCATGCTTTTTGAGACAGAACGTCTTACTAAGCTGACCAGTAACATACTTACACTTAACGAACTGGATCCTAAATCTGTCCGCCTTGATATAAGTGTATTTGACCTTAATTCTATAATCCGTCATACTGTTGAAACATTTGAAGGAACATGCAAGAAAAAAGGCATTAAATTCAATATAACCTATGCCAACAGCATACAAAATGTCAAGGCTGATAAAGGCAGAATACAACAGGTAATCTACAATCTTATTGACAATGCAATTAAGTTCAGCAAGGACAGTTCATATATTTATATTACCGTGAAAGAAAAGGGCGAGAAAGCGCAGATATCCATTAAGGATACAGGCTGCGGAATTGCCAAAGAAG
>OGFK01002267.1_pt1 | contig 10213 bp, 8 predicted proteins | sample 1570931 | NCBI WGS metagenome assembly OGFK01 (sample SAMEA2581935, study PRJEB24529) | metagenome | biome: Human gut stool | place: China | collected 2011
ATTTGGCGTGCAAGATTAGGGAACCAAAGAATTACAGATTTTAAAAAAGATATAGTCGATTGCAATGAAAGAATGATTATAAAACATATTAATGATTTATTGGAATATAATATTTTAGCAAAAACAGAATATGATACTTATCCTAAACATACCGAGTATAATTTAACTGAGTTTGGATGGAAATTAATCCCTGTTTTAGCAAAGATGCAAGAGTTAGGAATAGAATACTTACAAAATAATCAGTTATTAACAAAAAATGATTGATGTGATAATATACTGTCATAATAAATTAACTTAGTGAGGTGTTTTTTATGATAAAGAAGAATTCATTTAATCCGTTGGTGACTTCATCTTCTACTTTTGAATTAGAAAGTAGTGGGATAAAAAATGGAGTTATTGAAGAAAGATTTGGTAAATTTGGTAGCGAAAATATTAAAGGCATGCCTTCTAGATCAATGCCTTTAAAATGGAGAAATATTCCTGAAGGAACAAAGTCATTTGCCCTTGTTATGGAGGACTATGATGCTATTCCAGTAGCTGGATTTTCATGGATACATTGGGTAGCCATTATTCCAGGTAATCTTACTGAATTATCTGAAAATGCTAGTTTAGAAAATAAAGAGATAATTCAAGGGGTAAATAGCTGGATATCATCTTTAGGGGGACTAACAAAAGCTGAAGCAGCACACTTTGGTGGTCCAGCTCCTCCAGATAAAGATCATACATATAGTATAACTCTTTACGCTTTAGATAAGGAGATAAAATTAGAAGAAGGCTTTTATTTAAATCAACTATATCACGAGATGAAAGGTCATATCTTAGATAAAATTACAGTAGAAGCACTTTATAAAAGTGATAATTAATATAATATTCTAAAAAATTAAAAATATTAGATTAAATAGATTATAAAAATAAGAGCTATTGTAATTTAAAACTACAGTAGCTCTTATTATTTTTTCATTATCTATATAGTACTCCTATATCTTTTCTAAAGTACTTTCCTTCAAATTTTATTTTTTCAGCATCAGAATAAGCTTTAGCTCTAGCTTCCTCAAGATTATCTCCAAGGGCTACCACGTTGATTACTCTTCCACCATTAGTAAGAAGTTTTCCATTTTCTAGTTTAGCACCAGCTACGAATACCATATTATCTACACTATCCATACCTGTTATCTCATAACCTTTGTTATATTTTTCTGGATATCCACCAGAAGCAAGAACTACACAACAAGCTGATTTATTACTCCATTTTACATCTATCTCAGAAAGTTTTCTATCTATTCCACTCTCTAATAGGTTTATAAAATCTGATTCAAGTAGTGGTAATACAACTTGAGTTTCTGGGTCTCCCAATCTCATATTGTACTCAAGAAGATAAACTCCCTTAGCAGTTATCATTAGCCCAAAGAATATAAATCCAGCAAAATCCATTCCCTCTGCTTTTATTCCCTCAAGAGTAGGATTCATTATCTCAGTTATAAATTTATCATATACCTCTTTAGTTACATAAGGGTTAGGAGCTATTGTTCCCATTCCTCCTGTATTTAATCCTGTTTCTTTCTCTCCAATTTTCTTATGGTCTTTAGCAGAGATAAAAGGCAGGATAATCTTTGAGTCAGTTACTGACAAGATTGAAGCCTCTACTCCATCTAAGAACTCCTCTACTACAATTTGCTCTCCAGCACTGCTGAATACTTTATCTATCATTATCTCATCTACAGCTTTTAGAGCCTCTTCAAGATTTTGGCAGATAAGTACCCCTTTACCAGCAGCAAGTCCACTAGCTTTTACCACTAGAGGAAACTCACAAGTTTTTATATATTCCTTAGCCTTGTCAGCTTCATTAAATACTTCATAAGCAGATGTTTTTACTCCATACTTTTTCATAAAATCTTTAGCAAAAGCTTTTGACCCTTCAAGTAGAGCAGCTTTCTTATCTGGTCCAAAGATTTTTAATCCTTCAGCTTGGAATTTATCTACAATACCATCTACTAGAAGTTCCTCACTTCCAACGATAGTTAAATCTATTTTATTCTCTTTAGCAAAGGCAAGAATTTCATCTACTCCTTTTAGATTTACATTCTCTCCTTTTTCAAGTAACTCTGTTCCACCATTTCCTGGAGCACAATATACTTTTTCTACCTTCTCATTTTGGCTTACTTTCCAGCAGATAGTATGCTCTCTTCCACCGCTTCCAACTACTAATATTTTCATTCTCTCTTCTCCTTTAAACTTCTAATTTCTAATCTATCTCTCTTAAAAGAAAACTAAGAATTGCTACGTATTTCAAGAAGTTGATTAACTATGGCTCAATTCACTAAAAACACAAAACTCGGCTACGCCTCAAACAGTTGTGTTTTTTAGCGTTCCTTTTCGCTAAGTTAATCTAACTTCTCTCCATAATCTCCACAATTCTTAAAGTTTTCTTAATCTAATTCATAGAAAATTAGTGTTTGAAATGTCTCATTCCACTGAATATCATAGCTATTCCATGCTCATTACAAGCTTCGATAGATTCCTTATCTCTAATAGAACCTCCAGGTTGGATTATAGCTTTGATTCCATGTTTTGCACAAGTGTCTACTACATCTCTAAATGGGAAGAAAGCGTCAGAAGCAAGTACAGCTCCCTCTATTCTCTCTCCAGCTCTTTCTATTGCTTGTTCAGTAGGCCAAATTCTATTTGTTTCTCCATTTCCTATTCCAATAGCCATCTTATCTTTAGCTACTACAATAGCATTAGATTTTACATGTTTTACTATCTTCATTCCAAAATCTAAGTCACTCATCTCTTTTTCAGTAGGAGCTTTTTCTGTAACAGTTTCATAGTGAGTAGAAAAACTTAAATCTTCATCTTGTACTAGGATTCCTCCATCTACTTTTACAAGGTTTACTTTGTCCATAGGTTTATGATGGCATTTTATTACTCTTAGATTTTTCTTAGTTCTTAATACTTCTAAAGCTTCCTCTGTAAAACTTGGAGCTATTACTATCTCTAGGAATATTTTTACTAATTCCTCAGCAGTTGCCTTATCTACCTCTTTATTAAGAGCTACTATTCCTCCAAATATAGATACAGGGTCACACTCATAAGCTTTTACATAAGCCTCATGTATATCCTTTCCAATAGCTGCTCCACATGGAGTAGAGTGTTTTACCCCACAACAAGCTGGCTCTTCAAATTCACAAGCCACTTTCCAAGCTACGTCCATATCTCTTATATTATTAAATGAAAGTTCTTTACCATTTAATTGTTCAAAATCTTTCATAGCTCCACTATCAGTAGTTGATACATAGTAAGCAGCTTTTTGATGAGGATTCTCTCCATATCTTAAATCCATAACTTTTTCATATGAAGCATTTAAATAGTGAGGCATCTCATCTCCAAGTAAGAAACTAGATATAGCTGCATCATAAGCAGATGTTAAGTTGAAAACTTTTCCAGCAAGTCTTTTTCTTGTTTCAAATGTTACCTCTCCAGCTTCCATCTCTTTCATAACAGTTTCATAGTCAGCTGTATCACTAATTACTACAACATCTTTAAAAGATTTCGCTGCTGATCTTAGCATTGTAGGTCCACCGATATCTATAAATTCAACTTTCTCTTCAAAAGTCAAATCCTCATTTACTTTCTTAAAGAATGGATATAGATTTACAACTACCATATCAATAGTTTCTATTCCTCTAGCTTTTATAGTAGCCATATGCTCTTCATTATCTCTTATAGCTAAAATTCCTCCATGGATTACAGGGTGTAGAGTTTTTACTCTTCCATCTAACATCTCTGGAGCTTTTGTTACTTCAGCTACCTCTATTACTGGTACCCCATTCTCTTTTAAATATCTATATGTTCCACCTGTTGAGATTATCTCCACATTGTGTTTTACTAAAAATTGTGCAAACTCTAATATTCCATTTTTATCAAAAACTGATATTAATGCTCTTTTCATTATAATAGACTCCTTTATCTTCTTTCTGATATAATTTTTGCAATAGATTCAGGTAAAAGCTTATGTTCTTCTACTAATACTCTCTTTTGTAAAATCTCTGGAGTATCTCCTTCTAAGACCTTTACTCTCTTTTGAGCTATTATCTCTCCACTGTCCACTCCTGTATCTACATAATGCACTGTACAACCACTCTCTTGCTCTCCAGCTTTTAGTACAGCTTCATGTACCCTTATACCATACATTCCTGGACCACCAAATTTTGGAAGAAGAGAGGGGTGAATATTGATTATTCTCCCCTTCCATTTATTTACAAACTCTTCATCAATGATAGATAAAAATCCAGCTAGAACTATCAAATCAATTCCTCTTTCTGAAACAATTTTATCTATCTCTCTACATAGCTCTTTTTTTAAAACTTTTCTATCTAAGGTATATCCATCTATTCCAGCTTCCTTAGCTCTCTCTACTCCATAGCACTCTCTATCTCCAATTACAACTTCAACTTTACATTGTAACTCTCTACTTTGAGATTTATCTATTATAGATTGAAGATTGCTTCCTCCACCAGAAACTAAAACTCCTATTTTAAACATAGTCCCTTTTCTCCCTTTTGAACATATCCTATTTCAAAAGCTTCTTCTCCATATTTAGCAAGCTCTTCTATTACTCCATCTTTATCTTTAGGGTCTACTACTAGTACAAAACCTACTCCCATATTGAATGTTCCATACATCTCATCTTCTGGGATATCCCCCTCTTTTTGAATATATTTAAATATATCTAATACTCTTAATTTTTCTTTTAATACAACTGGTTGATGTCCTTCACTTATTGTTCTAGGTAAGTTCTCAGGTAATCCTCCTCCAGTTATATGAGCCATACCTTTTACATTATATTTTTCTAATACAGCAAGAACTGGTTTTACATATATTTTTGTAGGTGTAAGAAGAGTTTCACTAATTGGTTTTCCATTGTACTCTTTATTATAGTCAGTTATTACTTTTCTTACTAATGAGAATCCATTACTATGTACTCCAGAAGATGGTATAGCTATTAAGATATCTCCTTCAGAAGTTGTACTTCCATTTACTATTTTAGATTTTTCTACTGCTCCTACACAGAAACCAGCTATATCATAATCTCCTACTTTGTAGAATCCTGGCATTTCTGCTGTTTCTCCACCTATAAGGGCAGCTCCAGCTTGATAACAACCTTCAGCTACTCCAGAAACTAATTCAGCTGCTACTTCAGCATCTAATTTTCCACAAGCTAGATAATCTAAAAAGAATATTGGTTTTGCTCCGTGGCAAAGTACATCATTTACACACATAGCAACAGCATCTATTCCTACTGTGTCATATTTTTTTGTAGTAAGAGCTATCTCTAATTTTGTTCCTACTCCATCAGTTCCAGAAACTAATACAGGATTTTCATATTTTCCTAACTCATACATAGCTCCAAAACTTCCAAGTCCATTTAATACGTTGCTATTCATTGTCTTAGCAACAGCTTTCTTCATAAGCTCTACTGCTCTGTATCCTTCCTCTTTATCTACTCCAGCCTCTTTATATGAAATTGCCATTTTTTCCTCCAAAATTTAAATTATTTTTTACTCTTCTGTTGGTGTATCTACTGGATACTCTCCATTGAAACATCCTACACAGTAATCACAACCCTTTAGGGATTTTAACATATTTTCCATTGATAGATAATCTAATGTATCTGCATTTATCTCTTTTCTTATCTCTTCTACTGATAATCTAGCTGCTATTAACTCCTCTCTATGAGCTGTATCTATTCCAAAATAACAAGAGTGTTTAACTGCTGGTGAAGCTGAACGGAAGTGTACCTCCTTAGCTCCAGCTCTTCTTATTATTTCAATTAAGATCTTACTTGTAGTTCCTCTAACAAGTGAGTCATCTATTATTACTACTCTCTTTCCTTCTAAGTTTACTTTTAATGGATTTAATTTTACCATTACAGCTTGTTCTCTTAGAGCTTGAGTTGGTTTTATAAATGTTCTTCCTATGTATTTATTTTTTATAAGTCCTACTGCATATGGGATTCCACTCTCTTCTGCATAACCGATAGCTGCTGGGATTCCAGAATCTGGTACTCCTATTACTACATCAGCATCTACTTTCATCTGTCTAGCTAGTAATCTTCCAGCTTCTACCCTTGACTCATATACATTTAATCCATCTATAACACTATCAGGTCTTGCAAAGTAGATGTGCTCAAATGAACATGGAGCTTTTTTATTATTTTCTGAGTATTTTATAGATTTTACTCCATTCTCATCTATTATTACCATCTCTCCTGGTTGGATATCTCTTATTAAACTTCCACCAATAGCATCAATAGCACAAGACTCAGAAGCTAATATATAGTCTCCATTAGCAGTAGTTCCTAGGCAAAGCGGTCTGATTCCATAAGGGTCTCTAACTCCTACTAACTTATTTCCAGCTAATATTACTAAAGCATATGCTCCTTTTATTGCTCCAACTGTGCTTCTGATAGCATCTTCAACATTTCCATTAGCTTTTCTAGCTATCATCTTTATGATAACTTCTGAATCTATTGTAGTGTTAAATGTAGAACCTCCATCTTCTAATAGTTCTCTTATTATCTTGGCATTAGTAAGATTTCCATTGTGAGCTACTGCTATTTGTCCTAACTTATATCTACTCTCAAGAGGCTGAGCATTCTCAAGTTTGCTCGCCCCTGTAGTTGAGTATCTAACATGACCTATTGCTGCGTTTCCTACAAGATTACCTAAAGTTTCTGGTGTAAAAACATCAGCTGTAAGTCCCATTCCTTTATATGTAACTATCTCTCCAAAATTAGAAACAGATATCCCCGCACTCTCTTGACCTCTATGTTGAAGAGCATATAGTCCGTAATAAGTGATTTGAGCTACCTCATTTATTTCTTTTGAGTATATTCCAAATACTCCGCACTCCTCTTCCATTTTATCTTTAGCCATTAGAATTTCTGTGCAGTTCATCATTAAGCCCCCAATCTCTTTAATACTTCTATATAAGCCTCTTCTATTCCTCCAAGGTCTCTTCTAAATCTATCCTTATCTAATTTTTTACCTGTTTCTTTATCCCATAATCTACAAGTATCTGGAGTTATCTCATCAGCTAGTAAGATTTCTCCTGCAGCATTTTTACCAAATTCTATTTTGAAGTCTACTAAAGTAATTCCAATTTTATCAAAAGCATCTTTTAATAGGTTGTTGATTTGACCAGTAATTCTATATATCTCTGCTAACTCCTCATAAGTACAAAGTCCTAAAGCAACTGCATGGTGGTCATTGATTAATGGGTCTCCATAAGCATCATTTTTATAGCAGATTTCAAATATTGTGTTAGTTGGTTTAGTTCCTTCTGGAATTCCAACTCTTGCTGCCATTGAACCAGCTATTACGTTTCTTACTATTACTTCTAATGGGAATATTTTTACTTTTTGACAAAGTTGATCTCTATCATTTAATACATCTACTAAGTGAGTTTTTATTCCATTTTTCTCTAACATTCTGAATAACATAGCTGTTATTTTGTTGTTCATTACACCTTTATTTACTATTGTTCCTTTTTTAGCTCCATTTCCTGCTGTTGCATCATCTTTATAGTGAATTATTACTAAGTTCTCATCTGTTGTTGAATATACTTGTTTAGCTTTTCCTTCATAAATAAAATCTTTTTTTTCTACTGACATTTTAATTCCTCCTGAGATACTTTTAATATTTTATACCTTATTTTTATTTTTTATTGAAATTTAAATTTGAAAACTTCTATTATCTGTAACTTCATAGAAAATCTCTTGATTAAAATCAAGAATAACGAAGATTGAGGAGAATATTAGAGCAAGTCAGTGAAAGCGAATGCCCAAAAACACAATAAGCCAAAGGCTTAACCCTTGTGTTTTTAATGAGCTGAGTCATACTTGCTCTTTATTCTTTGAACGAAAGTTATTCTTGAATTTTATAGTAGTAACTTCTCTATGTAATTTACACAACCCTTAGTTTTCAAGAAATTGAAGTTTAAAGTTCTACTCCTGATTCATTATCAGCTATAAACTTAGCTTTCATATTTTTTCTGAAGTTTCTTAATTTCTCTTTTAGTTCTGGAGATTTTAATGAAAGCATTTGTACAGCTAACATTCCTGCGTTGTATGAGTTATTTACTCCAACAGTTGCAACTGGAATTGATTTAGGCATCTGTACTATTGATAGTAGTGCGTCCATTCCGTTGAAAGCTGCCTCAATAGGTACTCCTATTACTGGTAGTGTAGTTTTTGAAGCTATAACTCCAGGTAAATGAGCTGCAAGCCCAGCTCCAGCTATAATTACATCATAACCTTCTACCTCTAATTTTTCTAATGTTTCTTCTAATTTTTCAGGTACTCTATGAGCTGAAAGTACATGAGCTGAATACTCTATTCCAAACTCTTTTAAGCAGTTAGCTGCTCCTCTCATCTTCTCTGTATCTGATTTACTTCCGAAAATAATAGCTACTTTCATTTGTCCTCCTAAATTATTTGAAATATTTTACTCCATTTTCAAATATTTTTTGCTCTTTATTTCCAATTATATTTTTAAATACATTGTTTCCATATCTTTCTGTATGTCCCATCTTACCAAATACTCTTCCATCTGGCGAAGTAATTCCTTCAATAGCAAAGCTTGAACCATTAGGGTTGAATCTAAACTCATTAGTTGGCTCTCCCTCTAAGTTGACATATTGAGTTGCCACTTGTCCATTTTCAAATAGCTTTTTAATTACCTCATCACTAGCAAAGAATCTTCCCTCTCCATGTGACACTGCTATTTCAAACTCTGAACCTGTTTCTATTCCAGCAAGCCAAGGTGACTTATTAGAAGTTACTTTAGTTTTTACCATTTGAGATATATGTCTACCAATTTTATTGAATGTAAGAGTTGGTGAATCTTCAGTAATCTTTCCTATCTCTCCATAAGGAAGTAACCCAGATTTGATAAGAGCTTGGAATCCATTACAAATTCCTAATATAAGTCCATCTCTCTCTAAGAACTTATGGATAGCTTCTGCTACTTTAGGGTTAGTAAGTACTGTTGCTATAAATTTACCAGAACCATCTGGCTCATCTCCAGCACTGAATCCTCCTGGGAACATTAGGATTTGAGAGTTATTTATCTCTTTTACCATCTTTTCTATTGAGTCATTGATATACTCTTGAGTTAGGTTTCTAAATACTAATATATTTGATTCTGCCCCAGCTTTTTCAAATACTCTAGCTGAATCATATTCACAGTTTGTTCCTGGGAAAGCTGGTACTAATACTCTTGGTTTAGCTATCTTATTTTTACATACTACTATATTTTTAGTAGTATAAGGAGTCCAGATATATTTTTCAACTTTTTCTACTGTTTTATGAGGGAAAACTGGGAATAGTTTATCTAACCATACCTTCTCTCCAACAGTCATATCTATCTCAATATCTCCTACTACTACTTTGTATTCAGAGATTGTTTCTCCTAATAATTCTACATTTTTACCAGTAAGTTCTACATTTGACTCCACTATAAATGTTCCATATCCTAACTTGAATAACTCATCTCCAAGATTAGATATCTTAGCTCCTATTCTATTTCCAAATGTCATCTTACTTACTGCTTCAGCTATACCACCAGTTTTTAATGTCATAGCTGATACTATATTTCCATTAACTATATTTTCATGTACATATTCAAAGTTTTCTTTTAACTCTTCCACATTAGGCATATAGTTTTCTAACATATGGTGTTTTACTAAGTAGATTTTGTTTCCAGCCTTTTTAAACTCTGGAGATATTACTACACTAGCTTTTACTGGAGATACAGCAAAAGATATTAGTGTAGGTGGAACGTGAATATCATTAAATGTTCCACTCATAGAGTCCTTTCCTCCAATAGCTGGTATTTCAAAAGCTCTTTGCATCTCTATTGTTCCTAATAGGGCTGAGAAAGGTTTTCCCCAATTTTTAGGATTTTGTCCAAGTTTTTGGAAGTATTCTTGGAATGAAAGTCTTACTCTCTTATAATCTACTCCCACACTTACTAATTTTGCTAATGATTCAACTACTGCATAAGCTCCACCATGGAATTGTGACCAAGATGATAATACTGGGTTATATCCCCAAGTGATAGCAGAAGCTGTATCTGTTTCCCCTTTAAGTAATGGTAATTTTTGTACACTTACATCTGTTGGAGTCATTTGATATTTTCCACCAAATGGCATA
>OGFK01002280.1_pt1 | contig 10145 bp, 8 predicted proteins | sample 1570931 | NCBI WGS metagenome assembly OGFK01 (sample SAMEA2581935, study PRJEB24529) | metagenome | biome: Human gut stool | place: China | collected 2011
AGGATTTAACGCAAAAAATAGAAGAGTTATCAGCAAGAGAATTAGGAAAGATAACCTATACAAGTGCAGCTACTGTAACAAGGTTTTGCAATAAATTGGGATATAAGGGTTATTTAGATTTTAAAATGAAATTTATAAGTGAGTTAAAGGTAATAGATAAGGAACATAAACTTGGAGAGATAGAAATTAATGAGCGAGAAAATGTTGTAACTATTATGAGAAAAATGACAGAGATAGAAAAGAAAGCTGTAGAAGATACAGCTAATGCACTTTCTTTTGAAAAATTAAAAATAATCAGAAAATTGATACATGAAGCTGAAACTGTAGATTTTTATGCTTATGATATAAATGTGTATGTAGCTCAATATGCGAGTAGTCAATTACTATATGCTGGGAAAAAATCCACAGTAAATACAGCTACAAATATGAGAGCTCTCAATGCTCTTTTGAGTAATAAAAAGAATGTAGCTATAGTCATTAGTCAAACTGGAGAAAATTCTAGATTAGTTGAATTTGTAAAAATACTAAAACAGAGAGAAACAAAAGTGATAGTAATAACTACATCTAAGAAAAGTACATTGGCAGGAATGGGAGATGAATATATCTATGCTGCTACTACAAAGAGCATAGAAGCTTTTTTAACACCGACATTTATATCTTCAGTGAAGTATATTCTAGATATTATTTGGGGATTAGAATTTAGTTATGATTTAGGCAAAAATATGTCTTTAAATAAATTGTATGAGAAAAAAGGAGAATCTCATCTTTGGGGATTGATTAAAGGAGTAGAGGAGATGAAAAAAAATATTTGAAACATTGTTTCAAGATAACCTAAAGAATTTATCAAATATTTGAAACAGTCACACTTTATTAATTGTAAGTGTTAAAAAACAACTCTAAATATGCTATATTAATATTAAATTTATGAAATAAGCATAGAAATGGAGGAGAAAATGGTACAAGTAAAGAATTATCCTAAATTAGCAGTAGATATACTAAAGGAAGTAAATGGAAAAGAGAACATTGTTAATGTTTCTCGTTGTGCAACAAGATTGCGTTTGGTTTTAAAGGAGACACCAAGTGATTTGAAGGAGAGAATACAATCTTTGACAGGGGTTATAACTGCTGTTGAAAAGGGTGGACAGTTTCAAATAGTTATTGGAACAAATGTTGGAAAGGTATATGACGAGGTAATAAAACTATTGGGAGAGAGTGTAGGAGATAATGTAGTAGAAGAAACAAAACAACCTATATTAAATAGAGTAATAGCAACTATGTCAGGAGTTTTTGCTCCATTTGTATATATACTAGCAGCAGCTGGAATACTACAAGGGGTATTGATACTTATTAACTTAGCATATCCAAGTTTTTCTACAACAGGTACATATGAAGTATTAAGCTTTATATCATGGACACCATTTAGTTTTCTACCAATTTTAATAGCAATTACAGCATCTAAGCATTTTAAATGTAATACATATATAGCTGTAACATGTTGTGCGGCTTTAATCAATCCTACATGGGTACAGATAGCAGGAAGAATAGCTGGTGGAGAGGAGATAAACTTCTTAGTTTTTAAATTAAATAGTATGACTTATGGATCAACAGTATTACCACCACTATTTTTAGTTTGGTTACTTTCATATTTAGAAAGATGGGTTGAAAAGAGATTACCAGAGGTATTAAGAGCTCTGTTTGTACCATTTATCTGTATGGTTATTATGGTTCCGCTGACAATACTTTTGATTGGTCCAATCACAAATGCTGGAGCAAATGGGGTATCTATAGGATTTAACTTCTTAATGGATAAAGCACCTATGTTAGGTGGAGTTATAATTAGTGGATTTTGGCAAGTCTTTGTAATCTTTGGAGTACACTGGGGAGTAACTCCTATGGTAATGGCAAATTTTGCTAACAATGGTTATGATTATTTCCAAGCTTATCAAACTTTAGCTGTAGTAGCACAGATGGCAGCAGCTTTTGGAGTATTTATAAAGGCAAGAAATCAAGAGTTTAAAAAGGTTGCTTTTTCAGCTGGGGTAACAGGAATCTTTGGAATAACGGAACCAGCTCTTTATGGAGTTACTCTTCGTTTGAAAAAACCATTTATATGTGCTTGTGTAGGAGGAGCTATTGGAGCAATTGTAATGAGTTTCTTTAACGCTATGTATTTTGCATATGCTGGACTTCCAGGATTACTAACAATAGTAAATGCAATCAATCCAGCTGAGATGTCAAAGTTTATAGGAATGGTAGTAGGAACAGTAGTTTCGATAGTAGCTACAATTATTTTAATTCAAATAGTTGGTTTTGATGAGACCAAAAATAGTGAGAAATAATTTTTAAGGAGAGGATACTATGGGATATAAGATGTCAGAGAATTTCTTATGGGGTGGAGCTGTAGCAGCTCATCAAATAGAAGGTGGATGGAATGCTGGAGGAAAGGGACCAAGCGTAGCTGATGTTATGACTGGGGGTTCAAGAACTTCTATGAGAAAGATAACAGATGGAGTTGTTGAGGGAGAGTTTTATCCTAATCATGAAGCTGTTGATTTTTATCATAACTACAAAGAGGATGTAGCTCTTTTAGCAGAGATGGGATTCAAATGTTTTAGAACAAGTATAGCTTGGACAAGAATTTTTCCAAATGGTGATGATATATTACCTAATGAAGAGGGGTTAAAATTCTATGACAATCTATTTGATGAACTATTAAAATATGGAATTGAACCTGTTATTACACTTAGCCACTTTGAAATGCCATACCATTTAGCAAAAAACTATGGTGGTTGGATGAATAGAAAAGTTATAGACTTCTTTGTAAAATATGCAGTTACAGTAATGGAGCGTTACGAAAATAAAGTAAAATACTGGATGACTTTCAATGAGATCAATAACCAAGCTAACACTTCAGCTGATATATTTGGTTGGACAAACTCTGGTGTTAAATTTTCTGAATACTCAAATCCTAGAGAAGCTATGTATCAAGTAGCTCATCATGAATTTTTAGCAAGTGCATTAGTTGTAAAAAAAGGACATGAGATCAATCCAGAGTTTAAAATAGGATGCATGTGTTCATTTGTACCAATCTATCCATACTCTTGTAATCCAGAAGATATGATAACAGCTGTAGAAGCAATGCATGATAGATACTATTTTATGGATGTACACGTACGTGGACACTATCCAGCTTATGCAAAAACTATCTGGAAAAAAGAGAATGTAAATTTAAAAATTGAAGAGGGAGATTTAGAAATTTTAGCAGAGGGAAAAGTGGATTATATAGGGATTAGTTACTATATGTCTAATGTGGTAAAAGCTGATGCTAAAAAAGATATTTCTCAATCAATGGATGGAAGTACAGAGAAAACTGTAACTAATCCATATATTAAAGCTAGTGATTGGGGTTGGCCAATAGATCCAGTAGGAATTAGATACTCTTTAACAAATATCTATGAGAGATATGAGTTGCCTATATTTATCGTAGAAAATGGATTTGGTGCAATAGATATTTTAGATGAGAATAAAGAGTGTGATGATAGTTATAGAATAGATTATCTAAAAGCCCATATCTTGGAGATGGAAAAAGCTGTTGAGCTAGATGGAGTAGATTTGATGGGATACACTCCTTGGGGATGTATAGATCTAGTTTCATTCACAACTGGGGAATTAAGAAAACGTTATGGATTCATCTATGTAGATAAAAATGATGATGGAACTGGAACAGGAAATAGATATAAGAAAAAATCTTTTGAATGGTATAAAAATGTAATAAAAACAAATGGAGAAGAGTTATAATATAAAAAAAGGGAGAGATAAATCTCCCTTTTCTCATATATAAGGGAGGAAGTATGAAAAAGGTAGTATTTTTAGATGTGGATGGAACATTAGTAGATTATGAAAATAGAATACCTAAATCAGCTATTGAAGCTATAAGAGAAGCTAGAAAAAATGGTCATAAAGTATATATTTGTACTGGGAGAAGTAGAGCAGAGGTATATCAAGAACTATGGGATATAGGATTAGATGGAATGATAGGTGGAAATGGCAGCTATATAGAGGATAATGGCAATATTGTTATGCATAAAGTTTTGACATTGGAAGAGTGTAAAAGAATTGTAGATTGGCTTCATAGTAAGGGATTGGAGTTTTATTTAGAAAGTAATGCTGGATTATTTGCAAGTGAAAAATTTGAAGTAGTAGGAGAAAGAGCTATTCAAGAGTATAGTAAGAGAAAGGGAAAAGTTGGAGCTGAAGAAATGACAGTCAGAAAAGCTTTTCCAGAGATGATATTTGGAAAGAAATTATATAGAGATGATTTAAATAAGATAAGCTTTGTATTGAATAGTTATAATGATTATTTAGAAGCCAAGAGGATATTTTCAGATTTAGAGGTAAATACTTGGGGTGGTAAGGGAGAGATTGCTCTTTTTGGAGATGTTGGAGTAAAAAATATAGATAAAGCTGTGGCTGTAAAAAAATTAGTAGAATACTTAGGGGCTGATATGAAAGATACAATAGCTTTTGGAGATGCGAAAATTGATATTCCTATGTTGGGGTGTTGTGAGATAGGAGTAGCTATGGGAAATGGTGGAACTGAGATAAAAGAGATAGCTGATTATATAACAGATGATGTAGAAAAAGATGGACTTTGGAAAGCCTTTAAAAAATTTGAGCTGATATAGAGTGAGGGGAGAATACAAGCTAATTATTTTAGTAAGATTCTCCCCTTTTATTATTTCTAAGGAAATTATAAATTGATTTTATATAAAAATTTTTTAATTTTTTATATGAAAATAGACAAAAATAAGTAGAAAAGTAAAAAAATCCTAAATTTTTATAAGCGAAAAAAACTGATATTAGAATCAGTTTAATAAGAGTATTCTTTATAGCGAATGGAGCCAGTACGGCTACTAAAATATGTTATTTCTTTAATTCTCATTTTGACATGACATTTAAAGCAATAAAAAGGATTTACTTGAAAAGTATCCCAAGTTTCAACTTGATAAAATGTACTTTTAGAGTATTTGGATACATATTTTCTCATAGTTTCCATAATACTTTTAATTTCTTTATTTACATTTCTTGAATAAATTCCAAAACGTTTAATCATTTTAAAATGTTTAGGAGGAATATGAATAATTAATTTAGAAAGAAAAGTTTCAATATCTAGTGTTAGTTCTACTCTTTCTTTGTTGTTAGCAAGATCTTCGTAATAGAAAGTGACATTTCCATCAGAATAATCAATAATTTTATATTCAGCGATAGGAGCCCTAGATAAATATCTACCAATATACTTAATAGCCTTAATATTATTATTTAAATCATTTTTAGCAACATCAAAAAAGAATCTTGTATTTTTATGATAAAGTTGGGAAGCAACATGATAAGCTTTTTTCTTTAGTTTTTCATTTTCATAATTACCATTTTTAACAATATCAATAACTAATTTTTTCCATTGTCCAACAATGGAATTAATATGAAAATATTTTTTTTCGAGATATTTGTGATTTTTATTGAATCCACCTAAAGTAACAATAGCATGGATATGTGGATTTCATTTGAGGTCGCGCCCAAAGGTATGAATAACAGTAATTAAACCATAATGTAAAATATCAGAGTTAGTAAAATATTTTTTAGAATACTTACCAATTTTGTGAACTCTTTCATTTTTACGTTTAATATTATGAAATTGATATTGAAATATATCATTGATAGCATATGTAAGTTTAGTTAAAAGATTTCTATCATAAAAGAAAAATTCTCTAAGTTCTTTAGGTATAGTAAAAAGAACTGCTCTATGTTTAACATCAATAAGGGAACTAGCAGTTTTTTCAGCCCAAATAGCAGAATATTTTTTACCGCATGAAGGACAAAGTCTAGATTTACAAGTAACTTTAAATTTATGAGTCGCTTTACAAATAGGACATTGATAAAGAGCAAAGCATTTCTCAAGGGAACAAGCTTGAAATTTTAGAATAGTTTCAGAAATATTAGCAAAATGCTGATCATTAAAATATTTTTTGATTTTTAGAAGTAAATTTGCTATATTAATGTTAGAGAATATATGTTTTAATTGCATGTATGTCTCCTTTGTATAAATTGTTGTGGTGACTATATTATACAAAAAAGAGAGCTGAGTAAAACATTTTTTTTAAAATGTTACTCAGCTTTTTTTATTGGTTTAAATATTTTTTAACTTAGAGTTTTTAAGAAGCTTTATCAATAAAAATAGAGATATAATTCCTGTTATTATAGAGGTTACAGATGAGTTCCACCAAAGCCCTGTGAGTTTTAAGTTCCATAATAGAGGAATTGATATTACTGGAAAGATAAAACTTACACATAGAGAGATCAAAGTTGCGAAGTTAAATTTTCCAATAGCTGACATGAAACTTTGTATAGCAAAAGAGAACCATCTAGTCAAATATGTAGTAGCAAATATTATAAGGGCAGGGATAGCCATTGAAAAAGTTTCATCCTTTTTTATAATAAATAGGCTAGCTATCTCTTCAGTAAAGAAAAAGAGTATAAAGCTTGTAACTATGGAAGCTATAGCACTAGCAAGTAAACAGTATTTTTCAATAGCTTTGACACGAGTGTAGTTTTTAGCTCCCCAATTGTATCCTAAAGCTGGTTGGAGTACATCACACATACCATAGAGGACTGGTAGAATAAAAGCCTCTATAGACATCAATATTCCATAAACACTTACAGCTGGTACTCCACCTAAATAAAGAAGTAGATAGTTTAAGAATATATTTGTAATACGGCTTGCTACATTGTTTAAAAATGTGGGCATTCCATTTATAAATATAGATTTTAAAAGATCAAGTTCCATTTTAAATTTACAAAATTTTAAACTACTCTTTCCATTAATAAATTGAGAAAAAGCTATAATGGTACATATAAAGAATGCTATACAATTAGCAAGGGCTGCACCAATCAATTCAAATTTTAAAAAATATAGAAATAGTATTTCAAGTGAAATACATAATAGAGACATAAAGATATTTAGAAACATACTAAACTTTATCTTACCACAAATTCTTAGATAGTTATCAACAGCAAAGGTGATAGTTGTAAGTGGAGAGAAGAGAGCATATACTCTCAAATAGTTTATAGATTGCCTTGCAAGTTCACCTGTAGCTCCTAGAGAGTAGAGGATAGTAGGAGCAAAAATAAACAGAAGAATACCCAAGATACTACTAGAGAGAAGTATAATAAAACATGAGAGTGAAAAAATTTTAGAAAATAGTGACCTAAACCTAAGAAAAATGGGTGAAGAGTTTTCAGAGCTACCAATTGGAGAGATATTTTTACAGGAACCAGAACCTGGATCAATAGTAAAAAAGGATAGAAATATTAAAGTATGGGTAAGTAAAGGTGAAGCTTTAGTAGATGTCCCTAATCTTGTTGGAATGAACTACTTAGATGCTAAGGTCATAGCTGAACAAAAGGGACTGATCATCGAAAGAGTGGTTACAGTTAAAGCTCAAGGGGATTATAACGAGGTTATCTCCACTGACCCTCCTACTAATACTCTTATGACTAGAGGGGAGAGAATCTCTTTTCTTGTAAATGGAGCTGAGCAGATAGCAGAGGTAAGGATGCCTGATTTAATAGGTGTAAGTTTTGAATCAGCTTTAGATATACTTACAAAAAACTCCCTAATAGTTGGAAATGTAGAATTTTCTTCTGTACCAGGGATTGGAAAAAATGTTATAATAAAGAGTAGTATAAAAGCTGGGACAAAAATTCCAGCTGGTTCAGCAGTTGATTTGGTAATAAATAATTAAAATACTCTAGGAGGGATAAATATTAAAGGAAGAGTTATCAATAAAATACAAGGTTTTTACTATGTCAAATGTGAAAATGATGTACATGAGTGTAAATTGAGGGGAATTTTAAAAAGAAAAGAGAGCAAGGATAATTGTGTGGTAGGAGATATAGTTGAAATCTCTGAGGACAACTACATAATTGAAGTGGAGACTAGAAAAAATTTGGTTGAGAGACCACTTGTAGCAAATATAGATTATCTTGTTATACAGTTTGCTGGAAAAGATCCAGATATAGATTATGAGAGATTAAATATTCTTCTACTTAGAAGTTTTTTCTACAAAATCAAACCTGTTATCATTGTAAATAAGATTGATCTATTAACTGATGAAGAGATATCTGAAATAAAAGATAAACTGAAGTTTTTAGATAAACTTGATATAAAATACTTCTTAATATCTCAAAAGAATAATATTGGAATAGATGAGTTAAAAGAGTTTTTAAAAGGTAAGATCACTGCTTTTGGTGGACCTAGTGGTGTAGGAAAATCAAGTATTATCAACTTACTTCAAAATGAGAAAAAATTAGAAACTGGAGAGACAAGTAAAAGACTTAGAAGAGGTAAACATACTACTAAGGATACAAATCTACTTGAACTCATAGGTGGTGGATATATCATTGATACCCCTGGATTTTCTTCAGTGGAGTTACCAGATATAAAGGATACTCAAGAGTTGATAGAGCTTTTCCCTGAGTTTGCTAACAGAGGAGAGTGTAAGTTTAATAACTGTCTTCATCTCAACGAACCATCTTGTGCTATTAAACAAAGTGTAGAAAATGGAGAGATTGAGAGAAGTAGATATGATTTTTATAAAAAGGTATATGAAAAATTAAAATATGAGAGGTGGAATAGATATGAGTAATATCAAAATAGCTCCTTCAATACTATCTGCTGATTTCAGCAAGTTAGGAGAAGAGGTTATAGCAATAGATAAGGCAGGTGCTGACTATGTCCATATAGATGTTATGGATGGAATATTTGTCCCTAACCTTACTTTTGGTGCTCCTGTAATAAAAGCGATTAGAAATAAAACTGACTTAGTTTTTGATGTACATCTAATGATAGATAGACCTGAAAGATATATAGAAGATTTTGCTAAAGCTGGAGCTGACATCATTGTAGTTCATGCTGAATCAACTATTCATCTACACAGAGTTATCCAACAGATTAAAGCAACAGGAAAGAAAGCTGGTGTTTCTTTAAACCCTGCAACTCCAGTAGATGTTTTAAAATATATTATAGATGATTTAGACATGGTTCTTGTTATGAGTGTAAATCCTGGATTTGGAGGACAAAAATTCATAGAGAGCAGTGTTCAAAAAATTAAAGATGTAAGAGCTTTAAGTAGTACAGTTGATATCCAAGTGGACGGTGGAATAACTGACGCTACTATTGGTAGATGTATCGAAGCTGGAGCTAACGTATTTGTAGCTGGTTCTTACGTATTTTCTGGAGACTATGAAGAGAGAATAAAAAGTTTAAAGAGAGGTTAAAGATATGACAGCGATGACTGAAAATATTAATAAAGTTAATGAAATATTAGAAGATTTCTATAAATTATTTTATAAAACAGAGGATATGGCTCTTAAAAGAGGAATTAAATGCTTAACTCATACAGAGTTACACTTAATCGAAGCCATTGGTGAAGAGTCGCTTACGATGAACGAACTTTCTGATAAGATTGGTATAACTATGGGAACTGCCACAGTAGCTGTTTCAAAACTTACAGAAAAAGGATTTATCACAAGAATACGTTCAAACTCTGATAGAAGAAAAGTTTATGTTTCTCTAACTGATAAGGGAAGTAAGGCTCTAACTTATCACAACAATTATCACAAGATGATAATGTCTAGTATCACTGAAAATATAGCTGATAAAGATTTAAGTCACTTTATTGAAATTTTTGAATTGATATTAGGAGCTTTACAAGAAAAAACTGACTATTTCAAACCACTTACAATAGTAGATTTCAATGTTGGAGATAGAGTATCAGTAGTGGAGATAAAAGGTACCCCAATTGTTCAAAACTATTTTGCTGGACATGGAATAGAAAACTTTAGTGTTGTAGAGGTTTTACCTACTACTTCAAAGGAAAATTTTGTAATTAAATCTCCAACTGGTGAGGTTGTAGAGTTAGATATTTTAGATGCAAAAAATCTTATAGCTATTAAAGCAGATTAGGAGAATAAAATGTTCTATATTGATGGAGTCTCTTTAAGTAAGATAAAAGAGGAATTAAAAACTAATCTTTCTGGGAAAAAAATAAATAAGATTACAAAAAATACTGAAACATCTCTATCAATAT
>OGFK01002288.1_pt1 | contig 10109 bp, 8 predicted proteins | sample 1570931 | NCBI WGS metagenome assembly OGFK01 (sample SAMEA2581935, study PRJEB24529) | metagenome | biome: Human gut stool | place: China | collected 2011
AATGATGCGGCACTTTGGAGCCTTGATGCTATCTATATGCAGGAGGTCATTTCGCTGCAAGGATAAAAGTAAACATAAATTTTTTTGCTTTAAAATTATATGCATGGATAGCGTAAGCTGTCATTGTTGAAAAATAGGTGCATAAAACAGCAGAGCAGGTAGCAATGAAAATACTGTTGAACATACCATTCCATACAGGGAGTGTTCCTGCGAGAAGATTTTTCCAGTTCTCAATAAGATGTTCTCCGGGAATGGCTGTGAATCCCTTTTTCAGTGCGCCATTGGATCTGGTGGCATTGATAAACAGTACATAAAACCAGAACAGGCAGAAGAAGGAAATGATGATCAGTACGATATAGGCAAGTGTGCGTTGACCTTTCAGGCTCATTCCTTTTTTATTTTTGGAGTTTGTTTCATTCATTCTTCGCACCTCCATCAGTCTTTTATCTTGTTAAAGCGGAATACGATCAGGCTGAGCATTCCTGTGATAATGAACAGGAATACGGATAATGCACCACCCATTCCGTAGTTCTTGCTGAACAGATGCTTGTTCAGGAACATGATCAGTGTCATAGTGGAACGCATGGGGTCGCCTGTTCCATTTGTCAGGATCTGAGGTACATCGAACATCTGCATGCCGCCGATCAGGGATGTGATCATAACATAGATCAGGATTGGACGAAGGAGTGGAAGAGTGATCTTTCTGAAAATCTGTGAGGAAGTTGCACCGTCTACTTCAGCTGCCTCGTAAAGCGAGGAGTCAATTCCCATCATACCTGCCATAAGAAGAATAGTTGTATTTCCGAACCACATCAGGAAGTTCAGGGTTGCAACAAGGGTTCTGGCACTCCAGGCATGGCTGAAAAAGGAATATGCCTGTTTCAGTATTCCTGACTGCATCAACATTGCATTGATGGGACCGCCGTCTGCAAATAAGGTAAAGAATAACATTGCAAAGGCGGATGCCATGATCAGGTTTGGCAGGTAAATAACTGTTTTAAAGAAACGCTGTCCCTTAAGCCGGAGACTTGGATTGGAGAACCAGGCAGCCAGGAGCAGGGAAACCAGGATCTGCGGGATAAATCCCATTACCCACATGATCATTGTGTTTTTGAAATAGATCCAGATATCGCCACCCTGAAAGAGTTTTGCATAATTGGCAAGTCCCACAAAATTCGGCCCTATCTGCGTTAATCCAGATCTGTAATTTTCAAAGAAACTGTTATAAATTGTACTGATAAGCGGAACGAGCTGGAATATGAGATATACTACTACAAATGGTATCAGGAAGATATATCCCCATTTGTTATAGCTGACCGCTTTATGGTTATTATTCTTTGCCATTATCTTCCTCCATAGTCTGCTGTAATCCAAAGTGTGCCTGCCTGATGGTCAGGCAGGCACACAGGTTTCAATGTTTGATTAATAGGAAAGTTCCGGATATTTTTCTACAACTGCCTTATAGAACAGGTCGAGAGCTTCATCATAAGATGCGTTGCCTTCGAAGTAGTTCTTCATGGCATTCTGGAATTCTTCGTTGCAGCCCTGATCATAGATGCTCATGTTGCTCAGGTCGATCTTATCAGCGCCTGCACAGAACATAGCCAGAGGGTTCTGTCCGCCGAGAACTGCATCGCCGTAGCTCTCGTCTTTAGCCATTTCTTCCATGGCAGGTTTATTGTTTACGAAGTCATTATCAGCAGTAACGATTTCTTTCATAACGTCAACGTTAGTTGTCATAGTTCTCATGATATCAGCAACCAGTGTAGGATTGTCTGTGCCTGTAGCTGCTGTGATCCATGTTCCGCCCCAGTAGAAGCCCTGCGGTCCTTCTGTTGCAGCCCAGCCGCCATCCTTACCAACTGAACCATCCTGGTCAGCACTCATGGAGAAGTCGATGAACCATGCAGGTCCGAAATATGAGAATACATTGCTGTCCTTGAAGAAGCCCTTGCTCCAGTCATCACTCCACAATTCATAGGTAGCTGTTTCGCCGGCATCAACCATTTCCTTGGACATATCTACCCAGTTTTTGATATTGTCATCAACAGTGATCTTTCCGTCAACAACCCACGGGGAGGTTACATTATTAGAGAATACACGATAGGCATCATTTACAGTAGAAGTCATCTGATAGCCTTTTTCTTTCAGCTCTTCAGCTGTTGATTTAAATGTATCCCAGTCTGCAACTTTCTTCTGAACCTCTGCCGGATCATCACTTCCGAATACTTCCTTTGCAATATCTCTTCTGTAGATCATAGCACCCGGGCAGCCTTGCCAGGAAAGACCCTTTAAGTTACCATCAGAATCTGTCATAACATCTTTGGTGTACTGATATTGGTCTGCAACTTCCTCATCTGTGATTCCCAGATCTGCTACAGACATTGTATAATCAGTATTTACATATTTCAGAGCATAGTCTGCTTCTACAAGGAAGAGGTCGATTTTGTCATCTGCTGCTGCATCGGCCTGTTTCAGAAGAGTCTCATCCAGATTATTCTGATACGCATTGTCATCAGAAGGAGTGATGTTCCATACAACATCCACATCTCCAATCTTGCCATGAGTTCCGTCAACTTCTTCATATCCGGGATAGTGGTCAGTCAGACGGGATTTGAATTCTTCATTCCAGCAATAAATGTTTAAAACTTTACCTTCGTCTGCTGCTGCATCTTCAGCCCATGCAGGAACTGCTGTAAGGCCTGCAAGCATAGCTGCTGTTAATGTGATTGCCATAGCTTTTCTCTTCATCATGTTATTACCTCCCTGTAATGATTGATTTTCAGTTTTTGCCTGATATTTCCCCATATTGAGTTTTCAGTCTGGTCAGACTCTTGACTTGTGTTTTTTGTTTTTCGTTCCTAAATCGTTTTTGTAAGTTTATCGTAGCACGTTTTCAGAAAAAATCAAGTGGTTTTAGTTATATTTGCATAATTTATCCCTGTTGCACAAAAAAGAATTTATAATAATTTATTAATTTCACAAAAAGAAAGTTTTATTTATGCGAAAATTTTCATAATATTTTCGCATAAATGGAGATAATGATTGTGAGATTCCTGACAGGCAAAAATACGACAATTTCTGTAAAAAACTGAATGATACGGGAGATAGTCTGATTTGAACGAAGCAAGTAAGTTACCTGATTTAATTGTGAAAAGTAAAAAAACTAAACTTATTCGTTTTCGTAAAACTATTTTCTGTCTTTTGGATATCAGAAGGAGCTGGTATTCCTCCTGATACAAGCAAATCCCTCACTGATTATTGCTTTTTGCAACCTCCCAGAGGACTTACTTGATTCGGTTAAAATGCTGATATTTTGAGGAAAAAGTGAAAGAATAATAAAACAGGGCTGTCGTATGAACCAAAAGTTCATTGACGACAGCCCCGTTTTTAACAGAAATAACAGTTTCTGTACTTATCTGAAAGGGGAGATTATTTATTCTCTTCCTGTACTTCAATTTTGCGGATTGTTTTATTCTTGATTTCTTCTTTGATCGCTGCAAGGAAATCACCAAGGTCTTTCATTCCTTCATCACCAAGGTAACGGCTTCTTACGGAAACCTTGCCTTCTTCTTCCTCTTTGGCACCGACGATGAGCATATATGGAACTCTTGCAAGACGTGCTTCACGAATCTTGTAGCCCATTTTCTCGGAACGCTGGTCAACGGAGCAGCGGATTCCGTTTTCTTTTAACTGTGCTTCCACTTTGGCGGCATAGTCATGGAATTTCTCAGAGATTGGAATTACACGAACCTGTTCCGGGCAGAGCCAGGTCGGGAACATACCTGCATATTTCTCAATCAGCCATGCCAGTGTTCTCTCATAGCATCCCATGGATGTACGGTGGATGATGTATGGACGCTGTTTTTCGCCATTTTCGTCGATATAGTACATATCAAACTGTTCAGCAAGAAGAGCATCCCACTGGATCGTGATCATTGTATCTTCTTTTCCGTATACATTTTTGGCATTGATATCAACCTTAGGTCCGTAGAAAGCAGCTTCTCCAACATCCTCTGTAAATGGAATGTTCAGTTCTTCAAGCATCTGACGGATATGAGCTTCTGTCTGATCCCACACTTCTGCATCACCGATGTATTTCTCTTTGTTGTTCGGATCCCATTTAGAAAGGTGATAGGTTACGTCCTCCTCTACACCAAGAACCTGCAGGCAGTACTGTGCAAGTGCGATACAGTCTTTAAATTCTTTTACCATCTGGTCAGGTCTTACGATCAGATGACCTTCGGAGATCGTGAACTGACGTACACGTGTCAGACCATGCATTTCCCCGGAATCCTCATTACGGAACAGAGTGGATGTTTCGCCGTAACGAAGAGGCAGATCACGATAGCTGTGCTGTTCTGCTTTGTATACATAGTACTGGAATGGGCATGTCATAGGACGAAGCGCAAATACTTCTTTGTCTGTTTCTTCGTCACCGAGAACGAACATACCGTCTTTGTAGTGATCCCAGTGACCGGAAATTTTGTAGAGGTCACTCTTTGCCATTAACGGAGTTTTTGTTCTTACATAGCCACGTTTTGTCTCTTCGTCTTCAATCCAGCGCTGAAGCTCCTGCATCATGATCACACCGTTTGGCATGATAAGAGGAAGTCCCTGTCCGATTACATCTACAGTTGTGAAGATTTTCATTTCACGTCCAAGTTTATTGTGGTCACGTCTTTTTGCTTCTTCCATCTGTTCCAGATGTTCTTTTAACTCATCCTTGGAAGCATAAGCTGTTCCGTAGATACGTGTGAGCATTGCGTTCTTTTCACTGCCTCTCCAGTAGGCGCTGGAGGAGGAGAGAAGCTTGAATGCTTTTACACCCTTTACGCTCATAAGGTGAGGACCTGCGCAGAGGTCTGTCCAGTCTCCCTGGGAATAGAAAGAGATTTCGGAGCCTTCCGGAAGATCTTCGATAAGTTCTACCTTGTATGGCTCATTTTTCTCCTGGAAGTATGCGATGGCATCTTCTCTTGATTTTGTGAAGCGTTCAATCTTAGCGCCTTTTTTGATGATCTTTTTCATTTCTTTTTCGATTGCATCCAGGTCATCACGGGAGAATGGAGGGCAGTCGAAATCATAGTAGAATCCTGTATCAATAGAAGGTCCGATAGCAACCTTTGCATCCGGGAATAAGGTCTGTACTGCCTGGGCAAGTACGTGGGATGCTGTATGGCGGAGAACTGCAAGTCCTTTTTCATCTTTTGCTGTCAGGATGTTTAATTCGCAGTCGCTGTCAATAACTGTTCTCAGGTCTACAACTTCTCCGTTTACTTCTCCTGCACAGGCAGCACGTGCAAGTCCCTCGCTGATGTCGTAAGCAATGTCGATTACGGATTTTGCTTCAGCGTATTCTTTTTTTGAGCCGTCTTTTAATGTTACGATCATGATGATTATCTCCTTTACGTTAGTATGGATTTGTTATAGTTGCTGTTCACTGTTGATATCCCGCGGAGCGTGCTGCTGAGAACGGAGTGAACAGTAACAGGTTTTTGTACTGCGAAGGGGTAAAAGAAAGAATAAAAAAATCCCCTACAGTACGGTTAAATACTGTAGGGGACGAGATAACATTACTCGCGGTTCCACCCCGGTTGTTCTGATACATTACTGATGGATAAATCATCTGATCAGAACCGCTTCATTCGATGGTAACGGAATCACCGGACTGTATTAAAGTCACTCAGAGGTGGTCTTCGGCTGGTTCGCGATGAAATGCTTGCACCGGTATACATTTCTCTCTGTAACGTTCCTCAGCGTACTCTTCTCTTCAACGTTTTGATCCTTCTTATCTTTTCTGCCGCCTATTATAAACTTGCAAAGTGGGTTTGTCAATCAGTAAAATGCAAAAAGTTGATTTACGAAAATAGAGATTAATGTTATACTGACGAAAGTGAAAAACAATAAAAAACATGAAAGGAATCAGATAAATGAGCAGATGGGAAGAAAATATACGTAAAGTAATACCATATACACCAGGCGAGCAGCCCAATCAGCCGGATATGATCAAGCTGAATACCAACGAGAATCCGTATCCGCCGGCACCTGGAGTGGAGAAGGCGTTGAGGGAGATGGATACAGATACTATGAGACTTTATCCGGATCCTACAGCAGGAGAACTGGTACATGCCATTGCAAAGAATTACGGGCTGAAGGATGAACAGGTTTTTGTGGGAGTAGGTTCCGATGATGTGCTTGCCATGAGTTTCCTTACATTCTTTAATTCACAGAAGCCGGTTCTTTTTCCGGATATCACATATTCTTTTTATGATGTATGGGCAGACCTGTTTCGCATTCCATATGAGAGACCGGCACTGGATGAGAACTTTCATATAAGGACGGAAGATTATTTCAGAGAAAACGGAGGAATTGTATTCCCGAATCCGAATGCGCCGACAGGTGTGGAGATGCCGCTGGAGAAAGTGGAGGATATTATCCGCCATAATCCTGATGTGATTGTGATCGTGGACGAGGCTTATGTGGATTTTGGTAGTCAGTCGGCGCTTCCATTGATTGAAAAATATGACAACCTTCTGGTCGTACAGACATTTTCCAAGTCGCGTTCTATGGCTGGGATGAGAATTGGTTTTGCGTGTGGAAATGAGAAACTGATCAGATTCCTGAATGATGTGAAGTATTCTTTTAATTCTTATACTATGGACCGTACAGCGATTGCTGCAGGTGTGGCGGCAGTTGAAGATAAAGCATATTTTGATGAGACATGTAATAAAATCATAGAGACAAGAGAATGGACAAAGAAAGAATTGAAGGCACTGGGATTCTCTTTTCAGGATTCTATGTCTAACTTTATTTTTGCTACGCATAAAACTTGCCCTGCGAAAGAACTTTTTGAGGCATTGAGAGGGCAGCATATTTATGTTCGTTACTTCCAGAAGGACAGAATTGACAATTTTCTTCGTATCACTGTTGGAACAAAGGAAGAAATGCAGAAATTTATTGACTTTTTGAAAGATTATCTGAAGTAAGAGTTAGGAGGCTTTATGGAAACGCTGGTACATTGGTTTTCACAGAATCTGTCACAATATATTTCACCTGAAGGGGCAGTTTTTATTATTTCAATGATTCCGCTTTTGGAACTCAGGGGAGGATTGCTTGCAGCATCCTTACTTAAGATATCGGCTGCAAAGGCAATTCCACTGTGTATTGTTGGAAATATTATTCCTATTCCGTTTATTCTGTTGTTTATCAGACAGATTTTCAAGGTTTTAAAAAAGACGAAACTCTTTCGGGGACTTGTTATGAAATTGGAAGACAGGGCAATGAGAAAAAGTGATCAGGTAAAGAAATATGAGTTTTTGGGACTGATGCTGTTTGTGGGAATTCCGCTTCCGGGAACAGGGGCATGGACAGGATCTCTGATTGCATCTCTTCTGGAAATTGATATTAAGAAGTCCTCTCTGGCAATTTTTTGTGGCATTATTATGGCAACTGTCATTATGTATATTGTTTCTTATGGATTAGTGGGAAATCTGGTACATTAATTGTCTTCTTAAATAAGTGTTATTAATATCTGATTTACCGGAAATCCGGGGACATATTTTATGTCTCCGGATTTCTGCTTTTATGTCGATAATATCAGTTTTATGACGTATAAAACAGCTTGCCAATAATAAAGATTTGGAATAATATGGTATTGTCAATTATGAAGAAGATGTGCTAAGATAAATATAAAGATACCGGTGTGCAGACAGGATTACTACAGGAATTAACTTGTCGACACAGGAGCAGGAGTATAATTTTCCTGCGATATGCATTGCTGCAGATCTGATATTCGTGTCACTTCAGACAGATTATCCCACTAACTGTTACAGGAAAAGTTAATAAAGAATAAATTGCTCAGATACATAGGAAATCAGAAAAACAAAAACAAAAATAATTATCAATATTAACAATCAAAACAAAAAGCAGAGGATTATTTTATGAGAGAAAAGTATGAATCATTATCACTGGCAACTTTAAAGGATTTGGCAAAAGCCAGAGGATTAAAAGGGGTTTCAGCATTGAGAAAACCGGAATTGATCGAGAGAATGCTTCACGAAGATGAACTGGAAGGTGAGACAAAAAAACAGGAAGCAGTCCGGGAGAAACCGCAGCAGAGTGAAGTGGAAGATAACGGAGAGAGAATCCCCCAGTATAACAAAACACCGGAACGTACACAGTATCATGCCCCGGCAGAGGCAGTACAGCTTGACAGTGGAGAGAGAGCAGACGGAATCCTTGAGGTACTTCCGGATGGATATGGGTTTATCCGATGTGAGAATTATCTTCCGGGGGAAAATGATATTTATGTATCACCTTCTCAGATACGCAGATTTAACCTGAAAACAGGTGATATTATTAAGGGGAATATCCGTATCAAAACACAGGGAGAGAAATTCAGTGCCTTGCTATATGTGACCTCTATCAACGGATTCCATCCCAGTGAAGGGCAGAGACGATATAATTTTGAAGATATGACACCGATTTTTCCGAATGAGAGACTGATAATGGAAAGACCGGGCGGCACAGTTGCCATGAGGATCGTAGATCTGATCAGCCCTATCGGTAAAGGACAGAGAGGAATGATCGTATCTCCTCCGAAAGCCGGTAAGACAACCCTTCTCAAAGAAGTGGCACTCTCTGTTCAGAAAAGAGAGCCGGACATGCATCTTCTGATCCTTCTGATCGATGAACGTCCGGAGGAGGTAACCGATATCAGGGAAGCAATCGCGGGACCAAATGTGGAAGTAATCTACTCTACATTTGACGAGCTGCCGGAACATCATAAGAGAGTATCCGAGATGGTGATCGAGCGTGCGAAGCGTCTGGTAGAGCATGGAAAAGATGTTATGATCCTGTTAGACAGTATCACCCGTCTGGCAAGAGCGTACAACCTGACTGTGCCGCCGTCAGGAAGAACCTTGTCCGGCGGTCTTGATCCGGCTGCACTGCATATGCCGAAGCGGTTTTTCGGTGCGGCAAGAAATATGCGTGAGGGCGGAAGCCTTACGATCCTGGCAACAGCACTTGTGGAAACGGGAAGCAAGATGGACGATGTTGTTTATGAAGAATTTAAGGGAACCGGTAACATGGAGCTGGTGCTGGATCGAAAACTTCAGGAGAAGAGAGTGTTCCCGGCGATCAATATTCCGAAATCCGGAACCAGAAGAGAAGATCTGCTGCTTAATAAAGAAGAGCAGGATGCAGTTTATATCATCCGAAAGGCAATGAATGGCATGAAAGCAGATGAAGCAGTGGACAATCTGCTGAATATGTTCTCGCGGACAAGAACGAATGCCGAGCTGGTGCAGACAGTAATTCGTCAAAAATTTATCTAAAATCACTCTTGTACGAAAGAAAATACTTGATTCTGACTCACAAAACAGATATTATATTCTGGTTGGTGTCCTGCAAAATGTGACAAAATGCGGGATGTTCAAGAATACTTGAATGATGAGAAACTGAGGAGGAAATCAAGATGTTTCGTGAAGAAATTGACATGGCAGGAAATGCAGCCAAAAAGAAAATCCAGTTCCTGCGGCAGCAGACAGGGGCATACTTCATCTCAGCGATGCTGGCGGGAATGTTTGTTGGATTTGGCGTTCTTCTGGCATTTACAGCAGGTGGAATGTTAAAAGAAGGCGGCGTGCCGGGTGTGAAGTTTATTATGGGAGGCTGCTTTGGCGTTGCCCTCAGTCTGGTTTTGATGGCAGGAGCAGAGCTCTTTACAGGAAGTAATTTTGTGATGGCTGTTGGGATGTTTCAGAAGAAAGTGACATTTCAGGATTCTGTGACAGTGTGGGTGACCTGCTGGCTCGGGAATCTGGCAGGCTCTGTTCTGGTAGCAGGAATGTACTCTCTGACAGGACTCTGTACAGGAAGCGTACAGGCGATCATGGCAGATACTACAGCGATGAAGATGTCTGTAGAACCGCTGCCGCTGTTTATGCGGGCAATACTCTGTAATATCTTAGTATGTCTGGCAGTATGGTGCGGAATTAAAATGAAAACAGAAACAGGAAAGCTGATTATGACGTTCTGGTGTCTGATCACATTTTTTACAGCAGGATTTGAACATAGTGTGGCAAATATGTCTCTGATGATGA
>OGFK01002291.1_pt1 | contig 10101 bp, 12 predicted proteins | sample 1570931 | NCBI WGS metagenome assembly OGFK01 (sample SAMEA2581935, study PRJEB24529) | metagenome | biome: Human gut stool | place: China | collected 2011
TGCCACAGAATTTCCTATGAGCAGATTTGGGGAAGCTCCCATTGGAAAACACAATACTTGGAATGTGGGCGAACATTCAGGAAAGTCTAGGGTTTACATTGCGTGATATTGGAACGCAGCTTACTCAAACATTTAACTTACACGAAAAAATGGAAGTGGCCAAGCTTGCTTTAGAAAATTTTTCTAATACATTAAAAGTGGCTGGTATTGCGGAAGCAATGCGGCAGTTGATCCCACCAGAACTACAATATTCTATTATTGCAATAGCCGGTGCTATTACCGCGACAATGATACCGGGACTACATGCGATGGCAATCGCTGCTGTACAAGCAAATATTGCGTTACTTCCATTGGCGCTTAAAGGTGCTGCCATAGCGGTAGCGTTCAAGCTTTTAACAGACGCAGGTGTTAAAGCTAAAGAAGCTATTATTTTAATAGCGGCAGTAATTACGGCAACATATATGCCGGCTATATATAAGTTTATCTTAGCGACGGGGACATCTAGTGTCATAGCGATAAAAGGCTTCATTGCCGCACTGCTGACAAAAGCAGCCACCGTTGGGTCGACAAGCATTGCTGTAAACTTGCTGACAGCAGCTATGGGAATGTTGAAACTAGGGTTTATCGGCGCAATGAAAGCACTGTTAGTTTTTTTGATTCCATTTATAAAAGTCATAGCTATTGCAGCTATAGTCGCTGGTGCAGCCATATACGTGTATCGAAATTGGGGCGGTGCTGTAAAATCTGCTTTTGCAAGTCTTGCCTCGTATATTCCGTCTTGGGCTTCAACAATGCTTGGCGAAATCAATAAGGTTATTAAGTCGCTGTTAGTTTTTGTAGGCCTCGCTCAAGAAGCTAATGTTATAAGTAATAAGAGAAAAACTCGTGGCATTAGTGACGAAGATATGCAAATGATGGAACAGATGAAAAAACAAGCTGCTTTGGAAAAACAAATTTCTGTTGCGACGGCGGGGGGAACTTCTGGTGGTAGTAAAGGTGGCGGTGGCACAAGTAAGCTTGAAAATGAAATTAATCGCATAAATGAACGGATTGTTGATATGCGGGATAAAATTCGTGAAGCTGGCGTAGCCTTTGAGAATTTCCAGGTAAATCAGATGTTTAGCCAACTTGAAGGAGCAAATAAAGTTTATGGAGATCTTATAAAGTCGCAATTAGATGCATATACCCAACTTGATAGTGAATTGAAACGGTTAAGTGATGCAAAAATTGAAGCCGAGCAACTTTATCAAAGGGCTGTGAAGGCTGGAAATACAGAACGAATCAATTCAACCAGGGCGATGCTAGAACAGGTAAAAGCCGAGGAAGTTGCGGCAGCCGAATATGTGAAGAGCGAAAAAGTGCGTATTGCAAAAGAAACAGAAAAAGAAATAAACAGTGTAGCTACTGCAAATAATGCTATTCGGACTGAACTTCAACGGTTGCAGAATGAAGCAAATTTAGTTGGATATATGGAATATCTGACCAACGAACGTGTTGCATTCTTGGCTCACCTTGAAGAAACGCAGGCAATGCAACAACAGTATTATGATTGGCGCATGGAAGCCGAACAATCATACGCAGTTATTGCTATGCAAATGGCTGAAACTCTGAAAAATGGCTTAGCATCTAGTATTTCAGATGCTGTCGTTCAAGGGAAAAATTTAGGTGAAGCATTCAAGGATGTAGGAAAACAAATAGTTGCAATGTTTATACAATGGCAGGTTAAACGCCTTGCGGCTGCGGTGTTAAGCAAAACGATTGGGCAGCAGGAAGCAGCAGCAGTATCTGCACAAGCTGCAACTATGGCCTCTGCTCTAGCTCCTGCGGCGTGGGCAAAGCTTGTTGTGTCGCCTGAATCGGGTGCAATTGCAACTGGATTATTAACGCAGGGTATGGCTGCTGCTGCTGCAATGGGAACAGCTACCAGTGGGCTCCAATCAGCCGGTGGTGATCGTATCGGGGTAGTATCCAGTAACAACAGTATTATGGATATGAAAATACCAGGTGCGGCGAAGGGTGGTATTGTGCGTCGGCCAACATTAGCTGTTGTTGGAGAAAAACAAGGTAGCCCGGAAGCAATCTTTCCTCTTAGTACTCTTAGACGTTTTATTGGCGAGGTAGAAAGCAGCGCAGGTGGTGGTGTAAGCATAGCCATAGGCGAAGTTAATACCGAACGGGAGTATGAAGATATGTTAAGTGACATTAGCTTAGCGGTGGCAGCAGGAAGGCGGGGGATGTAGTGATTAATATACCGCAACGTAACGATTTAGGACGGCAGCTTGTCATAAAAAAAGATGGTCGCAGTTATAGATTGCCCTATAACTGGTCGATAGATGGAGATGGGAACGTCTCCTATCGAATCAAAGAAAATCAAAAAGCATATGCCCATGGAGCGGTTATTAGTGGAGATAGAAAAATAGATAGTAGAACACTGACAATTGAAATCTATGTTTTTGGTACCGATGTAGACGATTACCAAAACCGTGTGAATGAAGTATATAATCATTTTGGACAAAACGATTATCAATTGTTCGCCGGAATGCAAGATAGTTATTATCGTGTTGCTGGTGTATCAAAGATAAAAAATAGTTATTTAAAAAGTTATAAACAAACTGCTGCTAAAGTTGAAATAACATTGGTATTAGCTGACCCATTTAGATATTCAGCAGCGCAAACGCTACGGAAAGAAGTTTTCAACGAAGAGCAAACAGAAACGGCAATAACGTTATTTAATGCAGGATCTGTTGATACTCCGTTAATTTGGAGATTTATACCACTTCCCGACGGTGGGGTGATGCATGACATTGCTATAACTCATGTGGAAAGTGGAGAGTTTTTCAAACTAAAGGATACTTTATTGACAGATCCAGCAAATGTTATTGTCAACGGTCAAGCGGGAACAGTACGACGTGTCGATAATAACGCTGGTAATAGTTTAAACACCTTTTCGGGTTTGTTTTTGCATGCATTACCAGGGCGCAACACTTATATGTACACTGGTGCTGCGGGAACAATAGAAATTGCTTTTGAGGAAAGGTGGTTGACATGAGCAATTTATTGTATGGGTTGCGTCCTTATGGTCGCATTATTCAGGCTGGACCGTTTACCGATGGCGGATCAAAACCTACACCAGACGAATCAATAGGATATTTGCCAGATCAATTTACGATTATTGCATATAATACTGATGGAACCAAAAGCGCAATATTTGGGGCAGGTTCAGAAGCCAATAACTTAGCTAACTTTGAATTTGAATTAATAGAAACTGGTTGTGGTGCAGCTACATTTACATTTAATTCAATGCCTACTAATTCGGAACTGGATTATAAACAAAGGATAGATATCCACCTGTTTAATGACCCGCGGCCTTGGTGGAGCGGATATATTCTATCTAGACCAATCGAAGGGACTACGGCGAAAGATAAGAAGTTTACAGCTCATGGATACTACAATATTTTGGAAAAAGTGATTATTAAACAAGTTTATCAAAACACAGAAGTGTCACAAATTGTCGCAGATATTGCAAGGCAGATAGAGCGAAAAGTTGGGCTTGCCTATAATGGCAATAAAATTATTAATACAGGGTATACAATTAGTTATCTTGATTTAGATGGTGTGACCGTTAAGGAGGCACTAAATCAGCTGTCAGACTTTGCATTAGATTATGTTTACGGTGTAGATGAATATCGGCAGTTGTATTTCAAACCCAGAGTTGTAGATGTCAATGAACAGGCCCGGTTTTGGCTGGGTTATGGGACGACGACATATGAACCGTCTTTTGACATAACAAAGATCGTGAATCACGCTTATATTAAAGGGGCAGCAGTAGATGATTCCGGCGAACAGTGGTTAGCCGAAGTAGAAAATGTCGAAAGCCAGTTAAAGTATGGCGTACAAGAGGCAATATGGTCATTGCCGTCGGCATATATTGCTGCAGATGCCATCCGATGGGGAAATAATCAACTAGAGTATTATAAAGAACCTGTAAAGTCCGCAAAGGTTGGAGGCGTAAACCTTGAATATCCGCGGGCAGATGGTTCTTTTTTTGTGCGAAAATTGTCAACAGATGGCTTGGCTGTCATTACTTCTTATGACGGCGTAGCTCATGAATATCCAATCTCTAAACTAAAATATAAAGTTTCAGATACGGTCGGTATATCCCTGAATATGGAACTAGGAACACCGGAACAATTATTGACAGAGGATTTATTTAACATTGAAAGATTGGCAAGAGATGCTGAATTGCTGCAGCAGGCATCAACTAAACAAACAGCGACATAAGGGAGTGATGATATGGCGAGACCTAGTGATTATAGGCATGATCCATTTAGCGATATCTCAACAGCGATTAGCCTTACAGAAAGACATTTGATACCCAGCATATCGCCTTATGAGATTAGGCTTAATGAAGTACCAGTAAAAAATAGTCCTACAACAACCGTTATTAAAGAATTTAGTATAACTGGAGGAGCCATAAGTTATGGAGCTGTATATGCGGAAGTATCCGCAACTCCTTCGACAGCACAATTTTTTCCTGACTACAACACTGGTGCAGATGGTGACGCTACATGGAATACCGGGCTGCTACAATTTTCAGCGGCAGATGCGGGAAAACAAATAGAAGTAACGTATTCATCTAAAGGCACGTTGACAGGAGTAAGCTGTAATATGTATCCGTCGTGGTGGCGCGATCGCGGCGACGGCAGCGACGGTGATTTCTACCCTACAGGCAACGTAACGATCGGTGGACGTAAGAATTATCGAAGCGTATACATTCCTGCCGGTGTGACTGTAACGGTAAACGGTTTTGTGGATATTCGATGTCAGGGAATGTTTATAAATGAGGGGTATATTGATGCAACTGGTGCCGGTGCGCTTGGCGGCAGTGGTGGTTATGGTGGTAAAACTTCTTATACAGACGGAACGGCAGGAAACGCTGGGCAGGCGGCAGGAGGTGGTGGTGCTGGTGGTGGTAATTGGGGCGCTGGAACTGGTGCAGCCGGTGGTTTGTCAACTGTTGGAGGAATAATCGCATCAGCAGCACATGTTAGTGCTCTAGTTGCTGATGGTTTAATTTGCTGCGGCGCCGGCGGTGGCGGCGGTACTGGATACGAGAATGAAGTATCTAATGTAAACGGAGCTGCAGGTGGCAATGGTGGGGGATTCATACGAATAGTAACCACGACGCACAAAAATGTTGGAACATATTCAGTTCAGGGAGCACCCGGAGGTAATGGTGGTGCTGCTGCTGGTGGTGGAGGCGGTGGCGGTGGCGCAGTATGTGTAATAACTGTCCGCAACTTACTATCTGGTACCGCGTTGACAAATGGCGGCAGTGGTGGAGCTGGTGGCATTGTTGATGGACGAAAGAATGGTATCGCCGGTTCTAGCGGTTGGTATCGCATAATCGAGTTGGGGGTGAGCTGATGATAGTAACCAACGGAAAAGACATTGTTTGTTCATACGGTGATACCTTTAATTGCGCATGGGAAGTAGAAGGCGTAACAATCGCTGATAATATTACATTTTCAATCAAAACGACCGAAGGAAGTACCGATGTTCTTCTTTCAAAAACATGTGAAGTATCGGGGCAGCTTATCACTGTAAATATTACTGCAGATGAATTCGCTGAAAAGCTACCAGTTGGCGACTATAAATATGATCTTGTTATGGTTGCGAACGAAACAAAAACAACACTGTTGTTTCCCGCGAATATTCACGTAAAGGCGGTAGTACATGATGAATAAGCCAATCAAGGTAAATGTACAAACACCTAAAATCACGCTGCAGGCTAAAGCAGGCCTCGAAATAATCCAGTACGGTACATTGACCGTTGGCGAAACAACTACCCTTGCAGCCGGGGAAAATGCAACGGTATTAAACAGCGGCACTATTGAAAATGCAGTTTTGAATTTTGGTATACCAAAAGGGCATGATGGCACCAATGGTATTGACGGTAAAGACGGTGCAGCTGCTACAGTCGCAATAGGAACTGTAACAACAGGAGAGCCGGGAACTACGGCAAGCGTGACCAACGTTGGAACAGATACCGCAGCCGTACTTGATATAACAATACCCAGAGGTGACAAAGGCATAGACGGCACAGGAGCAGGTGATGTAGTCGCTGCTGCCGATAACACTTTTACAGCTACAAATACCTTTAATGGAGGTTTAAAAACAAAATCCGATATGCAGGCAGTCGGCGTATTGCCAACAGTCTTACAACGAGGGGACTCAAATATTCAGACCTATACCCTTAATAACAGTTTGAGCCGAAGTGTAGTATTTAGAGACACTGGTGATATGACTGGATATGCCAAAACGTTTATTATTTCTGTTTCTCGGTCAGGCGGAACTGGCACGTTCAGTATTGGTTCTAACAATGGCATTGGAGCTAATACTCCCACAGTTTACATGATGGATGGTGCATTGCCTGATATTGATGATGGCGAAGTATTGAAAATCGCTATGGAAGTTAACGAGCCTGCGAATGCTATCTTTATCTATATCCTTGGAAAGGTGGCGTTGTAATGGGCTTGTCAAGCAAATTGATATTAGCGTCAAAGAAAGCAGGAACGCTTATAAACTGGCAGGGACGCGTAAGCCTTGCTTTGACATATGCAGAACTAGACGCATATGTATACAGCTATACTCGTGCTTATCAAGATGAAGGAGAGGGGAGCTTGTCTCCCTTACTGCAAACAGTTAAAAACGATACCCAAATTTATAATTTAACTCTTGCAGTCGATCCTAATAGCATAATGTTATTTGAGGCAGCATTGTCCTTTTATAATCTTCCGGAACCTGTCCCGCCTGCATCAAAAAGGTTTACTGGGTTGTCAAGGCTTATTGTTCACTCTACGACAGGAGGAAGTCCCTTTGTCATAGATAATATGGACAGTCTTTTTGATTCTAACAGTAATTCTTATAACATTTTCAGTGATGATTTAGCTAATTGGGGCTATACAAATCTAACAGCAGCAGCGACTTTAGATTTTACTTTTGAATTGGAGTGGTACGAATGATACAGAAGGTTATTAAATATAAATACGAAGGTAATACGTATGACAGCTTTGCGCAGCTAAAACAGGCGTATCCTTATATCAGCTTTCCGGTTGGCACTGATGCTGATGTTCTTGCGACTTTAGGGATCGAAAAGGTCGAAGAATACCCATCGCTGGAACGCTGTAAGGAAGTGCTTATTAATGCCGCTAAACTGCGTAGGGATACCGCAGAGGTCGCCCCGGTTGAGTACAAGGGCAATACATATGACTTTGACACAAAAAGCCGTGACAGGCTGGATATTGCGTTAAAAGCATTGACAGTGCAGGGCGAAGGCGCAACAATCGGTTGGGCAATGGCAGACAACTCAACAGCTGTAATTACTGCTGCTGATATTATGGGTGTTTTTGTAACCAGCGCAGTCAGAAGTAATGCGTTGCATGAGCAGTACCGGTCGACCAAAGAAAAAATCGAAGCTGCTCAAAGCGTGGAAGAGCTGAACAAAATTGAATTAGGGGGAGTTAAATAATGACCGAATTTTTACAAGCGCTTCAGCGCATTTGGCATAAGATTGATATATTCGGCTTGGTGTTGGTTGCCATTGCAGGGCTTACTGACGTATTCGGGGTTGGTTTTGTGCCTATGGTATATCTCACTTTAGCTTTAATCACGGCCGACACCTTAGTGAGATGGAATGTAATTTGCAAGCGGTATATTGTTGATCATGGTCGCGCCGAAAGTATTCTTCACGTGAAATTATGGGATGCTTTCAAACAGCTGTGGAGAGCTGAAACGTGGTGCAAAGACTATTTAGAAAGCCGTGCTTTTGGTCGAATTCTTGAAAAAATATTTGTCTATATTGGTGCATTGTGTGTATGCTTTTATGCTGGGCAGCATATGCCGTCGTTTAAATTTGCAGGGTTGACACTTATCCCCGGAGAAGTATTCCCCGGTTTCATTTCTGTAGTAATATTTCTCGTCGAATTGTCAAGTCTAAATGAAAATTGCGTAGAGTTGGGCTATCGTGATATCGGCGAATATCTCGTTAAGCTGAAAGATTTGCTTTTATCGAAAATTAAAGTATGACCAACAAAGAAGCTATAGAAACATTACAAGCCATGCTTGACGCTATGGATCCCCGCTTTCTCACATGGGATAGAGAACAGCGGAAGGTCGAAGCGTTAAGCATGGCTATTGTATTACTGAAAAAGGAGGATGAATATGTTAAAAGAAATTCAATTTCAGCGCAGTAAACAGCGCATATTCGCTATGGACGAAGAGTATAAAACAATTAATAGCTGGGAGTGTCGAGACGCATTCGTACCCGGATACAATGCAGCAGGTGACCCCAGGGGAAGTTTGCCGAATGGTGTCTATACAGGTGTAACTGCTGAGGTAACTGACGGTGCATATGGTCCGGCTTATGGCAACTTTTATATCACTACACGCGACCCCAGGGCACGTGATATTCATGGTGGGGGCAGTGGACTTCCTGATCCTTATGCAGACTATCAAGGCTGGATACCTACTTACGGCTGTCTGCGTATGCAAAATGCTGACGGCGTGGCGTTAAGCCGTATGATTATTGATAGTGGGAATAGTATTGTGTTGACGGTGGTGGAATGAAAAATCCTTAAAAACAGTAAAAAAAGATTGAGTATGAATGATTTTCATGTTATACTTTCTGTACACCGTAAAAAAAATACGGTAGTGATGGAAGGTGAGTTGAATGCTAAAAGAATTCAAAGTAAGAGGATTTAAAAATTTTAAAGAAGAATTGTTTTTTAATCTTGGAGATACTAGAAATTATGAATTCAACAGTAATGCCGTAAAAAATGGTGTTGTAAAAACTTCCCTAATATATGGTATGAATGGTAGTGGAAAAAGCAATTTAGGATATGCAATTTTTGATATAATTGGTCATCTTACAGATAAACGTAGGGATCCAGAAAAATACAAATTATATCTAAACCTTGAAAAAGATACAGATGCAGCAGAATTTTATTACAAGTTCCAGTTTGACAAAAATGTCGTAGAATATCAATATTCAAAAAAAAATTACGAAGAATTAATATGTGAAACAGTTAAGATAAACGGTAAAATTGTCATTAATTATGACTATAGAGCTGAGAAAGAAACCATAGTTTCTTTACCAGGTGCCGAAAATTTAAAAACAACATTAAATGACAACAAAATTTCTTTTGTAAAATATCTAATCAGAAATACCAATCTAGACAAACGAAAAAAAGATAATAAACTTTTTGGTGATTTTTTAGATTTTGTGGATCGAATGTTATTTTTTAGGTCTTTGGAGCAAAATGAGTATCTAGGATATAAAAGCGGAATAGGTCACATTCATAATGAAATTATAAAGGAAAACAAATTACAAGATTTTCAGAACTTCCTTTCTAAAAACAAATTAAATTATAAGTTATTAGCAGAACATAGGGGCGATCAAGATATAATTGTCTGCGAATTTCCAACAGGAAAGAAAGCCGATTTTTTTGATCTAAGTTCCAAAGGAACTAGGACTTTAACGTTATTCTATTATTGGAGCATGTTTTTAAAATCAGTATCGTTCGTTTTTATTGATGAATTTGATGCGTTCTACCATTTTGAGATATCTAAACTAGTTGTAGAATTTCTTAGAGATAATAAAAATTTACAAGTAATATTGACTACACATAATACTGATGGAATGAATAATGATTTATTGCGTCCTGATTGTTACTTCATATTAAATGAAAATAAAATATCTTCATTGGCTGACGCAACTGAAAAAGAGTTAAGATGCGCACATAATTTGCAAAAGATGTACAAGGCGGGTGCATTTAAAGTATGATTTTATGTGTGTACGAAGGTGAAAAAACTGAAAAACAAATTTTTGATAATTTAAGAAAAAACTTTTTTTCTGACAAAGATTTTGTGCAAGTAGATATGGTGGGAACTGCATTTTGCGGGTGCATTTATGATTTGTACAAAAAGCTGAAAACATTAGATTTTGATGCTGATATTGTACAGTTATTGAAAGAACACTTGAGCAAAAAAAACTGTGCTTTTTTGGATGACTATAAAAGAGATAGTTTTTCAGAAGTATAT
>OGFK01002307.1_pt1 | contig 10045 bp, 10 predicted proteins | sample 1570931 | NCBI WGS metagenome assembly OGFK01 (sample SAMEA2581935, study PRJEB24529) | metagenome | biome: Human gut stool | place: China | collected 2011
CCTTTTGAGTCCTTTAGGTAAATGATAAGATTGGACAATATTGCCATCTTGATTCAGTACCATAGCCCAAGTATTTTGTTTATCCATTTCAATTTTGCTGCTTTTATCAAAATTAAAATTATTCTGTTGACTCGATTGAGCGATTTTAGTGTAAAGTAGTTCCGGTTTTTCCTTTCCATAGAAACTAAAATAGGATGAGAAAACCAAACCATAAACAAAAACAAGTCCTATGATTAAAGCCAAGAGTAATAGAACATACCTGGTTAATAACTTAGTAAAAAATTTAACGGTATCCATTTAATTCACCTTTAGTTTGTAACCCAAACCTTTAACCGTTATTAAGCTTTCTGGTTTAGATGGATTGGCTTCGATCTTTTGTCGAATCTTACGAATATGAGCCATTAGGGTATTATCATAGCCTTGGTATTGTAAGCCCCAGACTTTTTCTAAGAGTTGGTCAAAAGTAACAATGCGATTCTTATTATCATATAAGACCTTAAGAATACTGTATTCCTTAGCTGTCAGCTGAATCTCTAGTTTTCCTTTGGTAATCAAGGCTTGGCTAAAATGCACCTGGCAAGCAGGCAAAACAAGGGTATCTTCCTTTTCGGGATAGGCTCTTTTTAAGATGGAAAGAATACGCAACTCCAAATCTCTTGGGCGGAAAGGCTTGATAATATAGTCATCTGCCCCTAACTCAAAGCCCTGATATTGTTTTTCTATATCGGAGATTGCCGACAAAAACAAAACAGGAACCGTTGAAGTCTTACGGATACCTTTTAAAACTTCAAATCCTGATCCTTCAGGCAGCATAATGTCTAAAATAACTAAATCAAAAGATTTTTCTTCAAATTGCTCCAAAGCTTCTTTTTGTGATTGTACACTTGTTAGATTGCTAAAACCAGCAATGCTCAATGATTCTTGCACTATTTCTAAAATTTCTGGGTTATCGTCTAAAATTAAGATCTTCTTTTCTTTATAATTCATACTATTACCTCAATAAGACTAGTATAACACATTGCTTCCTTGGTCAAGGACTTTAAAGTAAAAATTAAGGAAGAATTAAGGTAATGAATAGGTTAAAATAAAGGAGTTTCATTATAATAAAAATAGCGAAAGGATATAACATCACTCTAAGATTTTTAAAGGAGAAAACAAATGAACAATTATATCGTTGAAACCAACCAATTAAGTAAGGATTTTTCAGGTGAAGTAGCCGTTAATCAGCTCTCTATTCATATTAGAAAAAATGAAATTTATGGTTTTTTAGGACCAAATGGTGCTGGTAAGAGTACTGCTATGAAAATGCTTTTGGGATTGTTGCAACCAACCCATGGTTCCATTAAGCTCTTTGGCAAAACCTTTAATAGCAATCAAATATCACTCCTCTCAAATGTAGGTTCCCTTATTGAGGAGCCCTCTTACTATGCTAATTTGACCGGCTATGAAAATCTTGAAATTATCCAAAAATTACTTAAATTACCAAAAAGAAATATTGATGAAGTCTTAAAGATTGTCAAACTTTTCGATCAAAAAGACAAGCTAGTTAAAAACTATTCACTAGGCATGAAACAACGTCTAGGAATTGCGCTAGCCATTGTTAAATTTCCTAAATTACTGATTCTGGATGAGCCAACTAATGGTTTAGATCCTGCTGGTATTCAAGAAATTCGTGAGCTCATCAAGTCATTACCACAAAAATACGATATGACTATCATCGTTTCTAGCCATATTCTTTCAGAAATTGAACAGATGGCTACGACTGTCGGTATTATTAATCATGGTCAATTACTTTTTGAAGGTCACCTATCTGACCTTGAAGAAGATGAAAAATATCTGTTTGAGACCAGTGATGATGTAACTGCTAAAAGAATACTAATGTTCAATGGTTTTAATTTGGATGATGACAAAAAATTGATTGTCAACGATAACGATAAAGTTAATATAGCCACTGCTATTCGACTCTTAGTTGAAAATGATGTTGATATTTATCAAGTTCGTATGATTCGTCGATCGCTGGAAGATGTTTTCCTTGATATGACAGGACGGGAAGGAAGTGTTTTGTAATGCTAAATTTACAATTAGAATTTATCAAATTAAAAAGACGTTCTTTCTTGCTATCTTTGATTGCTATTGTAGCAGTGGGCTTGATTTGGAGTGGCGTTGTTATCAAATATGAATTACCTAAAACGCATGAGGCCTATAATGCCATTTATACCATGACTTACTTGAATGATTGTATTTTGCCACTTTTCATTGCAGTTTTAGCGTCTAGACTACTGGAATTGGAACATCTAGGCAAAACTTTTAAACTCTTGCAAACCAGTAACGAAAGTCCTTGGCAACTTTTTAAGGCTAAATTGACTGTGATGGCTATTTTTGCCTTTGTTGTCAGTTTGATTCAAACGCTTTTTCTGAAATTTATTATTCAAGGCATGCAGGTCAGTGTGACACCTGTTTCATTGAGTCTCTTTTTGTTCACAACTTTTTTGGTTTGTCTCTTTCTGTCTTGTTTACATCTTTGCTTAGCTTTTATCTATCCAAAGCCAAGTGTGACAGTGGTAACAGGCTTAATTGGTTCCTTCCTGTCATTTGTAGGTATCGGTGCGTTACCATTTCCTATTCGTATTTTCATTCCTTGGCAATATTTCTCTATGATGGGAATCGCTAAACGGGTGGCTGGAACTAACACTTATCTTTTTCAATATGATAATGCTTATCCCTTTAAATTAGTCACATTATTGCTTATCATTTTTTTAAGCATCTTTGTCAGTAAAAAACTCATTGGAAAGGCGGATCTATTATGATTATTTTTGAATTTAAAAAAATCAAAAAAAGTGCTATTCCGATAACGCTAATCTTCTTTAACCTTGTTGGGTCCTTATTGGGAGCAATGATTTACGCTCTCAATCGAAAGGTGCTCCTAGATGGTACACAAGCTCGCGTCCTTTGGGGACAAACAGTTTTCTATTCCTCGCAGATATTTACTCCTATTCTGATCGGGATTATCTGTTCCATCAGTTGTCAATTCGAGGAAAGTAATAAAAACTGGCAGCGCTTATTAAGTATTCCGGTTAAAGCCAATCGTATCATTTTATCAAAAATCACCAGCTTATCACTAGTCATGGCTATTAGTCAACTGATAGTTCTTCTCTTTTATATTATCAGCGCTTTGGTTTTGAAGGTACCTTTTGCAAATTATCTACTGGACTTTTTGCTTTGGTCTATCACAGGTTGGATAGCAACCATTACTATTGTCACCATTCAAATTTTTCTTAGTATTCGCTTAAAAAATTTCGCAGTGCCTATTCTTATATCAGCCATTTTGGCTATAGCAGGGCTTATGACCCTATTTATTGGACAAGGTCTTTTTAGCATTTTCCCTTATGCTCAGATTGCTGTTGGTGATCGAGCTCGTTCTTTAGTCCCTTTTACCTTATCTGAATTTATCCTTTTCTTAGTTGTCAATGGTGCTTATATTTTTGTCTTCTATACCTTAGCAGTTAGACAGCTTAAAAAGAGATTTATTTAATCTCATTTATAGTAAAAAACAAGAAGAAAGCGAAGATTTATCGTAATTGTTATACAATTAATGATCAGCAAATAAACAGTGTAGAGATTTAATAAGGATATTATCATAAACCAGTTTCGTATGAGGCTGGTTTGATTTTTTATCTAGATTTCATTCTCCAAAACAATTTCCGCAAGCAAAAAAATGAAAAATTATGCTAAAATGGAAAGAGAAAATATTCGGGAGGCAATGATGTCTGTTCAGACAGAAAAAGGAGTATCAAATACTAAGAAAGAATTCGCATTTACATCTAGTTCGATTATTCTGCAAGTTTCAAGAGGAATTTTAGTCGGGATTATCGTGGGTGCAATTGTTGGTTCTTTTCGTTTTTTGATTGAAAAGGGATTTCATATTGTTCAATATTTCTATCAGCAAGTGCATGATAGTATGATTTGGGTTGCTTTTATTCTGTTATTTTATGCTTGTGTCATTTGGATTAGTGCAAAATTAACGCTTTCAGAAAAGAATATTAAAGGTTCTGGAATTCCGCAAGTGGAAGCGGAACTGAAAGGTTTGATAAGCTTATCTTGGTGGAGTGTCCTTTGGAAAAAGTACATTCTTGGTGTTTTAGCCATTGCAAGCGGCTTGATGCTAGGACGTGAGGGACCCAGTATTCAACTTGGAGCAATGGGTGGAAAGGGAATTGCCAAACATCTTCATTTAAGCTCTGTGGAAGAACGTTCACTAATTGCTAGCGGAGCGGCAGCAGGGCTGGCAGCAGCTTTTAATGCTCCGATTGCGGGTTTACTGTTTGTTATTGAAGAAGTCTATCATCATTTTTCGCGTTTCTTTTGGGTCTCGTCTTTGGCGGCAAGTTTAACGGCGAATTTTGTTTCGCTTATGATTTTTGGAATGACCCCTGTATTAAATATGCCAGATAATATTCCTCTGGCTTTATTTGTTGTTAGGAATCTTTCTTGGTTTTTCAGGATTTTTATATGAAAAAGTTGTTCTAGCCATGCCTCGTATTTATGATATGATTGGTGAAATTTTGCATCTTTCTCCGCAATATTATCCTATTATAGCCTTTATTTTCATTTTACCAGTAGGATATTTCCTTCCACAGCTTTTAGGCGGTGGCAATCAACTGGTTCTCTCTTTAACCAGTCAACACTATCTGCTATTAACATTAGTGATGTTTTTTGTTATTCGCTTTATCTGGAGTATGATTAGTTATGGTAGTGGGCTTCCTGGTGGTATTTTTCTCCCCATTTTAGCTCTTGGCTCTCTTTTGGGAGCAATTGTTGGTGTCGTTTGTGTGCAATTAGGCTTTGCAACACAAGAGCAATTTCCTATTTTTATTATTTTAGGTATGAGTGGCTACTTTGGTGCCATTTCAAAGGCTCCGCTAACTGGCATCATTTTGGTGACTGAGATGGTTGGTGATATACGAAACCTCATGCCTCTTGGTTTAGTGACTTTAGTGGCATACGTTGTAATGGACTTATTAGGCGGAGCACCCGTGTATGAAGCTATGCTAGAGCGAATGCTACCAGATAACGTGGTAGATGAGGGCGAGACAACCCTTATCGAAATTCCAGTCTCTGAAAAAATAGCCGGTAAGCAAGTTCATGAGTTGGAATTACCAAGAGATATACTGATTACCATGCAACACCACAACGGAAAGAACCAAACAGTGAATGGCAGTACGCGCCTGTATCTAGGAGATATGATTTATGTGGTATTGAAAAAATCAGATATTGGACGCATTAAAGATTTACTATTATAAAAGAGGAGGACCTCTTTTTTTAGAATCTGAAAGAATAACTTGCAATTTCCGAACGATAAAAAATATTATACGTCATTATATTGTAATTTCTGTACCTTGTGTTATAATACTAAGGGAAACGTCAGGAAAGACGTAGCGATGCGAAAGCATAGGTAGGTCATTTTTAACATAAAATTAAAGGAGAATGACATGCTGAACGAATTTCCTATTTTTGACTATGAAGACATTCAATTGATTCCTAATAAATGTATCCTCAAAAGTCGGTCAGAAGCTGACACAACCGTTACTTTTGGAGATCACACCTTTAAACTTCCTGTTGTTCCAGCTAATATGCAAACAATTCTGGATGAAGATACTGCAGAAAAACTAGCTAAAAGCGGCTATTTTTACATCATGCATCGTTTTGACGAAGCAGGGCGTCTTCCATTCATTAAGCGTATGCATGAGCAAGGTTTGATTGCCTCTATTTCAGTTGGCGTGAAAGATTATGAATATGATTTCATTAGTCAATTGAAAACAGACGCTCCAGAATATATCACGATTGATATTGCGCATGGGCATTCAGATAGTGTCATTGAAATGATTCAACACATAAAAAAAGAATTACCTAATACCTTTGTGATTGCAGGAAATGTCGGGACACCAGAAGCTGTTCGTGAGCTGGAAAACGCTGGAGCAGATGCAACAAAAGTTGGCATTGGACCAGGAAAAGTTTGTATCACAAAAGTAAAAACTGGCTTTGGTACAGGTGGCTGGCAATTAGCGGCTCTTCGTTGGTGTGCAAAAGCTGCTCGCAAACCGATTATTGCAGACGGTGGTATTCGTACGCATGGCGACATTGCCAAATCCATTCGCTTTGGTGCTACCATGGTGATGATTGGTTCCCTATTTGCAGGTCATATCGAAAGCCCAGGTCAAACGGTCGAAGTAGACGGTGAACAATTCAAAGAGTATTATGGTTCAGCTTCAGAGTATCAAAAAGGTGCTTACAAGAATGTGGAGGGAAAGAAAATTCTTTTACCAGTTAAAGGACATTTAGCTGACACTTTGGTTGAAATGGAGCAAGATTTGCAAAGTGCCATTTCCTATGCTGGTGGAAGAGACTTGGCTGGTCTTAAACACGTAGACTACGTCATTGTGAAAAATTCCATTTGGAATGGTGACGCTCATTAACAATAAAATAATTACTTATTTATATTACGAATTTGGCGTAATGTTTCTACAAGGCACCTAATGTCTAACAATAAGTAAGTCTTCAACTTTCCTGCTATGTTTTTAGCAAGGAATTTTGTATTCAGTTGGGTAACCAATTGTTTTAGGCTTGCTTTTGGCAAGCCTTTTGTTTTTTCTAAAAGGAGATTTTATGAAATTATTAGAAGAACGTATCCTAAAAGATGGAAATGTTTTAGGAGAAAATATTTTAAAAGTGGATTCATTTCTGACTCACCAAGTCGATTTCAACTTGATGAAAGAAATTGGGAAAGTGTTTGCAACCTATTTTCGCTCGGTCGGTATTACAAAAGTTGTAACAATTGAAGCATCTGGTATCGCACCTGCTATTTATACAGCAGAAGCATTGGGCGTTCCGATGATTTTTGCGAAAAAGTCAAAAAACATCACTATGACGGAAGGAATTTTAACGACCAAGGTTTATTCTTTTACCAAGCAAGTGACAAGTACGGTCTCAATTGCAGGGAAATTTTTAAATCATCATGATAAAGTACTTATTGTCGATGATTTTCTAGCAAATGGGCAAGCAGCTAAAGGGCTTGTTAATATCATTGAACAATCAGGTGCCCATGTGGAAGCGATTGGTATTGTGATTGAAAAATCATTCCAAGAAGGAAGAAAGTTGCTAGAAGAAGATAAGCGAAAAGTTGTTTCTTTGGCTCGTATTCAAAAATTTGAAAATGGAAAAGTTGTATTTATGGAGGCTGATGCATAATGGAACTGAAAGAAGAAAAACATTCACAGGCGGCTGTCTTAGGTTTGCAGCACTTATTAGCAATGTACTCAGGGTCAATCCTTGTACCCATTATGATTGCTGGTGCGCTAGGTTATTCGAGCCAACAGTTGACCTATCTCATCTCTACAGATATTTTTATGTGTGGTGTGGCAACATTTTTGCAATTGCAACTCAATAAATATTTCGGAATTGGCTTGCCAGTCGTACTTGGCGTTGCTTTCCAATCGGTTGCGCCTCTGATTATGATTGGTCAAAAACATGGAAGTGGAGCTATGTTTGGAGCGCTCATCGTTTCCGGTATCTACGTTCTTTTGATTGCAGGCATTTTTTCCAAAATTGCTAATTTCTTTCCACCAATTGTGACGGGCTCAGTGATTACAACTATTGGTTTGACACTTATTCCTGTTGCGATTGGCAATATGGGGAATAATAGTGAAAAACCAACTGCACAAAGTTTGCTGTTGGCTGTTGTCACGATTTTAATTATACTGTTAGTAAATATCTTTGCGAAAGGCTTTCTAAAATCCATTTCCATTCTGATTGGCTTAATTATTGGAACGATTATTGCCAGCTTTATGGGCTTAGTAGATTTTGCGCCAGTAACTCAAGCTCCTCTTGTACATGTTCCGACACCGTTTTATTTTGGAATACCTAAGTTTGAATTTTCATCCATCATCATGATGTGTATTATTGCAACAGTTTCTTTGGTAGAATCAACAGGTGTTTATTTTGCACTTTCAGATATTACAAACGAAAAGTTAGATAGCATTCGTCTGCGAAATGGTTATCGTGCAGAAGGACTTGCAGTGCTTCTTGGCGGTATTTTTAACACTTTCCCTTATACAGGATTTTCACAAAATGTTGGTTTGGTCAAACTTTCTGGAATTAAAACACGGCTCCCAATCTATTATGCAGCAGGATTCTTAGTCTTGTTAGGATTGGTACCGAAATTCGGAGCTTTGGCACAAATCATCCCAAGTCCTGTACTCGGTGGTGCTATGCTTGTCATGTTTGGTTTTGTTTCTGTTCAGGGAATGCAAATGCTAGCGCGAGTTGATTTTGAACACAATGAACACCATTTCTTGATTGCCGCTGTATCTATTTCCGCAGGAGTCGGTCTAAATGGAAGCAATCTTTTTAACAGTTTGCCAACTGGCTTACAAATGTTTTTCTCAAACGGAATTGTTATGGCGAGCGTCATTGCGATTGTATTGAATCTTATTTTAAATCGTGAGAAGAGATAAAGCTCGGCAAGAGGCTGGGAGGATTTCCTCCCAGCTTTTTTGACTATTCTAAGTGCTTATAGTATAGTTAAGAGAGAAAGTATTGTTTGAGGAGATTGTATGTACCAAGCTCGTAATTTAAAAGAACGAATGACCTTATTTATTTCGATTTTTTTGCCAATTTTGATTTATCAACTGGCCAATTTTTCAGCCTCGTTTGTGGATACAACCATGACAGGGCAATACCATACGTTGCATTTGGCAGGAGTTTCAATGGCGACTAGCTTATGGAGTCCGTTTTTTACTTTTTTGACTGGTATTGTCTCAGCCTTGGTTCCGATTATTGGACATCATCTAGGACAAAAACAGGAAGAAAAAATCGCTTCTGATTTTTATCAGTTTATTTATTTATCTCTCGGCTTGTCTCTTCTCTTGTTTGGGCTCGTTTTTCTAGGTGCACCGCTTGTTTTGTCCAATATTGGATTAGAACCATTAGTAGCAGAAGTTGCTATACACTACCTCTGGTATTTGGCATTTGGAATTATCCCTTTGCTTTTATTTAGTGTTGTACGCTCTTTATTAGACACATTAGGATTGACAAGATTATCCATGTATCTTATGTTGCTCTTGCTACCGTTGAATGCCAGTTTTAACTACATTTTAATTTATGGAGCATTTGGCTTTCCAGAAATGGGAGGAGCAGGAGCGGGGCTGGGGACTTCGTTGGCTTACTGGGTGCTGTTAGTCCTTTCGGTGGTAGTTTCCAAAAGACATCCTAGAATAAAAAAATATCAATTATGGAAAATTCGACCTTTGGATAAAGAAGGATTGCAGGAAGGGATTCGTCTCGGTTTTCCTATTGGCGGGACTGTCTTTGCAGAAGTTGTGATATTTTCAGTCGTAGGTTTGCTCATGGCTAAGTTTTCTTCGTTAATCATTGCCAGTCACCAATCGGCTATTAGTTTTTCCAATCTTATGTATGCTTTTCCTATGAGCATTTCTAATGCTATGGCGATTATCGTTTCTTACGAAATTGGCGCAAAGCGTCTAGACTATGTCAGAAAATATTGTGTTTTGGGAAGATTAACTGCACTTGGGTTCGCTGTTTTCACGCTGACATTTTTATATCTTTTCCGTTATCAAGTCGCTTCATTGTATGGAACCAACAAGGAATTTATACGTTTGACGTCCATTTTCTTAACTTACAGTTTATTTTTTCAATTAGCAGATACTTTCGCAGCACCACTTCAAGGGATTTTACGCGGATACAAGGATACAAAAGTTCCATTTTATTTAGGCTTGATTGGCTATTGGGGGATGTCGCTACCAGTTGGATTACTATTGGATCACACGACAAATTTAGGTCCCTTTGCTTATTGGATTGGTTTAATCTCTAGTCTGGTCGTTAGTGGCATTTTATACCAACTTCGTCTTAATCATATTCAAAAAAGAAATTAGCTTAAATGTTGCATCTACACCATTTATCATTCTGAATAAAAAAAGAATCTCAGATTTTTATCCAAGATTCTTTTTTTTTTATTTTGTACGCATTTCAC
>OGFK01002308.1_pt1 | contig 10041 bp, 10 predicted proteins | sample 1570931 | NCBI WGS metagenome assembly OGFK01 (sample SAMEA2581935, study PRJEB24529) | metagenome | biome: Human gut stool | place: China | collected 2011
AAAACTGTCGTCCTCGACAATTAAAATCTGCTTCATATCCTCACTTCCTTTGCTTTTTGCAGATAGTATAACAGGCAAATGTCCGAGAATTGTTACAAGGACAAATATATTTATCATATTACAGCTTTTTTATGTGTACTGCAATTTTATAAAAGAAAGGACAGCAGTATCATCAAATTGCTGTCCTTGCGGTTTATTATAGCTGGTAGTGTATAAGCGTGGGTTCATCATATTTGGTGTGGTATCTTTAACTATGGGAAACTCCCCGCTCCCATTTACTGACTGCCTTGTCCGAGACATACAGCTTCTCGGCCAAGTCCTTCTGCGTCCAGCCCTTTTCCCGCCGCAGCTGCGCCAGGAACGCCCCGAACGCCTGCTTGTTTAGTTCGAAGTTCTGCTCCATCGTGTCGTCCTCCCCTGTCCGGTCTTGTTGGCTCCAGTGTAGCAGAAATTCCGCAGACCCGCAACCGACCAGCAGTAGAATCCGCGCACCTGCGCAAAACCGCCCCCGGAAAGGCAACCTCTCCGGGGGCAGATGTGGTCATTCAGAATAGTGGGCGAGGAACTGCTTCGTGCGCTCCTCCTTGGGGTGGTCGATGAGCTCTTTGGCGGGGCCTTCCTCCACGACCACGCCGCCATCCATGAAGAGGATGCGGTCCGCCACATCGCGGGCAAAGTGCATCTCGTGGGTGACGATGATCATGGTCGTCTTGCGGTCAGCAAGGTCGCGCAGGACGCGCAGCACCTCGCCGGTCAGCTCCGGGTCGAGGGCCGAGGTCGGCTCGTCGAAGCAGAGGATGTCCGGGTGCAGGGCCAGCGCACGGGCAATGGCCACGCGCTGCTGCTGGCCGCCGGACAGCTGGTGCGGATAGTGTCCGGCCCGCTCCGACAGACCCATCTGGGCCAGAAGCTCCTTTGCCTGCTGCTCCAGCTCGGCGTGGATGGCCTTTTTGCGGGCCTTGTAGTCCGGGCGTTCTTTGGCCAGCAGCTCACCCGCCAGCATGACGTTCTGCAGCGCGGTGTACTGCGGGAAAAGGTTGAAATTCTGGAACACCAGACCAAAGTGGAGACGCTTCCTGCGCACTTCGCTCTCCCGCTGGGTAGCGGGGTCGGCGGCGTCCCACATGGTCTCGCCGTTCACCTTGATGACGCCGGTGTCCGGCCGTTCCAGAAAATTCAGGCAGCGCAGCAGGGTCGTCTTGCCGGAACCCGACGAGCCGATGATGGCCAGCGCCTCGCCCTGCTCCAGAGTGAGCGAAATGTCCTTGAGGACGTGGGTGTCCCCGAAATTTTTCCCGATGCCGGAGGCTTCGAGCAATGCCATAATTGAACCCCTCCCTTAGCAACGGAAATAATCGAGCTTTTTCTCAAGCCAGTTGAACAGAACGGTCAGCACACCGACGAAGACCAGGAAGAAGATGGCCGTGGAGAACAGCGGCCAGATCAGGCCCTTTGCGCTGTATTCCTTGGCCATCATGATGATCTCCTTGTTGGCGATGGTATTCGCCAGCGAGGTATCCTTGACCAGCGTGATGATCTCGTTGCCCATCGGGGGCAGGATGCGCTTGATGACCTGCAGCAGCGTGACTTTGAAGAAGATCTGCGTCTTCGTCATGCCCAGCACCTCCCCGGCCTCGGTCTGGCCTTTGGGCACTGCCTCGATGCCGCCGCGGTAGATTTCCGAGAAGTAGCAGGCATAGTTGATGGCAAACGCCACCACGGCTGCCACCATCCGCCCGCCGGAGCCGGAGGGCCAGGGGTTGCTCATCCCCAGCAGACCGGGGCCAAGGTAGATGACGATGATCTGCAGCATCAGCGGAGTGCCGCGGATGATCCAGACGAAAGTCTTGACCGCGGCGCTCAGCGGCTTGCAGCGGCTCATGGAGCCAAACGACACCACAAGGCCCAGCGGCAGCGCGAACAGCAGCGTCAGGGCAAACAGCTCACAGTTGAGCAGGAATGCGCCGGATAGGCGCCCAAGAATCACAGACACAAAAACACACCCATCATTTTTTGTACTTTCAACCGGATACCGCCCCGGAACGGAGCGGCTTTCTGCATTGCGGTCTACGATCAGTCGGCCAGCGTCAGCTCGTACTTTTCGGCCAGGGCGCTCAGGGTGCCGTCAGCCTTCAGCGCATCAAACGCTTCATCGACGGCCGCTGCGGCATCGCTGCCCTTGCAGAAGGCCACGCCGTACTCCTCGGCGTTCAGCTCATCGACGATCTTCAGGTCTGCGTAGTCGGTGCCCTCACCGATCATCGCGTTGGCCAGGGTCAGGTCCAGCACAGCGGCATCTGCGGTACCGGCGGCCACCTCCATCAGGCAGTCGGTCTGGACGCTCTTGGAGATGTAATCGGCCTGCGACAGGCTTGCATCGTCTGCAATGGCCGATTCACCAGCGGAACCGGCTTCTGCGACCACAGTCTTGCCCACGAGATCCGCCGTAGAGGTATACTCCGTGCCGTCCTTCACGACCACGACCTGTGCGTTCTTGGCGTAGGGCTTGGTGGTGGCGGTGTTCTCCTTGATCTCATCGGTCAGGGTCAGGCCGTTCCAGATGCAGTCGATGCTCTTGGCGTCCAGCTCGACCACCTTGGTGTCCCAGTTGATCTCCACGAACTCCGGCTCCACGCCCAGCTTCTCGCAGACGGCGGTGGCCAGCTCGGTATCAAAGCCGGTGAAGTTGCCCTCGTCATCGGTGTAGTTCATCGGTGCATACACCGTGTAACCAATGACCATCTTGCCCTTGCCCTGGATGTAGGCCAGGTCGCTGTCGGCCGAAGCGGATGCAGCCGAGCCTGCCGCAGAGCCGGAAGCCGAAGCCGCCGTAGACGTGGATGCGGCCCCGCCGCAGGCTGCCAGACTGAGTGCCATCGCACCCGCCACAAACATCGAAAGGAATCGTTTCATTCTCATCCCAAAGTCCTCCTCGAACGCCCTTGTTTTATCACTTTACCGTGATAAAGAGCTAAACTGTGCATCTAGGATACCGCATTTGGCACGCTTTTGCAAGGGGGAAGGCCGATTTTTCGCACAATGCCGGAATGCGTTCTCTTTCCGGTGTGCTTTCTGTGCGAATCGCGCAAACAAAAAGAGCCTTTCCCTTTCGGAAAAAGCTCTTGTGAAGTGCTTTGCAGCGTTATTTGGTTCGCATCGCGTCCAGCGCAGCCTTTTGGAGGTCGGTCACCGAGATGGTGCACAGCGCCATCAGGTCGGCGTCCGAGCCGTCTGCCGGGATGGCGGCGACCTCCGCACGGGTCTTTCCTTTGAGGTAGCCGCAAAAGCCCTCGCTGTGCTCGTACCATTCCTTATTTAAGGAGGAAGCGCCCCGCATCCCGTAGCGGTCGCCCTGTTCCAACTTGGTCTCCACCTTGTCCGGCGCAGTGATGCCGCCATCGGACGCCACCGTCAGGGCCGGTTCGGCCATGTCTGCCACGGCGCTGGTCACACGGCCCTCAGCGTCCAGCGTCAGGGCCACAAGGCTGATGTCGATCTCTGCGTTGACGTCCCGGTCATCGGTGGCGGTCACATCCGAAGAGGCATTCACCGCCTCCACGCCCAGCGACACCCGGTCGCCTTTGGCCGCGCCCAGCCCCCTGGCATTGGAGCAGGCCTTGACCACCGCATCCCGATAGCGGTCCACCGCGATGGTACAGCCGGCCAGCAGGTCAGCGTCCGTGGCCTTGCCATCGTTGTCCAGTTTCAGCAGGGACACCTGCTCCGGCGTCCTGCCGGTCAGGTAGTCCGCGAAGGCATCTGCCTGTTCCGCCCAGCCTTTTTTCAGCGAAGAGGCCTCTGCCAGCGGGTAGTCCGCCCCTTTCTGCCGCTTGGTCCGGTAATCCGTGGGCAGGTGCACCGCGCCGGTGCCGTCGGCCCCGATGGTCGTTTCCAGCTCATCCAGCTCCACGTCTGCGATCTTGCCGTCGCCGTCCAGCAGCACCGCCGCAGCCGCCAGCCGGATGCTCCCGGTGCGGTCTTCATCTTCCGTTTCCACGACGACGCCGAGGCCGGTCTTCCAGGCGGCAGTCGTCTGCGAGGCCGCGCCGCTCCCGCTCATGCTTCCAGAGCCGGACGACCCGGCGTTCGGTTTCCCGCAGGCAGCCAGCAGCAGGGCCGCCGCCAGCGTGCAGCCCCAAAGGGCCTTGCTTTTTCTCATAGATACGCTCCCTTTCCCGATGGGTTTGGAAGTAGTATATCCGGCAGGGCCATTCTTATGCGTCAGCGGGTTTTACAGCAGCGGGCTCAGCAGCCGCAGGATGCTGTCCAGCAGGGTGCCCGGCAGAGAAGTCCGGCAGTCGGAAAGCTGCACCTCCCGGCACTGCGGCAGAGTGGCCAGCACATCCTCCCGCAGGGCGATGACCTGACTGTTGCTGTAAAGCAGCGCCCCGCACTCAAAGTGCAAAAACAAACTGCGGTAATCCATGTTGATGCTGCCCACCACGGCCAGATGGTCGTCACTGACGTAGCATTTTGCATGGAGGAAGCCGGGGGTGTACTCGTAGATGCGGACGCCCGCCCGGAGGAGCGGCACATAGTAGGACCGGCTCAGCCGGAACACCAGCTTCTTATCCGGGATGCCCGGCAGGACCAGCCGGACATCCACGCCGCGTTTGGCGGCGGTCTTCAGGGCATCCAGCATCTCCTCACCCACAGCAAGATAGGGCGTGTAGATATACACATACCGCTGCGCCTGGGCCAGGATGTTCAGGTAGACCGTCTCGGCCAGCGGCTCTTCGTCCAGCGGGCTGTCCGTGTAGGGCTGAACGACGCCGTCCGAGCCCTTCGGCAAACGGGTCGGCGCATAGGGTGCGTAGTCCGTCTCCTGCGGGCGGAAGGCGTTCCAGCAGTTGAGGAAGATGACGGTAAAGTTCCAGACCGCCGCCCCTTCCAGCCGGATGGCGGCGTCCTTCCAGTAGCCGAAGCGTTGTTCGGCGTTGATATATTCGTCCGCGAGGTTCACGCCGCCGGTGTAGGCCACATTGCCGTCGATGACCACGATCTTCCGGTGGTCGCGGTGGTTCATCACCAGCGACACCAGCGGCACCACAGGGTTGAACGGGATGCAACGGATATGGCTGCGCTCCATCCGGACGACAAAGTCGCTGGGCAGGCCCAGCAGACTGCCGAAATCGTCGTAGATCAGCCGCACGTCCACGCCCTCGGCGGCTTTCCGCTTGAGGATGGCCTCGATGCCGTCCCACATCGTGCCCGACTTTACAATGAAGAATTCGAGAAAGATAAATTTTTCCGCCCGTTCCAGGTCTTCCAGAAGCCTGGGGTACATGGCTTCGCCGCAGGGGAAATAGTGAGCGGCGGTGTGCTTCCACGCCGGGTAGGGGCCGTAGGTCTCCACATAATGGCTCAGGTTTTTCTCCACGCGGTCCAGCGTGTCGGTCTGGTCCGGCTGGGGCGCAAGGTCGGCCGTGTGGGCCTGCTCCACCTTCCGCATCCGGGTGCGGAGCCCCTTGGCCGGGGCCTTGTTGCCAAAGGCCAGATACAGCGCCCCGCCCAGCAGCGGCAGCAGGCCGATGAGGACGATCCAGCCAATCTTATAGGCACTGTTCTCGTCTTTCCGGACGAGGTAGAGCACGATGACGATGCTCAGTGCCTTGAGCATGCCGTTCAGCCAGACCCGGCCCGTCGTAAAGGCCCAGAACGCCCAGAGCAGCCACAGCACCTGCAATGCCACCAGCACGATGGTGATGGTGGCACGGTTGAGGATGCGGCTGAAAAATTTAACGATCGGCAGTCTGAACACGCTGTACCTCCCCCGCCGCTGCGCGGCCCTTTAAGATGGAGTTAGTATAGCGCGGTCCGGGTGATTTTTCAAGCCTCTCCGTCCTCGTATCCGATCAGAAGGCCGCCCAGCTCGGCATAGTAGCTGCACAGGCCGCCGCACTCCGTCACCACGACTCTGGCCCCCTCAAAGACGGCCTCGATCATGTGCTTCAGGCGCTCGGCAGCGGCAGGGTTGCCGCAGTGGGAGATGTTCACCTTGCCGTTGGTGTAGCCATGCTCCTTGAGCTCCAGCACGATGCGCTCCAATGCGCCATGCTCGCCGCGCGTTTTGCAGATCACGTCCAGCTCACCGGCCTCACTGGCCTGCCCGATGACCCGGATGCCCAGCATCCGCGCCACTGCCGCCACAGCGGGCTTCACGCGGCCATTGCGGGCCAGGTTGGCCAGCGATTCCAGCGAGAAGAGCAGATGGGTGTGCTTATGGTAGCGCAGCATCTCTTCACAGACGGCGTCAAACTCTTTGCCGGCAGCCAGTTCATCCCGCAGATGCTCGGCCAGCAGGACCTGCTCCGGGCCGGTGGACAGGCTGTCCAGCACAAAGACCCGCTTGCCGGGGTTCTCCTGCTGGTATTCCTCCGCCGCCAGCTGGGCCGCATTGCAGCTGCCCGACAGCGTACCGGTGATGGTGATGGCGTACACCTCATCGGCTCCCTCGTAAGCAGCCAGCCAGTCGCCAACATTGGGGCAGGACGTCGAGGTCTTTCCTTTATAGGTGCGCAGGGTCGTGGCCATGCCCACCGCATCCAGTGTGCCGTCATCGTGGTATTCCTCGTGATCGGTGATGATCTTCAGGGGCACACAGGCAAAATCCACGCCATCCAGTGCATACAGGCTTGCGGCAGAATCCACAACGATCCGGGTCTTCATAAGCAGTATCTCCATTCCAGCGGCAAAATCCGCCGCATTTTTTCATGTTGTCGAAGCTATGATATCAGTTTTTCAAAAACCTGTCAACCGTTTTTGAGAAATCTTCTAAAAGTTTTCATAAGACGGTTGACCCTGTCGGAAAAATACGCTATACTATCCGCATGAACAATGAATCCAACCGCCGCATAGCGGCCTGCGCCGTGGATTTTGCCCTGCCGCGGTACGCAGAACTGCCTTCCGTCGGGCTGTATCTCGACCAGACCGTCCAGTACGTCAATGGGTATTTTCGTGCATTTCCAGGGGTGGAGCTCACGGCTTCCATGGTGAGCAACTACGTCAAGAAAGGGATCATCGGCCACCCCATCAAGAAAAAATACACCCGTGAGCAGCTGGCCGGCCTGATCTACATCGTCGTCTCCAAAACGGTGCTCTCGATGGAAAACATCGATACCCTCTTCAAAATGCAGCGCCAGCACTACTCTGCCGCGCAGGCCTACGACTATTTCTGCGAGGAAGTGGAAAACTGCCTGCCCTATGTGTTCGGCCTGACCCACACCATCCGGGACTTGGCCGCGGACGCCGGAGAGGAGAAGCTGCTGCTCCGCAGCACCATCATCGCCGCCGTCAACAAGATGTTTCTTGACTGCGCATTTGCCGTCATGCACCAGGAGCAGGCTCTCTGGCCGGACATCCTGGCGGATCTGGCGTAAGACATGCAAAAGAAAAAGCCACGCTTTCGCGTGGCTTTTTTGCTTATCAGTAAGATTTAGGTGTCCTGCAATTCCCCGCGGCTGGCGGCCTTGAGGTATGCAAAGATGAAGCCGTCGAGGTCGCCGTCCATGACAGCGTCCACGTTGCCGGTCTCGTAGTTGGTGCGATGGTCCTTGACCATGGTGTAGGGCATGAAGACGTAGCTGCGGATCTGGTGGCCCCAGGCGATCTCGTTCTGGACGCCCTTGATGTCCTCGATCTTGTCCATGTGCTGCTGCTGGGCGATCTGATACAGCTTCGCCTTCAGCATCTCCATGGCGTAGTCGCGGTTCTGGAACTGGCTGCGCTGGGTCTGGCAGCTGACTACGATGCCGGTGGGCTTGTGGATCAGGCGGACAGCCGAAGAGGTCTTGTTGATGTGCTGGCCGCCGGCACCGGAGGAACGGTAGACCTGCATCTCGATGTCTTCGGGGCGGATGTCCACCTGGATGGTGTTGTCCAGCTCCGGCATGACTTCCAGCGAGGCAAAGCTCGTCTGGCGGCGGGCGTTGGCGTCAAACGGAGAGACGCGGACCAGGCGGTGCACGCCGTTCTCGCTCTTGAGCAGGCCGTAGGCGTTGGCGCCCTTGACCATCATCGAAGCGCTCTTCAGACCGGCTTCGTCGCCGTCCTGATAGTCCAGCACTTCCACGGTCATGCCGTGGGCAGCGGCCCAGCGGTTGTACATCCGGTAGAGCATCTCAGCCCAGTCCTGCGCCTCGGTGCCGCCGGTACCGGCATGGAAGGTCAGGATGGCGTTGCTGTGGTCGTACTCGCCGTTCAGCATGGTCATGAGCTGCAGCTCATCCACCGCCTTCTCCACGGTGTTGACCGCCTCTTCGGCTTCGGGGATCAGTTCCGGGTCGTACTCCTCGTCCAGCATTTCCAGCATGGTCTCGGCGTCATCGTACAGGCCCTGCAGCTTTTCAAAGCGGTTCAGCTTGCCGCGCAGGTCGCCCACCTCGTCGAACACCTTCTTGCTCAGCTCAGCATCGTCATAGAAGCCGGGGCGGGACATGGTGTGCTCCAGCTCCTGCACACGCTTGCGGGAGGCCTCGATGGCGAGGGCCTCTTCCAGGTCCTTCACCGCTGTGCCGTATTCGGCCAGCTTCACTTTCAGTTCTTCAGTCGTGATCATTCTCAATATCCTCTCAAAAATAAGAAGTATCGCCCTTATTTCTCATGGGTCCATCGCGCGTTGCATTCTGGCAAACACAAAAGCCGGTCGCCAGGGGTTCTCCCTGCGGGAGAGCTGGCATCGCGCAGTGATGGCTGAGAGGGCTACAAAAAGATACAGTTTATACACAGATACTTCATTAGTATACCGGGAATCCGTGATAAAGTAAAGAGGAAAAATCACCATCATGCTGGAAATTTGAAGATTTTCACCTTTTCTTTTCTCCGGGATGGGAGTATAATAGCATCAAGTACCATTTATGGGAGGAAGTTATGCCAAAATATTATGGCTGCCCCTGCGAGGGCTGCGGCAAGCCGCTGACGCTGCAGGACGACATCGTCGTCTGCCCCGACTGTGGCGCACCGTACCACCGGGATTGTTATGAAAAACTGGGCCGCTGCATCCACAGCCCGGCTCATGCCGCCGGATACGAATGGAAGTTCCCGTATCAGGAATCCGAGCTGTGCACCTGCCCTGCCTGCGGCGAGCGCACCCTGCGCAGCGAGGATCACTGCCGCTGCTGCGGTGCCGTGCTGCCGCCGGAAGGGGCCGAAGAGCCTGCCGACCGCACGGCCGGCCCCGGCGAGGGCAATTTTGATTATTCCAGCCTGTACCGCCAGTATCAGGAGACCGGCTCCATGCCCCAGGACCCCATGCGGCAGGCCTATGAGGCCGCCTTTGGCAAGGACGAGATGCTGGACGGCATCCCCTGCAAGGACTGGGCCAGCTACATCGGCCCTGCGTCCCCCGCCTACCTGAGCACCTACTGCCGGATGCAGCTGGCGCACAGCAAGATCTCCATGAGTTTTTCGGCACTGCTGTTCGGGCCGTTCTATTTCTTTTACCGCAAGGCATGGAAGCCCGCATTCGGCTTTCTGGCAGCCGAGCTGCTGCTGGCCGTACCCACCCTGCTGCAGCTGATGCAGCTCACCGGCAGCACCATGGCCCCTGCCCTGAGCGATTCCACGATGGTCCTGCTGGCCCGTCTGTGCTCGGCTCTGAGCTTTTTGCTCATGGTCGTGCGCGGCATGTACGGCAAGTGGCTCTACCGCAAGAGCGCGGCAGACCGCATCCGGAAGATCCGTTCCGAATTCCCGGACGAAGCCCAGCGCAAGGCCGTTCTGGCCGCACAGGGCGGCGTCAGCTTTGCGGCGGTGTTCGGCTGCTTTTTGCTGCTGATGGTCATCGGCAGCGCCAGCACCCTGCTGCTGGGCCCCAATGTGGACGCCCTGCTCAATCTGATCTACGGCTGATGCACCCAGCCTGCGATAGTTTTGCGAAGGAGTTTTGAATCATGAAAAAAGTTACGAAAGCTGTCATCCCTGCTGCGGGCCTTGGCACCCGTGTGCTGCCCGCCACCAAGGCCATGCCCAAAGGGATGCTGCCCCTTGTGGACAAGCCCGCCATCCAGTATCTGGTGGAAGAGGCCGTCCGTTCCGGCATCA
>OGFK01002314.1_pt1 | contig 10019 bp, 10 predicted proteins | sample 1570931 | NCBI WGS metagenome assembly OGFK01 (sample SAMEA2581935, study PRJEB24529) | metagenome | biome: Human gut stool | place: China | collected 2011
TTTGCATTTTCTTCGGTGTCGTCCGATTCGTCGTAGGCATCATAGGGCGCCGATGTCGTCTTCATATGGAAGTTCGCCCACATCGCCCTGCCGGAAGGTTACATTTTTCAGGTGTAAGCGCTTCGCCTTTTCCAGATAGGCATCGCATTCTGCCTGATTCATATTCCATACCAGGCGGCACACCGCCAGATACCAATAATCATATGGCCGTTTCCGGCATCATTTTTTCAAAATATCCGTAATTTTCTTGAAATCCTCGCGCGCCTCCTTGAAGATTGGCAGCATACAGTAGCAATGCACCATCTTCGGGCGGGCGGACACTGTATAGGAAACCTTAGCGCGTTTGCAGGCCTCCTCAAAGTCCGGCAGCGCACCGTATAGCACCTCATCCGCAGAATAGAAGAAGTGAATATCGCCAACGCCGGTAAAATCCCCCCGGGAGCCGGAGAGCATATAGTCCGGCACATTCTTACAGCCATGCCGCATAAACTTTTCCACCGTCACCATAAAGGCATAATCGATGGAAACGTCTCTCTCATTCAATGCCTTCATCCGCGATTTTTCGCCATCGTTCCATGGCACTTCGCCGGGTGATACGGCAACGATATGCCGTGGCTGCGGCAATGGCTCCGGCTGCGCATTATTGTGCGCTGCGATTCCCAGAGCCAGTGCGCCGCCGGAGGAAAAGCCACTGGTGCTGACATTTCCACCGCCGTACAATTCGAGCATTCTGCGGTAGCATTCATAGACCATTTCGTAGGTTTCGGTGATACAATGCTCCATGCAGAGCGGGTAGAACGGAAACCACACATCGCAGCCGGTCTCACGGCACAGCTTACGCATGACTGGCAGATCGCCCTTGTCCGGGCCGATCACCATACCGCCGCCGAAGAAATAGAGGATGGCGCGCTTTGACGGATTCGGATTTTCACGTACGATCAGGCATGGAAAGCCGTTGACTGTAATCGTCTCATAATATGCCTTGTGGTCGGTCGGCGTAAAAACGCCGCGATGTCGGTTCTGCTTTTCAATTTCCTTTCGCAGTTCGTTCTCTGGCAGTGTGAAAGACTTTTTCACTCCGGAGAGTCTATACACTGCCCGCAGGATGGATGCAAAAATGCTCATGGCTTTTTTTCCTCTCATTTCCGCGCTGTAACGCACAGCCACCCCTTTTTGTTTTTGTGGCTCTGGATCTTACAAAATCCTGCTTGCTCCAGATATGCTTTCAGTGCAGTGTCCGTGTAGATGGTCATACCATTGATAATTTGTGTCCATTTGTCATCTTTTGCTGTTTCGCCGTTTGCTTCATTGCAGATGAAAAAGATCCCGCCGGGCTTCAGCACCCGATAGACCTCTCTGAAATTCTGTGCAAGCTCCGGCCAGAAGTAGACCGTTTCAAAGGCGGTCGCCACATCGAACTGCTCCGCTTCAAACGGCAGCTCTGTCACGCTTGCCTGTTGCACGTTGCACCGTCCTGCCGCAATGGCTCTGGCATTGACTTTTCGCGCTTTTTCCACGCTGACGGCTGAGTAGTCGATGCCCTGCACCCTGCCTTTGGGACACAGTTTCAACAGCGTTTTAATGTTCGCTCCACCGCCGCAGCCGCAGTCCAGTACCATGGCATCCGGGGCAGGCTGCAAAAATTGAAGTCCCCACGCTGCCATTGCGCTGTGTCCGAAGTTCATCATGGCAACCATGATCTTCCCGCCAAGTCCTACGGGCTTTCGGGTGTTTTCAAAGAATGACATATCACACCTCCGATTTCACACATTCTGCATAGGTCAGTGGGAAGGACGCTTTCAGCACAGCACTTTTTCGCACCCTCCACCCGTTCTGCCGCAGAAAACTCAGATACTCCTCACTCGTCCACCTGCTATGCAGAGGGAATCCTGCCAATCTCATAAAATAGGCTTTGATCCTTCCTCTAAGTGAATTTTCCGCGTGCGTAAAGGTTGGCGCGATCAACACACCATCGTCCTTCAGCACCCGTTTGATCTCTCGCAGTGATTTCTCTGGCTGCGACACGATGTGCAATGCGTTGGATACGATCACCACATCAAATGAATTGCCTGCGTATGGCAAAGAAAACATATCCTGCACGGAAAAATGCAGCTTCGCAGAGCAATTTCCCCGCTTGGCTTCTGCAATCATTTTTGGAGAGGCGTCCGTCGCCTCAATGCATGCCGCTACTTTTACGATATGCTTGGCGATCAGTCCCGTTCCTGTAGCCAGCTCCAGCACTGTTTTGTCTTTCACGACCGGACGGATCAGCTCATATATTTTTTCGTATGCTGCCCTGTCTTTTCGCATAAAGCAGTCATACAGACCTGCATTTCTGTCCCAGAAATTCTTGTGATCTTGCATTGCCGTCTCCCTTTTATAGTTAGACCACTCTAACCAGCACGCGCAGATCTGCAAGTTAGGTTCGGTTAACTCGTGTGTTTAAGAAAAGCCGCATTTCTGCGGCCTTTCGCCTTATTAAATAACTTCCTCCATGCACTGCACACCAGCGTTTTCAGCCACTGAGGATAACGATTCTCAATCTGCTCCTTGTGGAAACAGCCAAAATCTATTTTTTGCACCGTTGCAGTAGCCTTCGTTTTTTTGTCTATATTATACCGTGCTTGCTTCTGATTTGCAATGGTATAGTATTCTATTTTGTAAACTTCCTCTGTCACATCTACAAAAAAGTCTGTTGTATAAACATCAGGATAAAGTTCCCGAAGGTTAATTTTCTTCATTATGTACCTCCATTTCGATTCACGGGTGATTGACGGGTGAATCGAATGGAGGCGGAGACCGACACCGGCAGACAACCGGGTCATCTCCGAAAAAATGGCAACAAAAAACGCCAGATTTCCGTGAGGGAAAACTGGCGCGCCAAGAACAGTCATTATTATACTGAATTACATGGAACGATAATGCCGATGCAATGTTATACTTGCCCGGAGGAGGAGCAATGCTTTTTTTTACTGATGTAGATCATGTGAGCTTTGAAAAAGCAAACGAGACACGGCAAAATAACCTCCAATCGGCTACCGTGTCCCTGCAAGTCGTCATAGGATTGTGTAAACGCAAAGAAACGGCGGCTCTGAAAATCAAAGCCGCCGCCAAAGTAAGTGGAGTAAGCGCACAAAATCAACCTGCCCAGCTACGGTTTTTTTCTTTCCCCATTAGGCGGGGCAGGTTTAAAAGAATATGAAAAGCCGATAACAGCAGTCATGTTAGCCTGCGTGTTATCGGCTCTGCGTCTATGCGTCTGGCTCTCTAATAACGGATATATTCAGTTGCTTTACATGAATGAGCGTTTCCTGTTTACATTTTGGACAGAACAAGGGGAAATTCCTTAATTCCGTGTCAATTCGTATTTTTATTCGGGTTTTATTATGGCATATAGGACAACTAACCCAACTTGTCTCTTTCATCAAAATTACCCCGTAACTTGATGTTTCTTTGATATATTTTTTGTTAGTCTATAAAATACGAATATCAATCCAACATTAAGGATGATCATAAAGACCGGCTGGCTCATACCGAAATATGTTTTCATATCAGAAAATATACCGTTTGTATGAAGCATAAAAATCGGGCAAATTTCCTGCATTTTTTGTAAAACAGGAAGGCTATCATTAAAATCAAACACAACTGGCAAGAAGCAGATGACGCAAGAAGTAATAAGCGCTGTAACAGGAGAACTCATTTGAGCACTTAAAAACAATGTAATAGTTGTCAAGGCTACAATCCCAAAAATATTCAATATTACAGAGATAAAGAACATTTGCAAAAAGGTCAAATTATATATTGAAGAAGCATAATGTAATGAAGATTGAATGCTTACATTCCACCCCTGTAACCCATAGGTACAGCCATACAGAACTAAATTTAGCAGTAAATACAAGAGGTATGTGCCAATTACAACTTCCAAGGCCGCTATAATTTTTGAAGTTGTGAGTTTGGTTCGGCCATACCGAGCCGAATAAATAATGCTATCTGTATGAAGTGCATACTCTTCTGAGAAAACAGGAGATAGAGTGATTACAACAATTAAACATATCATTATGGACAAGATGCTCCCCATTCCAGATAATAGCTTATCCCAGCCATCGCAATATCCTAAAGTCACAGTTGGACTATTTGGATATGCTGTTTCGAGTGACTTAAAACTACCATCAGAATTTGTCAAATATTCCAGAATCGCCGCTTGGTCACGATAAACATGAACAGCAGAAAAAGCAGAATTTTCATCTTGTCCAACAGTTGCTTGTTTTGCTTGGTCGATTTTTTCTTGCATAGTAAGTAATGTATTTTGAGAGAGTTTTCCTTCAAATATTTCTGCTACTTCCTTCCGTTGTTCAATGGCTGTAAAACCGCTTGCTAATGCCATTTTTTCAAGGTCATAATCATAGAAAACATTTTGATAATTAAATTGAAAAAAGAAAAAATAGGCAACGATAAGAACCACACCAGCTAAAAACAACATTCGTGTTTGCTTTCTCGAACATATTTTATTTCGTTCTGCTTTTATCATTTCATTCATGCTCGGATACCTCCGCAAAATAGTATAAATACAAATCTTCCAATGTTGGATCAACATTCCAAGCGGTTCTGCATGGTGCTTCTTGAGAAATAATCCTCAGCCGTTCTGCACCATTATTATGTTTCAGATTTGCTGTTACATAGTTCAATTCTAATTCTTCGGCCTCTTTTCGAGATACATCACATTCCCAAACACATTTTTCAATCGGCTTCATAATTTCTTCTGGAGAACCATGTTGAATTAACTCGCCATTTTTCATAATCAGAATCTCATTTGCGATATATTCAACATCAGAAACAATGTGAGTGGACAAAATTACAATTCTATTTTCTGCCAAAGAACTAATCAGATTCCTAAACCGCACCCGCTCTTTCGGGTCAAGTCCAGCTGTAGGTTCATCCAAAATCAAAATACGGGGATCGTTTAGTAATGCTTGAGCAATTCCCAAGCGTTGTTTCATACCGCCGGAAAAAGTTTTGATTTTTTCGTTTTTCTGTGTGAGCAGATCAACAACCTGCAACAGCTCCATTGTGCGATTATGGGCTTTTTTAGGCGGCAGCCCCTTTATTGCAGAGATATACATCAAAAATTTATACGCTGTAAAGTTAGGATAATAGCCAAAATTTTGTGGCAGGTAGCCTAAGATATTACGATATTTCTCGCCCAAATCATGAATGTTTTTCCCGTTAAAAAAAATGGCTCCTTTCGTTTCAGTTTGGACATCGCAAATCATTCGCATCAAAGTTGTCTTGCCCGCACCATTTGCCCCGATTAGACCATAAACACCATTTGTTAATTTTGCGCTGAAATGATTTACAGCTTTTTTTCTTCCATATTCTTTTGAAAGATCATTTATTGTAAGTTCCATATCAATTCTCCAATCATTTTTTCTTTTTTCAAGTACAGTTGAAGTGTTTTCCCTAATAGGATAATAGATAACACATAAAATCCAATCCATCCCCAGAACATAGACGCTTCAAATATAAATCGCTGATGGAGTACAAGAGAAAATGTTCCAGAAAGAAAAATCATACAAGCGATTAAATGATACAAGCTATCGTTTGTCCTGCTTTTCGCACATATAAAAAGATAACAAGTGCAAGAAATATTAAATGGAATCAAACCATACAACACCATTTCAATCATTGATTTCTGGTAAATATATGCCATTGAAATTAAAATGACTGTTATTAGGAAAAGGTTGATTACTCCAATAATCAGCATACGACCTGCTACAATTTTTACCAGCGTTGTTCTACTAGACTGTTCAATTTCCCACATACCATAGATGTTGCTTTTAGATATTTCTATTGCACCTAATAACGCAAGGAATGGAACCATAACTGCAAGGATTGTCAATGGATAATAAAATGGAACCCTCCATTGGCCCAGGATACATGCTAATAATACTGCACATATAGTGAGTATTATTTGAACAATCCAGAAAGAAAGCGGCAGAAATTGAAGTTGGTTCAATATAATATCTCGCATTGAATTTTTATTGAATTCAGAACTATTCATGTAACTTTTTCCAGCTACGATTACTGCTTTAATTTTAGGTTCAGATGGAGCAGGCGTTTCACAACTCTGCAACCATTCTAATACACCATTTTGTTTTTGGGTCATACATTATCGCCTCCTCTAAAATCAGCCAAATATCGTTCCAGTTTTTTAATCCCCTGTTGGAGCCTAGATTTTACAGTAGAAACACTAGCTTTTGTAATGGTTGCAATCTCTCGGATTTTCAAATCATAATAAAATCGTAAAATGATGACCTCTTTTTGATAGTCCGGTAATGTGTTGATTGCATATTGAATTTGCGCTTTAAGTTCGTTAAGCTCAATTTTTTCAAAGGCATTATCAGTATCTTCTATATCTTCAAGAGTTTCTAAATCCATATACAGGGGTTTTGCTTTCTTAGTATAATTGTTACAGGTATTAACAGCAATCGTTAGCAGGTAGTTTTGAAATTTCCCGATCTTTCGTACTGATTGAATATTCTCCAACAATTTCAAGAAAACATCTTGTGTAATATCTGCGGCGGTATCTGGATCGCCGTTCAATCGCCGACAACAAAATAGATAAATTGACTGATAATATTTTCGGACAATTATCTCAAATGCATCTGTGTCACCCGACTGGATTTTTTTAATTAGTATGAAATCTTCGATACCGTGTCACCGCCTTCCATGTGTAAAACGCCTTACACTTAATATACAACTGAGTAACCCAAAAGGATTTAACTTTAGAAATTTTTCTTTTACTTTTTTCATTTCCCTTGACATTAACTTAGGAGGACTGACAGACGAGGACGGTTTAATGCTCACACAACATTTGTTGGAGCGTTTTCCAGATCAAAAAATAGTCATTCTCTCTGGCTATAATCTTCCTGTTTATCGCAAAGAAGCAAAGAGTATCGGTGCAAGAGGGTTTATCAGTAAGGATGTAGAACCAGATGAGTTATTGCATATTTTATTGACCATCAAAGATGGGGCAACACACTTCCCACGGGAAGAAGTATTTATAGAAGAGCTGACAGACGGGGAGAGAAAAGTTCTCGAATTGGTTGCATCAGGCGTCAGGCGCCGCGAAATCGCTGAACAGCTTTTTATTAGTGAACGAACAGTATCAAATCATTTGCAACATATTTTTGAAAAATTGCAAGTTAGCTCTACCGTTGAGATGATAACAAAAGCTATTAAGCTCGGATATATTGCTCAATCTTCAATCCAGAGGTCATGCGAGAGGAAAGCGAGCTGCGCCAGCGGGTCGGACAGAAGTTGAAACTCTGCCCGGAACAGTATTTGCCTATCGTGGAAGGCGCCATCGACGGGGCCTTAAAAATTGAAAAGCCGAATGAAGAAACGGAGGGTGTCTGAACATCCTCTGTTTTTCTTATTTTGCGGGCATTTTTGGACTTCTGCAACGCTTTATAAGTAGGGATAAGATACGGTATCACGGCGCCTCTGAAAATCAAAACCGCCGTTTCATAAGGCGCGTGAAAATATGTCTGCTGTACGACGGCTTTTTTTCTTTTGCCGTCGTCCGGCAGATTAACATATGAAACTATAATTCATTGATGGTTGCAGTAATCGACATATTGCGAATTCGTTTTGCCGGAGCATATACAGCTGCGATTGCCGCAATCGAGACAAACAGAAGAATAACGCCCAAAGAGATAATTGGGAACTGCCACACAGCAGATGGAAAATGCCCTGCAATAAGGAAATCATACAGCACTTTGCTAAGCGGCAAGCCAATAGCACAACCAACAACGCACCCCAAAACAGCATAGGTGAATGCTTCACAAGCAATCATTTTCGTCATTTGCCGTTCATCCATTCCTACTGCCCGCATAGCTCCATATTGCTTCATTCTGGCAGACACACTCATGGAAATGCTATTGACAATGTTCATTACCGTTACCAGTGCAATAATTGCCAAAAACGCATAAACACAGAAAACAAAAGCCATATAAGTTCCCGTAGTGCGCTCGTCGCGTTTATCTCGAAAGCTATATGTTTGATCTACGGAATTCTGGATTGCCTGAACATTTTCGTCCGTAACATCTCCCGTTGTTTGTATCAGCACAAGAGAATAACCTTCCTCTCCTGTCAAACGGACAAATGTTTCATCAGAGGTAATCAATGTGAGCTTTCCATTTGTCAATCCATTCTCACTAAATGGGTCGTTTTTTAACAGTCCGGCTATGGTAAGGGTTTCATCCCCAATCTGAACAGTGTCACCGATTTTCCATTTGCTGTCCTGATCGGATGTTGCCAAAACAAAATTGCTGTCCCCAAAAACTTTGGACAGATCACTCCCTCTTTTCAAAGCACTGTCTTTTTTCAGACATTGTAAATCAAAATCGTCATAAGAAATCAAATCGACTGTGCCAGAAAAGTTGGTGTCGTCGTTTAGTTTGGCAGAAACATCAAATACACTACGACGCCCGTAAACTTCCTTCACTCCATCCATTTCGCGGATGGTTGTAAGCAGTTCCCAAGGAATCGTATTACCGTCAGCACTTGCAATATCTATATCTGATGTGGCAGACGACTGAGGAATCAGGTAATCCACAAAATCGACCATAATAGAAAAGCTCAAAAACAGTATGATGCTAAGTGCAAAAGAACCTGTCATCAGGAATAAATTTTTCTTCCCGGAGATTGCATGGCTGACACCAAGAAGGGATTCAATTTTTCCGAAGCCTACATACGGCGAATGGCGCATTGTTTTTTCGTGGCCTGCATTTCCAGACACCGCTGTGATAGGAGATACCTTTGCAGCATGTTTTGCCGGAGCATTTGCGGCAATCAGTACAGTAATCAGTCCCACAAAGATACCGCAAGCAATGCCAAAAATACTAATGCCAAAGAGAGGAATATCAGAAAATTCTTCTTTGACTGCAAAACGCAGTGCCGCGCAAAGTCCCCATGTAGTAACAACCCCTAAAACAAGACCGATAGGGATAGCTGTTTTGCACCAGTTCAATGCCTCTAAACGGACAAAGCGGATGGTCTGCTGCTTACTCATACCAATGCAGCGCATCATTCCGAAAAATCGGGTTCTCTGTGCAACGCTGCTGTTCATGCTGCTGGAAATCATCAAAACGCCTGCAATCAAAATCAGCAGGAACAGAACAACCGCAACAGAAAGAAGGGTTTGCCCCATGGAACTGCCGAGCAAGTCTCCAATAGAGAAACTTCCATGCTTACCAACCAATCGGGTCTGTTCCATCCGAAAACCCATTTCTGCCATACTGAATACTGCTGTTACCATAAACACAGCAAATACAATGCAAAGCAGCGTCATACGATTTTGTCGGCGGTGAACTTTAGCGGAGATGGGAATAAGACTAAGATAGCTTTTCATTCACGGCACCTCCCAAAATCAGTCAAAGTACCATCCGATACCTGTAATACCCGGTCTGCCGTTTGCGCAATACTGCGGTTGTGGGTAATCATAATGATGGTCTGCTCGTATTTTTTCGATGTTTCTTTGAGCAATGCTATGACCTCACTGCTGTTTTGTGAGTCCAAATTTCCTGTTGGCTCGTCTGCCATAATCAGAGAAGGACGGGTAATCAATGCGCGGCCAATCGCCACTCTCTGCTGTTGACCGCCGGAAAGCTGACTGGGTAAATGATTACGACGATCTTTCAAATTCAAAACCGTCAGCAGTTCCTCCAAATATCTCTTATCCGGCTTTTGATAATCCAACAACAGCGGAAAAATAATATTTTGTTCCACCGTCAACTCCGGGATAAGGTTAAACGCCTGAAAGATAAAGCCAATATTCCTCCGGCGGAAAACGGTCAGCTTTCGATCGTTCATGGCAAAAATGTCCTTGCCGTCAATCAGAACCTTGCCAGATGTTGGCGTGTCCAAAGCACCGATCATATTCAGCAGTGTACTTTTACCAGAGCCGGATTCCCCGACGATTGCCACATACTCGCCCTTTGGAACAGAAAAGCTGACAT
>OGFK01002320.1_pt1 | contig 10003 bp, 8 predicted proteins | sample 1570931 | NCBI WGS metagenome assembly OGFK01 (sample SAMEA2581935, study PRJEB24529) | metagenome | biome: Human gut stool | place: China | collected 2011
ACGTATGTCTATCGAAGATTGACATAGTTAAGCCATGAATTAAGATTAGTACATCACTTTGAATTACTGCTATAATTTAATCGTTGCTCCCTCCAATTTGGCAACAGATAGGAGGTGTTTTATCTTGGAGATATTATCCAACTTCTTAGTCTCTGTCATGGCAAGTGTAACTAGCTACTACATTTGCAAGTGGTTAGACAGGTGATACTAGCGAGTAACTAGCCCAAGAGGTAGCTCTCTATAAAAAGTAAAAAACCCACGGTCTAGCCACCGTGGGTTTTTGTTGTTTTATCTGAAGTTATCCAACTTCTAGCTTAATATAATTATATCACACTACGTCATACATGCAAAAAAGCACAGATATAAAATCTGTGCTTTTTTTGTGCATACATGTTAGATGTATTTTCACTTCTTTTGCCTAATTATATTATATCACTATCAACTTAACGACTAAAACCAGTATCTCTAGTAAGTTCTTTTGTCGTTGTCTTCATTTCTGCTCTTCGTTCACGTACCACTCTAGGCAATACTTTTGTTCTATACCGTAGTTCTAGAGGTTCTTGGATTTTTTGCTTAGAACACAAATCTCTGACTAGATCAGTTCCATATTCTTGAATAAAAGCTTCATTTTTCGAAATTTCGCCTACAAGGCGTTGAAAGTCAAATTCACGTCGATTAACACTAGCAAGCATTTCTACCCACCTTGGATGCGAAATAAGGCGGTCTATTTCCAATTGTATGCCCTCACTATTCAAGCGAGCTGATCTAATATCACTGTGAATGCCATAACCTGCGTCTAATTTCTGCAAGCTATCAAGAACATCACGCCTGCTCATCTGTTCTTCTTTGTGCCACTTTGAACGCTTGATTGAGTGAATATATCGTTCTTTTCTAGCCTCATCAGTAATCTTCCAAGCCTTATCGCTTATACGAAGTCGAGGCTCATCACCAATCTGATATTTAGCAATATCACTAGCCTCATATTTCCTTCCACAACAGTCACTAACAACTCCATTTGAATAGAACGTCAAAGCACTAACACCATATACACCAAGAGTAAGCCCTTCACCTTCTGGCTCTCGATTAGTCGGCTTATGAGTATTAGATAAGTTTTCAATCCAGATATCACGCAATTCAACTTCAACTCGTTCTATCGAACGATGAAGTTCATCAAGCTCTGCAGAAATACGTTTCATATTCGTATTAGCGGATATGATTTCCATATTTTCGCAGAACCTTTCACTACGTTCTTTCATTCGCCATGCTTTAGCTCCAACATGAATTTGAGGAACACGATCAAGACCTTGGTCTTTTAAAGAACGGCAATCAACACGTGCAGGAGTATTAGCACGTTCCAAATAAATGTTTTGACCTCGTTCCCAATCTTGCCTTAAGTCTAACAACCATTGTTTTCGTCCTGCACCTTTGGTTATCGTTGTATCTTTAGCATAACCACCACTAACTGTGCCGTCTTTTCGTGTTCTTGATTTCTTGAAAAAATTTTCACGGCTCGGTTCTTCACGATTTTCTACACGCTTACGTTCTGAAAACATAATATGAACATGAGGGTTTTTTCCGTCTTTACTATCATGAATAGCATACGTACATGGATAATCTTTAAAATTGTACCTAACGAATTGTTCAACTAATTGTTCTTGATTTTTTTGTTCTAATTCGATCGGTAAAGCTAGTTCAATTTTGCGAAAACCGTCTCCGACTTTTTCTTCTTCTTTCCAAAAATCTCGTGGAGATTTTGCCCATGACGGAATTCCATTAGATCGTGTTAATCTAATGTCATCTTCCGTACCTATACGTTTATATTTTCCGTCTCCAGATATATAGTCAAAATGAGCTCGACCGCTACCTTTTGAACCTACTTTAACGGATAATCTATATAGTGCCATTAAACCCTCCACGGAGTGGACGCACGACTTAATTTTTTAAATTAAGTCCTAAATGCGCCCTCCTAAAATTATACTATAAACTTCATGATTAATTATCATAAGTATATAGTATTAGGAGGGGGGCATGCAACGAAGTTGCATGCAAAACCTTTTATTCGGTATAATGGTTAAAAGTTATATGACGAGGAGGAATATTATGGCTAATGAATTAGACCGATTAAAAGGACAATTAGAGAACGCAAAAAAGCGTGAACAAGATGCTAAAGAACGAGTTGCAGAAATGAAAAAACTAGCTCGTGAAAAAGCAAAAGCAAAGCAAGAATTAGAAAGAAAAATTAAAGCATTAGAAAATAAAAAAGCTCGTGCAGCTCGCACTAAACGATTGATCGAAATCGGAGCTTATATTGAATATCTAACTGGTGGCGAATTTGATTTAGAAAATCATAAATCAAATTCAAATCAAGAAAATTTAAAAGAATACTTTTCTAAATGGAAAGTACAATAAAAAAGCTACAGGATTACCTGTAGCTTTTTTATTTCTACCGCACTTCGTTTGCTCACTTGAGATTTTAGTACACCAATTTTTCAAATTGCTTAGCAAAAATCTCAAGTCAAGAATTAATTATCCCACCATTTACGAATTGTTTTTGGATCTATCCCTGTATCTCTATGACACTCAATTTTCTTGCCATTTGGATTAACTAACCGCCATGCTTTAACTTGCTCTTTTTTACTAGGTCTACCTTCTGTATTTCTCCAATTTGGATTGTAGATTTCTTGTAACGCTCTAGCCCCTTTTAAATGTTCAGCTCGAGTACGATAATTTCGTTTATTTGGTGGCATAGGTATTGCCGATACTAACGATAATTTATCTCTGCCCCACGTTTTAAAGTTATCTCGATAGCCATGTAACGCACATAAGGCATCTTCTTCCGTGAACCTAGATTTTGGATCCGTATCATTCGATAAGCGATCTAAAATCGGAACCAATTCCAAAGCATCACGTTTCAGTTCTTCCTCTGAAACATCACATTTAATGGCAAAAATCGCTAAGCACATTAAGCAGAAGTACCGATGTCCATAGGTTGCCCCCTCAACAATCTTATTTTTCCACCAGTCATACAGGTCACGTTTAATATGCCACTTGCTTGATTTTCCTTGGTTGATACGATACTCGTACCAGTCTGGCCATAGCTTTTTAGCCGTAGCTTTAGGAACGGTATCACGCTCCGTCATATCAATGCGGTACTCGTCCCACTCTTTAAGTTTTGGTATCCACGATACTAACTCTTCAATCGTGTAATGCTCATCACTAAAGCGGTAGGCTCGAACTGGGTAGCGTTTCCCCATTTTACTCGCAGAGCCAACCATTCTAAAGCCTTGCAGGCAGTATTGAAATTGTATCTTATCAATGTTAGAGGTGTAGCGGTTCCAGATGAGTTTAGTCATGCCTTCTTTTAATTTATTGAGCTTACGAATATTGTTCATCGTCGCTCGAATAGGCGTTTCTAACACATAGTACAAATGAAGTCCATGACCACTTAACACTACAAAAGTAGCCTTTGGAATGTTCGTTCCTTTACGCATAAATTGCGTAACCATTTGTAGTTCTGTAATGCCTTGTCCGTCCAAATCAAACACAAGAGCATAGATCATACTCGCATTTTCATTCTTCGTGTTCTTCCCAATGAAGCTAGCACTTCTGATATATACATCTTCTATTCCATACCAATTAGGAATTTCTGCTAAGTCATCAAAAATAAGCTTATGCCAATGTTGCCCATGCTCATTCTTATACACAAGCATGCCATTCCCTGATTTACGCTCTGTATTCCCTTGTTCTTGAAAAGAGCCTACTGGAAAGATTTCACGATAAAAGTCTAATGGATCCACTTCTTCATATTCGTTATCTTTAAACCACTCTACTTTAGCTTTATACAGTTGTTTTTCTGTTAAAATTTTCGCCATTTCTGTAACTCACTATCTTCCACGATATACTGGGCAATCAGGAACTGGAACCTCTTCACGACTATTTTTATACCTACGAACATTAGTTAAAGGCTCACCCAATTGTTCTGCCCAAAAATTATAAAGACGAGCCCAATATTTAGTCATATACTTCATTGGTAATAATTTAAAACTAACATCATTATTACCTTCAAGAAATAATGGCTTATTAGCTCTTTGCCCCATAACCCAACCATGACCTTGTCTATTCGTATAAATTTTATCCTCTACTTTAATTCCAAAATAATGTCTTTCATAATCTAATGTGTTATCTGTTACATATACAAATTTAATTTTTTTCATAGCACTATCTCGACTTATATTATCAATACAGTTTTTCCCTATTTTAGAATAAATAAAAAACTGGAGAATACTATCTCCTATACCGACTTATATTATCAATACAGTTTTTCCCCTTTTTTTTAGTATAGCAACACTGACTTATATTATCAATATATTTTTTACACATTTTAATTGGTCCATAAGATAGAAGATCAGCCATAAAAGTATAGATTTTTATAGCAAACTATGTAAAATTCCATACTTTTATATACAAATCCATATTTCACCATACAAATATGGATTCGATGTAATTGGCACACAAGGTAGAAAAATGGCATTCATGACTTAACGTATGTCTATCGAAGATTGACATAGTTAAGCCATGAATTAAGATTAGTACATCGCTTTGAATTACTGCTATAATTTAATCGTTGCTTGCCCCATACTGGCAACAGAAAGGGGGTGCATGAATGTTAGTAGATATTTTCACTTCTTTTATAGTATCTGTCATAGCAGGTATAACTTGCCACTATATCTGTAAATGGCTCGACAGATAACTAGCCAAGCAACGAGCCGAAAATAAAAAAGCACGGAGTCCCTAGCTCCGTGCTTTTTTTTGCGTGCATACATGTTAGATGTATTTTCACTTCTTTTGCCTAACTATAGTATATCACAAGTTACTAAATACGTATTATTTTGATTTCTTAATTTGATAATCAATGATAAAGCACAAAATAAATTGTACACTGAACACTGTACAAACGCTTATCCATACTTAATTCTCAAGCATTTCAATGTCGATAATATAGTAAAGGGTTAGCGACTGAACCCACCTCTATTATTTTCCTTAGAACAATCTTTTTTCTTAGGTACCCTTTTTCTGCATCCTATTTCATTAGTCTGTTCAATAGCTTTTTTAATATCTTTTTTCTCTAAACTAGGTATATTTTCTAACTTACGTAAACGTTCGGCACGATAAGCTTGTTCTAATCTGTCAATTTCTTTTTCTACAACCTTTGATGATATTTCATAAGACTTCTTAGCGATTTCAAGATTAGAAGGACGAAGTCTATATGATACACCCATAACAACAAACTTATCCCCTTCAAATTTAGCAACCTTAGCTAATTCATAACACCTAGAGTTACGATCAACAAAAACACCACCAGCAGTTATCTTGCCGAAAGAAAATTTAATTGATTTGTAATCGTAGGAAAGCCCTGCAGATTTCTCATTACTTCGTAATCGCTCTTCAGTTGGATAAATTCTATGTTTTTTGTATTTATCATACGTTGAATTTAAGAAATTAGTCCGATATTCAGTAATCAAAGACTTAGACGAATATGACTTGCGTCTTAAACTAGCTTTAGAATTCATTTTTTGGCTCTCTAAGGCGTTTTTATAAGCTCGTTCAATAGATTGGTCTAAATCAGACTTTAACGCTTTTATTTCTGCTGTTTCACCTTTAAGAACAGACTTATCTCTTTCTCGGTATTCGTCCTTACTATACGTATACAAGGCAAGATGTACACCAGCTTTAATTCGATCTTTAAAAGTAGGCTTAATCTCTTTTATTTGAGCATTAAGCTCCTTTTCAACATCTTCTGCTACACGAGTTCGCAAAGTATCCTTATAAGCCTTATAGCGTTCATTTTCGATACCTCTGCCTAAGCTATTAATTGTGTCATGACCTAAATGCTTTTGTGGTGTCCGTTCAATGCCTTGTTCTTGATAAGAGCGTTCAGAAATCAACTCAACGTTCTTTTCTTTGAGTTTTTCATTCACCATATCAGCCCAAGTCTTGCGAACATTACGATACCAGTCATGACGTTTTGGGCCTGTGATAGTTCTATCTTTTTTATAGCCAGTTCTTTGCCGACAAAATAATTCTCGTGGAACATCACGATCACGCTCAATTAATCGGTCAGAATACACTAAATGAACATGAGGGTTTTCCTTTCCACTTAACGCACCTTTATTCTTATGAATTGCAAATGCATAAGCATGGTTATCTCCCATGATTTTTGCACAAAATTTTTCAGCTAATTCAATTTGCTCTTCCTTGCTTAGTTCAACAGGTAATGCAAATTCAATTTCTCGACATTTTACATTTCGATCTTCACTAGAAATGTCAGAACGCTCTTTTTCTTTTTTGGATAATTCTTGTTTATCCATTTCCGCAAAAAAGTCTCGTGCATTTTTTGCCCAAGCAGGAATATTTTTTTCGGACGAAAAAATAAGGTCTTCTGCTTTCGTGGAATACGAATATTTATTTTGACGTTGTATGTAATCGATTTTTGCAGTTGCGGAAGTTTTACACACTTTCGCAGTCATATGGAAAATAGCCATGATCAACGCTCCTTTGGTCTTAGCTCCGCAGGACGCACAGCAACTCATTCATGAGTTGCCTCAGTGCGCTCTCCGAGGGTACTTCTAGACAATTATAGCATAATTGTCTAGAACGAGGAGGTTAAAACAAGAATAAGCTATCCATTTTTAGCTTATTCTTGATCAGAATTCTTATTAGAATTCTGATTTATTTGATGAAAAATATTAAGAATATTTTGAATAAAAACAAAAAATGGACACGAAAAAATCATGTCCATTTCCTAACGCCCTGCGGTTGTTTTCTTGTCATTTTTGTACACCAATTTTTTAAATTGCTTATCAAAAATGACAAGCCAAAATTTAATTTACCAATCTTCCGAAATCGGAATTTCATCTCTAAATCGTTTTAATTCTGACAAATCAACTTTAGCAATTTCAATTCCCAGTTTATCTTCCAATCGTTTTGCATGTTGGTTATATCGATCGCCCCAATATTGTGTCATGGTAGATAACGGAAGCTCTCTATATTGATATTTAGGCTTACTCAAAATTTTGTAATCACGTTTATCGCTATATTCTCTATACCCTCTATCCCCAATTTTAATAGCAAAATAATAACGATCCATGTAGTAAATAGCATTTTCACAATCCTTATATTGCCTATGCTCTTTTACTTGAATGAATGAAATAATCTTTTCCATACTTACCACCATTTATCGATTGTCGGTCTTGTAATACCAGTTGCTCTATGACAATCAATTTTCTTTCCGTTTGGATTAGCTAATCGCCAAGCTTTTACTTGCTCAGATTTTATTCCACTTCCTTTAGGTCTCCCCTCTATAACTTCCCCCATTTTCTTTTTTATGTCTTTAATTCCTCGAGCTAAAACTAAATGCTCAGCTCGATTACGATAATTCCGTTTATTTGCTGGCATAGGTATAGCCGATACTAACGCTAATTTATCTCTGCCCCACGTTTTAAAATTCTCACGATAGCCATGTAAGGCACATAACGCATCTTCTTCCGTAAATTTAGATTTTGGATCAGCGTCGTCAGACAGCTTGTCCAAAATCGGAACTAACGCTAATGCATCTCGTTTCAGTTCGTCTTCTGGAACATCACATTTTATGGCAAAAATCGCTAGGCACATCAAACAGAAATAACGGTGTCCATAGGTCGCATTTTCAATAATCTTACCTTTCCACCAATCATATAAATCTCGTTTCACACTCCACTTGCTCGATTTACCTTGATTAATACGATATTCGTACCAGTCGGGCCACAGCTTTTTAGCCGTAGCTTTAGGAACGGTATCACGCTCCGTCATATCAATGCGGTACTCGTCCCACTCTTTAAGTTTTGGTATCCACGATACTAACTCTTCAATCGTGTAATGCTCATCACTAAAGCGGTAGGCTCGAACTGGGTAGCGTTTCCCCATTTTACTCGCAGAGCCAACCATTCTAAAGCCTTGCAGGCAGTATTGAAATTGTATCTTATCAATGTTAGAGGTGTAGCGGTTCCAGATGAGTTTCGTCATGCCCTCTTTGAGTTTGTTGAGCTTACGAATATTATTCATTGTCGCTCGAATAGGCTTTTCTAGTACATAGTACAAATGAAGACCATGACCGCTTAGCACTACAAAGGTTGCCTTTGGAATGTTCGTACCTTTACGCATGAATTGCATTACCATGCGAAGCTCTTTAATTTCCTGTCCGTCTAAATCAAACACAAGTGCATGGATCATACTCGCATTTTCATTCTTCGTGTTCTTCCCAATAAAGCTAGCACTCCGAATATAGACATCTTCCTTACCATACCAATTCGGAATTTCTGCTAAATCATCAAAAATAAATTTATGCCAATGTCGTCCTTCTTCGTTCTTATAGATGAGCATACCATTGCCTGCTTTACGCTCTGTATTCCCTTGTTCTTGAAATGAGCCTACTGGAAATATTTCACGGTAAAAGTCTAATGGCTCTACTTCTTCGTATTCGTTCTCTTGAAACCATTCCACTTTAGCCTTATACAGTTGTTTCTCTGTTAATTTCTTGGTAGCCATTCTTACCCTCTATACCGACTTATATTATCAATAGGTTTTTTTTACATTTTTAGTATACCAAGACCGACTTATATTATCAATGAAGTTTTTTGCACATTTTAATATACCCACGAGATAGAGAACCGCCATAAAAGTATGAACTTTTATATTTTAGCATTATTTTAGGGAAAGTTTAAGTAATTAGGCAAAATTTTATAATTCGGAAAATTCAGCAGATAGTGCATTAATGGCAGATGGTGTTATAATTAATGTAAATATTTAGAAAAGATGGTGGCAGATTGATGAGCAGGGACTTTTTTGTGGCAGATTTTGAGTTTACTCAATATACCAAAAGAATGGGACGTCCACGAGGATTTTTTTCAGAAATAATTGAGATCGGAGCGGTGAAAATAGATGGAATTTCCCTTGCGGTCACAGGTAAGATCCAAAATTTTGTCCATCCGCATTTTTATCCGAAGCAGGCTAAAGAGGGAATGGATTTTTGTATGATCACTGAAAAGGATATGGAATCAGCAATAGAATTTGGAGAGATGCTTGAACAGATCAAAGCTTTATATGTACCGGGGCAGACTTATTTTGTGGCCTGGGGTGATGAGGATTATAAGGTGGTGGCGGAAGGCTGCAGACGGCATAAATTGGAAAATCCTGTTTTACCTGAAGACTATCTTGATCTGGCGGCAGCTTATAAGCTGCTGAAAGGCGATACGTATACGACCGGGCTGAAGAAGGCAACAGAAGAACAAAACGTTGATACAGGCGGTTTGTGGCATACTGCTTATGACGATGCTGCCAATACCGGCAAGCTGCTGGTAAAATTGCTTGCTGACGGCTGGAAGCCGGAGGCTTACCGGGACGAGGCAGCAGAGCTGCATAAATAAAATACAAAAAAAGCTTCGCAGCGGGTAATTTTATGCTGCGAAGCTTTTTTATAACATTTTTAATCGCGATACTTTTCGGGAAAGAAAATACGCAGAATATGTTCGTCGTGTTCTTTGCCAAGGGCGTTGCCGATAAGGAAGAAAATCAACGAAGCGCCGATGCCGATAACTATCTGGTGCAGATCAAAGAATTTGATTTGCAGCGCCATAGTAGTGCAGTAGGCGAGTACGCCGCCAGCCATAGCGAAAACGGCGCCGGTGCGGTTGGCTTTTTTCCAGAACAGCCCGAAGATCAGGACCCAGAAGAATGCTGTTTCCAGGCCTCCGAAAGCGAACATATTTATTTTCCAGATAACGCTGGGTGGGGCAATGGCAATAAAGTAAACTCCAAGGCCAAGGATAACGGTAGCACCCATGCTGAACAGACGTATCGTATTATTGGAAACTGTTTTATGGCGTTTGGAGCATTCGTGCATATATACGTCTTTGATGATAGCGGAAGAGGAGGCCAGCAGCAGGGAAGACACGGTAGAAATAGTTGC
>OGFK01002325.1_pt1 | contig 9979 bp, 9 predicted proteins | sample 1570931 | NCBI WGS metagenome assembly OGFK01 (sample SAMEA2581935, study PRJEB24529) | metagenome | biome: Human gut stool | place: China | collected 2011
AAATTTAAAATAGATTAGTAATTAGTAAATTATTATATAAATATTATACGAGGAGTGATATAATGAAGATATTAAATAGAGAAGAGATAGAAAATATACTACTAGAAATGAAAGAGAATGGTAAATATGAAGAGTATCATGAGATGATACTAGATGATTTTGAAGAGCATAGAGTGGTTTATAAATTAGATCCAGATGAGATGATAGCATTAGCTTATCAGAATAATACAATACCTTTTAAAATGAAAGAGTACTATGATTGGCATGAGATGAATCTACTCATTGAGGAGGATTTAGATTAAATATGAGGTGAATAAGATGGATGATTTGGAAGTTGTAAAGAGTTGGTTTAAAGCTTTTTATTCAATTGGGGCAGATGAGAGTGGAGGAGTTACAAGGCTAGGATATACTAAGAATGAAGATATAATGCACGGTGCTATAAGAAATATAGCTAGAGAGTTGGGCTTTAAATATTCTAGTGATGAGGTTGGAAATACCTATATTTATGAGAAAGAGTGTGATAATTATTATTTAATAGGCTCACACCTAGATTCGGTAATAAATGGTGGAAGATATGATGGAGTAGCTGGAGTTGTAGCTGGACTTTTGATATTAAAATGGATAAAAGAGAATAATTTGGATATTCCTTTAAAAGTTGGAGCCTTTAGATGTGAAGAATCAAGTGCTTTTGGAATGGCCACAGTTGGAAGTGGACTTATTACTAAAAAGATGGATATAGAAAAGTTAAAAGAGGTAAAAAATAGTGATGGGATATCACTTTTTGAAACTCTAAGATTTAAGGGATATAATCCATATTGTAATAAAATACAAGGGATTAAGGAGTACTTTGAACTTCATATAGAGCAGGGAAGAAGACTAGAAGATAGCGGATTGAAAATAGGAATAGTAGATGCTATAGCTAATGCAACTAGATACTGGCTTACAATAGATGGAAGACAAGATCACTCAGGGGCTACACCTATGGGAATTAGAAAAGATGCTCTATGTGCAGCAGCTGAAATCATTGTAGAGTTAGAAAAAGTTGCTGAAAGAGAGGCTAAATATAATAGTGTAGGAACAGTAGGGTATTTACAAAACTCCCCAAATGCCTTTAATGTTATTCCAGGAAAGATAAAAATGGGAATAGATATTAGAGGTGTTGATTGGGAAAGTATTCAAAGGGTAGATAGCGATATTGTTAAATATGTAGAGGAAGTTTGTAAAAAAAGGGAACTTAATTATACATTGGAATTAATATCAAAAGGAAAACCTGTAATTTTAGATAGCAATTTAAGAAAAAGTCTAGAAGAAAAAACTAGAGAGCTAGGAATAGATTATATGGTAATGAATAGTGGAGCTGGACATGATGCTATGAAATTTTGGGATATAGCTCCTACTGGTATGATTTTTATCCCATGTAAAGAGGGAATAAGTCACAATATAGCTGAAGAGTTAGATATGGAAGATATTGTTTTAGGAAGTAAAATATTATTCAAGTATTTAAAAGATAAAGATTAAAATAAAAGGGGTGTTGCAGTTGCAATAGCCCCTTTAAATTTATAAAAACTATACAGTAACATCTTTAATCCATCTTAAAGATTTATATCTCCAGAGAGAGAAAATTAATTTAATAACTTCTCCAGATTCAGCCATACCAATCAATATGAAAATAGGTATTTTGAAATATGCTCCAACAAAAGCTATGGGAACTCCATATAACCAAAGAGGTAATATATCTAAATAGAAAGCCACTTTAGTATCTCCACCAGCTCTAAAAAGTCCAATCAGTATAGCCCAGTTTACCATTTTAAAGAAAACAAAGATTCCATATACCCTTAGAGTTTTTTGAGCTAAATTAGCAACTTCAGGAGGTAACTTATATAAAGAAACAATAGTTCCAGTTAAAAGTTGTACAAGAACAAAGCTGAAGCTAGCCATAGTAAAAGCAACTAAGAGAATTTGTTTGGAATAGACAATAACCTTATCTTTATCTCCATTTCCAATAGTATGTCCTATTACAACAGAGGCTGCATTGGATATTCCCATAAATAGTATAGCAGAAATGGCAGCAACTATATCGGCAATTTGAACGCATGCTGATTGAGTTGTACCAAGTTTAGCATAGGCAACAGATAGAGAGATGATACCCAATATCCAAAGCATCTCAGTAAAAATCACAGGAGATGAAATTTTTATAATCTCTTTTATCAAATTTTTAGGAATATTTAGATAGGAATTTAATTTTCCTTTTAAATTAAAATCTTTTTTGTAGATTATAGTTAGTATAACTAGCATCTCAACTCCTCTGGCGATTATAGTAGCAATAGCAGCTCCTCTTTCCTCTAGTCTAGGGAATCCAAAATTTCCGTAGATAAGGCAGTAGTTGAAAAAGGTATTAGTAGCTACTCCAATAGAGGCTGAAATCATTGGGAATTTAGTTAGCCCCATAGCTCTAAGAGAGAATCCCATACTAGAAGATATAGAGTAAAAAATGTAGCATGGAACAACAGTTCTTAAATAAGAAACACCAATTTTTAAAACTTGAGGGTCTTTTGAAAATATTCCAATTATAAACTCAGCACCAATAAAAGCTACTATAGCAAATAATATAGCTGTAGAAAAAGCACATCTAACCATCAATCCCAATATTTTTCTGATAAGTTCAAAATTTCTTTTTCCATAATATTGAGCTATAAAAACTCCCATTCCACTACAAATACCAAAGATAATAAGGTCTAAAATTCTATATACACTATTAGCAAACCCAACTGAAGCGATATAATCTGTTCCAAGTCTTCCAATCATAAGGTTATCAATGAAGTTTAAAGATGAAGAGACTAGTTGTTGAATCATCAAAGGTATACCAATAGCAAGAAAAGTTTTGTAAAACTCTTTTAAATTAATTTTTTCATTATTCATAAATTCACCCCTAAAATATATCTACTCTAATATTCTAGCAACCAAACTGAAAAAATACAATCAAAATATAAAAAAACTATTGACAGTTACAAGTAAATGATTTATTATAGAACTAGGATAAAAATAGCACTCATATTATAAGAGTGCTAATAAAAAATGGAGGGATAGGACAATGAAAATAAAACCTATTGGTGAGAGAGTTTTAGTAAAACTTGTAAAAGTAGAGGAAAAAACAGCGAGTGGAATTATTCTTCCAGGAGCAGGAGATAAAGAGAAACCAAATATTGCAGAGGTAATTGCAGTGGGAACTGGTGAAAAATTATCTGAAATAAAAGTTGGAGAGAGAGTAGTTTATTCTAAATTTTCAGGAACTGAGATAAAAGATGGAGAGGATAAATATCTGATTTTAAATATAGAGGATGTATTAGCAGTTATTGAGTAATTATTGGAGGGATTATAGATGGCGAAAATTTTAAAATTTGATGAGGAAGCTAGAAAAAAACTTGAAATTGGAGTAAATACATTAGCTGATGCAGTAAAGGTAACATTAGGACCTAGAGGAAGAAATGTTGTTTTAGAAAAAAGTTATGGATCTCCACTTATTACAAATGATGGAGTATCTATTGCAAAAGAGATCGAATTAGAAGATCCTTTTGAAAATATGGGAGCTCAACTTATAAAAGAAGTAGCAACTAAAGCTAATGACGTAGCTGGAGATGGAACTACTACTGCAACTATTTTAGCACAAGCTATAGTAAAAGAAGGATTAAAAATGGTAAGTGCTGGAGCTAATCCTATGTTTATAAAAAAAGGAATTGAAAAGGCAACTAGAGAGGTAATTAACCACCTTAAATCAAGAGCTAAAAAGATAGAGTCTAATGATGAAATAGCTCAAGTTGCTTCTATTTCAGCTGGAGATGAAGAGATAGGTAAACTTATAGCACAAGCTATGGAAAAAGTTGGAGAAACAGGAGTAATAACTGTAGAAGAAGCAAAATCTCTAGAAACAACTCTTGAAGTAGTTGAAGGTATGCAGTTTGATAAGGGGTATGTATCTCCATATATGGTAACAGATTCAGAAAGAATGGTAGCTGAATTAGATAACCCATTTATTTTAATAACAGATAAGAAAATCTCTAATATGAAGGATATACTACCAATATTAGAGCAAACAGTACAAACATCAAGACCTATGTTGATTATAGCTGATGAATTAGAGGGAGAAGCTCTAACTACTTTAGTAATTAATAAATTGAGAGGAACATTAAATGTAGTAGCTGTAAAGGCACCAGCATTTGGAGATAGAAGAAAAGCTATGTTAGAAGATATAGCAATACTTACAGGTGGAGAGGTAATTTCAGAAGAGAAAGGATTGAAGTTGGAAGAAACTTCTATACCTCAACTTGGTACTGCTAAAAAAGTAAAAGTTACTAAGGATGCTACTATCATAGTAGATGGAATGGGAGAAAGCGAGATAATAAAAGCTAGAGTTAGTGCAATAAAAAATCAAATAGCTGAAACTACTTCTGATTATGATAGAGAAAAACTTCAAGAGAGACTTGCAAAACTTTCTGGAGGGGTAGCTGTAATAAAAGTAGGAGCTGCTACTGAAACAGAGATGAAAGATAAAAAACTTAGAATAGAAGATGCTTTAAATGCTACAAGAGCTGGAGTAGAGGAAGGAATAGTTTCTGGAGGAGGAACTATTTTAGTAGAGATTGCTAAGGATATGGATAGCTTTAAACTTGAAGGAGAAGAGGGAATAGGAGTAGAGATAGTTAAGAAAGCTCTTACAGCTCCTTTGAGACAGATTGCTGAAAATGCAGGAGTAGATGGAGCAGTAGTACTTGAAAAAGTAAAAGATATGCCAGAAGGGTTTGGATTTAATGCTGCTTCAGAAAAATATGTAAATATGATTGAAGAGGGAATACTTGATCCAGTAAAAGTAACTAGATCAGCTATTCAAAATGCTGCTTCTGTATCAGCTTTAATTCTTACAACAGAGGTTTTAGTAGCTAGTAAAAAGGAACCTAAAGAACCAGATATGAATCCTGGTATGATGCCTGGAATGATGTAGAAAAACTAAAAAAGAGAGAATTTTCTCTCTTTTTTTAAATTTTTAGTGATATAATATGTTGTAGATAAAAAATATTTAAGGAGATGACCATGCATAGTATAAGAGAGATATTAGAGAGAAATCCAGTAATACCAGCGTTGAAGAATGAAAAATACTTAGAAGAAGCTATTGACAGTAGTAGTGAAATAGTCTTTGTGATTATGTCAAATATCTTAAATATAAAAGATATTGTAGGAAAATTAAAAGATGCTGGAAAGATTGTTTATGTTCATATGGATATGATAGATGGAATTTCCAGTTCAAATAATGGGGTAGAGTATTTGATGAAGGAGATAAAACCTGATGGAATAATTACTACTAAACATAATATTGTAGCCTTTGCTAATAAAAATGGAATAAAAGTAATTCAAAGATTTTTTATTTTAGATTCCTTTTCTTTGGAAAATACAATAACTCACATAAAGGAAAATAAACCAAGTGCTGTTGAGATTCTACCAGGGCTTATGCCTAAAATAATAAAAAGAATACAAAATTCAGTAAAAATTCCAGTTATAACAGGTGGATTGGTAGAGGAGAAAGAGGATATAATAAATGCATTAACAGCAGGAGCAGTTGGAGTGTCAACTACGGATAAAAATATTTGGGAAATATAAAATGTACATTAACAGTTCAAACAGAAAAAAAACAGTAAAAAATGTATTGACAATCATATGAAAAAAGGGTAAAATTATCTTAACATAATAAAGCTGTGTGATGTGGAGAGGCTTGGAGGGATTGCTATATAGGGGTAGCAGTTTTTTTAAGTCTTTTTTTATGCAGTTTGAATCTAAAGGGGGGTTTTTATATGGAACCAATGGCAATGTATTTGGCAGAATTTTTAGGGACAGCATTTCTTTTACTTTTAGGAAATGGTATTAATATGACTATGAGCCTAAATAAAAGTTATGGAAAAGGCGGAGGTTGGATGGTTACTTGCTTCGGATGGGGTATAGCAGTAGCTATGGCAGCTTATCTAACTGGATGGGTTAGTGGAGCACACTTAAATCCGGCACTTACTATAGCTTTAGCTTTTGGAGGAACATTAGATTGGGGATTAGTTCCAGGGTATATTATAGCTCAAATATTAGGGGGAATATTAGGTGCTATATTGGCTTACTTAACTTATAAGAATCTTATGGATGAAGAGCCAGATGCTGGAACAAAATTAGGAGTATTTTCAACTGGACCAGCAATACCTAACAAATTTTGGAATATAGTAACAGAAGCAGTGGGAACTGCAATCTTAGTAATTGGAATATTGGCAATAGGATATGGAAAAAATATGGTAGACCCAGGAATAAAACCATTCTTAGTTGGAATGTTGATCTGTGTAATAGGAATGGCAACAGGAGGAGCAACAGGATTTGCTATCAACCCAGCAAGAGACTTAGGGCCAAGAATTGCTCATGCATTTTTACCAATTAAAGGAAAAGGAGATTCTAATTGGGGATATGCTATAGTACCTATAGTTGGACCAATTATTGGTGCATTGATTGGAGTAGCAATCTTTAATCTATTCTCAACAACTTGTGCAGCATGTTTTATTGGATAATATTTTAAGTTGATAATGGAGGTTTAAAAAATTATGGAGAAAAAATATATAATAGCATTGGATCAAGGTACTACAAGTTCAAGAGCAATAATCTTTGATAGTGAACAAAAAATAGTTGGAGTGGCTCAAAAAGAGTTTACTCAGATATATCCTAAAGAGGGTTGGGTAGAACATGACCCTATGGAAATTTGGTCAAGCCAAAGTGGAGTATTAGCTGAAGTTATTGCAAGAACTGGAGTATCTCAACATGATATTATAGGAATTGGAATAACAAACCAAAGAGAAACTACAATAGTTTGGGATAAAAATACAGGAAAACCTATTTATAATGCAATAGTGTGGCAATGTAGAAGAACAGCAAAAATATGTGATGAATTAAAGAAAATAGAAGGTCTAGATGAATATGTAAGAGAGAATACAGGACTTTTAATAGATGCTTACTTCTCAGGAACGAAAATTAAATGGATATTGGACAATGTAGAGGGTGCAAGAGAAAAGGCAGAAAGAGGAGAACTATTATTTGGTACTGTTGATACATGGTTAATTTGGAAACTTACAAATGGAAAAGTACACGCTACTGACTATACAAATGCTTCTAGAACTATGATATATAACATAAAGAAATTAGAATGGGATGAAAAATTATTAGATATCTTAGGTATACCAAAATCTATGTTACCAGAAGTAAAAGATAGTAGTGGAACATTTGGATATGCTAACCTAGGTGGAAAAGGTGGACATAGAGTTCCAATAGCAGGGGTAGCAGGAGACCAACAAGCAGCTCTATTTGGACAAGCTTGTTTCAAAGAGGGAGACTCTAAAAATACTTATGGAACAGGATGTTTCTTACTTATGAACACAGGTGAGAAAATGGTTAGAAGTCAAAATGGACTTGTAACAACTATAGCAATAGGATTAAATGGAAAAGTAGAGTATGCTTTAGAAGGAAGTATCTTCATTGGTGGAGCAAGTGTACAATGGTTAAGAGATGAATTGAAACTTGTAGGAGAATCAAGAGATACAGAGTACTTTGCTAGAAAAGTAAAAGATAGTGCAGGAGTTTATGTTGTTCCAGCATTTGTAGGATTGGGAGCACCATATTGGGATATGTATGCTAGAGGTGCTATAGTAGGTCTTACTCGTGGTGCTAATAAAAACCATATTATAAGAGCAACTTTGGAATCAATAGCTTATCAAACAAGAGATGTATTGGAAGCAATGCAAGAAGATTCAGGAATTAAATTAAGCAGCTTAAAAGTTGACGGTGGAGCAGCAGCAAATAATTTCTTAATGGAATTCCAAGCTGATATATTAGGAACTGCTGTAAGAAGACCTATGACTCTTGAAACAACTGCATTAGGAGCTGCATATCTTGCAGGATTAGCAGTAGGATTCTGGGAGACAAAAGATGAGATAACTGCTCAATGGAAATTAGATACTGAGTTCGTTCCAAATATGTGTGAAGATGAGAGAGCTAAAAAATATAAAGGATGGAAGAAAGCAGTTAAGAGAGCTCTTGCATGGGAAGAGGAAGAATAAAAAAATCCTCTTGACAAAGGAAGAGAAAAGTAAGATAATAGTTTAGAAAATAGAATAATGACTAGTGAATGGAGAGTCAGCAATAGACAGAGGATTTCTGTCTGTTTGCTGACTTTTTTTATTTGTCAAATTAGGAGGAAATTATGTTTGATGTTGTAATAATTGGAGCGGGAATAATGGGAGCTGCTACTGCATATGAATTAGCTAAGTATGATTTAAAAGTAAAAGTTTTAGAGAAAGAGCATGATGTTTCAAATGGTACAAGTAAAGCAAATTCAGGGATAGTTCATGCAGGATATGATGCTAAAGAGGGAACATTAATGGCTAAGTATAATGCCCTTGGAAACTCTATGTATGAGGAACTATGTAAAGAGATTGATGCACCATTTAAAAGAACAGGTTCATTGGTTTTAGCTTTTTCAGAAGAGGACAGAGAGCATTTAAAATTACTATATGATAGAGGAATAAAAAATGGAATACCAGGAATAAAAATTCTTGAAAAAGAGGAAGTTTTTGAAATGGAGCCAAATGTGAGCAAAGAGGTAGTAGCTGCTCTATATGCTCCAACAGCTGGGGTAACAGGACCTTGGGAAGTAACTATAAAGATGTTAGAAAATGCAGCAATAAACGGAGTAGATATAGAAACTGATGCAAAAGTTGAAAATGTGGAAAAGATAGAAAATGGATATAAAATAACTCTTGATGATGGAAGAGAGTATGAAACAAAAGTAGTTGTAAATGCAGCAGGACTTTATGCAGATGAGATAAATAATATGGTAAGTTCTAAAAAAATAAAGATAACTCCTAGAGCTGGAGAGTATTATTTACTAGATAAAGTACAAGGAAATTTAGTAAATAATGTAATATTTCAATGTCCAACAAAAGTGGGAAAAGGAATATTAGTAGCTCCAACTGCTCATGGAAACTTGATAGTAGGACCAACTGCAACATCTACTGAAGATAAAGAGTATGTAGGAAATACATTATCAGGATTAGATGCTGTTAAATTAGCAGCAGTAAAAAGTGTAAAAGATATCAATTTTAGAGATAATATTAAAAACTTTAATGGGCTTAGAGCTGAAGCAGATTATCCAGACTTCATAATAGGAGAAGTTGAAGATGCACCATACTTTTTCAATATAGCAGGGACAAAATCTCCTGGACTTACATCAGCACCAGCAATTGGAATGGATGTAGCTAATATGATTATAAAAAAATTAGGAGATGTAACTAAGAAAGAAGAACACAAGAAAAATAGCCCACAGATACATTTTATGGAGCTTTCAAATGAAGAGAAGGCAGAGGTAATAAAAAAAGATTCAAGATATGGAAGAATAATTTGTAGATGTGAAAGCATAACTGAAGGAGAGATAGTAGACGTCATCCATAGAATGGTAGGAGCTAAGACAGTAGATGGAGTAAAGAAAAGATGTAGACCAGGAATGGGAAGATGTCAAGGTGGATTCTGTGGTCCTAGAGTACAGGAGATTTTAGCTAGAGAATTAAATAAAAAATTAGATGAAATTGTTCAAGATAAAGTAGGAGCATATATTCTTACTGGAGAAACTAAAAAGTAGGAGGAAGCATAAATGAGATATGATTTAGTAGTTATAGGGGGAGGACCTGGTGGTCTTGCAGCAGCAATAGAAGCTAAAAATAATGGAGTTGAAAGTATATTAGTTATAGAGAGAGATAAGGAACTTGGAGGAATTTTACAACAGTGTATCCATAATGGTTTTGGACTTCATGAGTTTAAAGAGGAGCTTACAGGACCAGAGTATGCAGAGAGATTTATAAAAAAATTACAAGAGATAAATATAGAGTATAAATTAGATACTATGGTACTAGATGTA